>Ga0272446_1003891_pt1 | contig 18268 bp, 12 predicted proteins | sample YNPCB0061_FD_194587 | JGI IMG/M metagenome (GOLD analysis project Ga0272446, IMG submission 194587) | Hot spring microbial mat communities from Yellowstone National Park, WY, United States - YNP-CB-006-1 | ecosystem: Environmental > Aquatic > Thermal springs > Hot (42-90C) > Sediment | place... | reverse complement strand
CTGCGGAGAAACTTCCCGGTGATCTACGTGATTGAGAACAACGGGGTGTACGGCTTGACGAAGGGGCAATTCTCGGCCACCGCGGACGTCGGCTCGAAACTGAAGAGCGGCATCGTCAACGAGCTGACGCCGGTGGACTGCTGCCTGGCGGGGATCGAGATGGGCGCCACATTGGTGGCGCGATCTTTTTCCGGCGACAAGAAGCAATTGAGCAGCATCTTGAAAGCCTGCATCGCGCATAAGGGTCTGAGTGTGGTGGACGTAATTTCTCCGTGTGTCACCTTCAACGATCACGAAGGCTCCACCAAGAGCTACTCGTACATGAAAGATCACGATGAGCCGCTGCACGAACTTGATTTTGTGCCCTTTTATGAGGACATGGAGTTAGAACTCGAAGATGGCGCGGTGCAAGACGTGGAGCTGCACGACGGGTCCAAGCTGAGAATCAAGAAAGTGGGGCGCGAGCATGATCCCACCGATAAGATGGCGGCCATCCGGCTGATCCACGAGAGCGTCCGGAGCGGCGAGGTGCTGACCGGGATCCTGTACGTGGACAATAGCCGGGAGGACTTCATCGACATGTTGGATCTGGGCGACACGCCGCTGGCGCACTTGACGGAGGCCAAGATCCGCCCACCGCGAGAAGCCCTGGAAACCATCATGGAAGAGCTGCGCTGACGTTGAAACCGGAATCCGATGCGCGGGACCACTTGCGGGTGGTGCTGGTGCGGGCGCGCAATCCGCTGAATATAGGCGCCGCGGCCCGCGCGATGAGCAATTTCGGCTTCGGCCATCTGCGCCTGGTGAGCCCGTACGAATTAGCCTTTCGGGAAGCGCGCAGCGCGGTAGGAGCGGCTGAGTTGCTCCGGCAAGCCGAGGTGTTTGATTCCGTGAGCGAGGCGGTGCGGGATTGCACGCTGGTTGTGGGCACCACGGCGGCCGAACGCCGGGAGTTGCAGCACCCGCTGCGAAGGCTGGAATACGGGGGAAGGCTTGTGCGCGCCCACTTGGCCGCAGCGCCGGCGGCGGTCCTGTTCGGTTCGGAAAAACACGGGCTGTCTAACGACGATATGGCGCATTGCGACTGGTTGCTGCGCATACCGACGCGGGAAGAGCACGGCTCGATGAACTTGGGGCAGGCGGTGGCGGTGTGCCTCTATGAGCTGATTCGCAACCCGCGCGCGGCTGCGCGGTCACCCAAAGCGCCGGCCGCGGCGCCATCGGGGGACATCGAGCGGATCACGGGGATGCTGGAAGAGGCGCTGGAAGCTTCCGGATATCTGAACCCACTGACGCGGGCGTCCAGCCACAACAAACTACTGCGGCTGGTGCGGCGCATGCACTTGACGGCGCGGGACGCCGTAGTCTGGCAAGGGATGCTACGCCAGATATTGTGGAAGCTCAGCTCCACAGCTCGTTGATGGGTCCGTAGACGTCGCGGTCGGAATCGGGCACCAGGTAGAAGCCGCGCCCGAAGGGGTCGTCATAGCGCACTCGGGTCCAATTAATGCCCAGGGCCGAGTAGATGGTGGCCTCGATATCTTCAGGCTTGATTTCCCGGTCGCGGCTCCAACCGTACTCAGTAGTGTTGGCGCCGCGCTCGTCGGTGGCGCCGATAGCGCGCCCGCCTTTGACGCCCGCGCCGGCGAACACGCAGAACTGCTGCTTGTAGTGGTCGCGTCCGAGCGCCGAGGTGAGGGGACCCGGGGTGCGGCCGAATTCGCCCATCATCACGATGAGCGTGTTGGCGAACAGTCCGGAGGCCTTAAGATCGGCCAGCAAGGCGCTGAGTCCGTCGTCGAGCTGTTTGCCCAGCGTGAAGATGTTGGTGCCTCGCGGGTTCGACTTTCCGTAGATATCGGTATGCATGTCCCAACCGCCGAGGGTGATTTGGATGAAGCGTGTCCCTTGGTCGGCTTCAAGCACCTGTTTGGCCACCAAGCAGGCGTTTCCGAAGCCGGTGTTGCCGTAGCGCTGGCTATCGGCGGTGGTAAAGCGGAAGGCTCGGTCCACGACAGGGTTATACATGAGACCCCTGGCCGCTTGGTAGAAGACGTCGTAATCGGCGACCTCGGCGCCGAGAGGCGAACGGTTGCGGAGAGGCTCGTCGAGGGCGTAAAGGGTTTTCCATTTGTCCTGGAATCGCGAAGCGCCGTCCGGGTGGGTGACGTTGGGGAGACCGCCGGTGGAGGGGGTCACTTTAAACGGAGCATGCGAGGCAGGCAGGTAGCCGGAACCGACGGCTCCAGCGGAATTCAGCGCCAAGAATGACGGGAAAACCTGCCCTGGGTTACGCTCGTCGGCCTTTTCGACGGAAATGATGCTGCCGATGTTGGGCGCCACGTCGCCGAGGACGCCTGCGGGATTGCGTCCGATCTGGACCCAGGTTTGCCCCAGAGTGTGCTGCAAGTTCCAGGCTGTGACCGAGCGCACAATAGCTAGGTCCGGCAAGTGGTCGGCCAGTTTGGGGAGAACCCCTACGGGCCAGAGCAGACCGCCGATGGTTTCCGGTTGGACCGGGCTGGGCGTCGTGCCGTTGAGTACTTTGAGATCGAACGTGTCGACGTGGCTGGGCGCGCCCGACAGCAAGATGAAAATGACGTTCTTTGCGCGGTTGAGGGTCCTGACGGGCTGTTCGGCTATCACCTCGGCGGCGCCCAGCCTGCCGGCGAGGAACGCCCCGGTGACGCCGGCGCCTGCGATCTGGAAGAAGGCGCGCCGGGTCAAGTGGGGCCGTTCAAAGAAGTTGCCCTGCCGCCGCCCACTGCGTGCTGCGAATTTTTCGAAATCGCCTTGTCCCTTCATGCTCCGGCCTCTCAGTAGTTAAAAATAAAGTCGACTTTGTTGAACAACGACCAAAGCAGGTTTTCAGCCTGCTGGGTGCGGTTGCCGGATTTCAGCATGGAAGCCGCATACCGGCTTTCCTCTTCGGTTGGGTACCGGGAGAGCACCGTCAAGAAGAGCCGCTGGATGAGTTGGTCGTCCGGACCGTTGAGGTAGCGGGCTAGCAGACTCGCAGAGGCCCCGCTGCCTTGAGCCTTGGTGCGCGACACTACGAAGGAGTCATTCATCAGATAGAGCACTTGCGAGGGGGACCCTTCGGCGCGCCGTTCTTCGTCTTCGCGGTTGCCTCTCAGGAAGCTGTTCAGGAAGTTCGTGGCGGCGCCGCCCGGAAGATTACGCGGCTCTGGCAACTGCATGGCCCAATTTACGGTCCAGCCGTCGGCGATGCGGTAGCTGGGGTAAATTCCGCTGGCCTGCACCACCGCGTCGTGAATCTCCTCGGCCCACAGGCGGCGAACCAGTTTACGGGCGTAGAGTTTTTCCCACGCCGGATTCCACTCACCGGGATAGCGGGACGAAAGCTGATAGGCTCGGGAAGTCACGATTTGCCGCATCAGCTTCTTAATGTCATAGCCGCCGTCGATGAAGTCCTGGGCGAGTGCGTTGAGCAACCGCGGGTGGGAAGGCTGAAGCTTCCACGGAGCCGGCGGCGGGTTATCCGGGTCGAGCCGGGCGGGATCGAACTGGTCCACGGGCTCGACCAGTCCGAGGACGAAGAATTCTTTCCACAGGCGGTTGACCATGGCGCGGGCGAACTGGAAATCGGAGGTCACCTCGCGCGCCAGGGCGTCGCGATAATTCTCACCCGGCTTCGGCTCGTTGCCGCTGAACGGGTAGACCGGCTTCACTTGGGTTACCGAGCCGATGGCGCGGCGGGCGGGACGGTTCCCCGTGGTGGTGTTCAAGCGGTAATCCGCCGCGTTTGCCGCCATATTGTCGGTGACCGCCCAATAGTAAGGCTGAGACTGGCCGGGCGTAGCAGGGGTGCGGCTTTGGGTGGTCCGCGAAAAGAACGCCGCCAGCCCCCAGGCGCTGTAGCGTGTGGCGGTTTTGCCCCAAAGGCTGAGACTGTCCAAATGTCCGCGCCCGTCGTGGCAAAGCACGCAGTTCATGTGGCCGAGTCCCAGGAAGGTTTCGGCGACGTTGGCCGCCTGCTGATCCCAGACATCCTGTTGGGGTCCACCCTGCACAATGCCGCCGACCAACCAATTGATGGCCGCTTCCCCGTCGTCCCAGCTATTTTTACCTTTAGCGGCGATGACCGCGGAAGCCATTTTGTTCCAGGGCTGGTTGGCCGCGACAGCGGCGCGAATCCAGCGATAGAAGGCGTTGCGGCCTTCCGGGTAGCGGATTACGTTTTGGGCGTTGATGCGGTCCGTGTTCTTCAGGAGGTCGCCCATGAACATGGTCCAGCGGTCCACCCATTCTTCGGAGGCGAGCAGCTCGTCCACCAGCTTTTCGCGTTTGTTGGGAGAGGTGTCGGCCAGGAAGGCCAGCAAGCGCTCCACAGTGGGAATGCGCCCGGTAAGGTCCAGGGTTACGCGGCGCGCGAATTCCTGGTCGGTGGCGGGCGGGGCGGGCGTTACGCCAGCTTCCTCCAGCGTTTGGAAGATGTATCTGTCGATGGTCGACTCGGCTGCCGCGGCAAGCCGGGGCGCCGACCCAGCACTCATGGTTTTGGCGCCCAAGCGGGATACTACCAGTTCGGTCAAGCGCCCGGCCTCCGAATCCCGCTTCCGGCCAGGCAGCGCTACGCGGTACTTTTCGCCTTCCGGAGCGAAGTACGTGCACTCGGGGTGCGCAACCGGCTCAATGCTCTCTTGCGCGCTGGCGGTCAGCCCCCAAGCGAAGATTACGATCGCCGTTCCGGCGGCGATGAAAAGGGGAAATCGTCTACCCAAGCGTTTCATGCAGCTTCCCGTAGCCCCTCGGCTCAGTGAGTATAGATGCTGCTTGTACGAACACGTTGCGACAAAGATAGTTGCGACAGGTATCAACCTGAGCCTCAGCCTAGGTGGAAGTACCAAGCGCGACTAGTACTGCGGAGCAGACGCGGGCCCTGCTTTCTTTCTGCAACGGAGTAGTGTACTCTTTGAGCTAAGCACGAATCTCGGAGCAGCCACATGCCAAGACCGTCCCGATTCGCCGATGTGCGGTTAGACATCGATCCGCACGCGCGCCGCAGCCCGGCCGGCCGGGCTGACGATACCCCGTTCCGCATCCTGCTGATGGGCGACTTCAGCGGACGCGACAACCAGCAAACCCCTCCGCCGCCTCGATGGAAGCCGGTTTTGATTGATCGCGACAATTTCGGTCAGGTTATGGGCAGTATGGGCGCTTCGCTCAGCCTGGGCGCCGGCGCTTCTACCGGCAGAATCCGGCTCCAATTCCGCGATTTAGAGGATTTCCATCCGGATCGAATCTACGAGCAGGCCGAATGTTTCCGTGCGCTTCGCGAGACTCGCCAGAAGCTCTCTGGGCCCTCTGCAAAGCCCGCTGCCGGATCAGAGGGCGGGCCAAAATCGCCAGACGTGGCCGCCATCGCGGGCGGCAGCCTGTTGGACCAGATTGCCGGGGGCGGCGAGCCGGATGCGCTTCAGCAATTTATTGAACGCGCGGTGGCGCCACACCTGGTTAGGGGTCCGGACCCGCAAGCTGCCGCTATGCTGTCGCAGGCGGACGCGGCCGCTTCCACCGTCATGCGCGCCATCCTTCACCACCGGGATTTCCAGGCGCTGGAGGCAGCCTGGAGAGCGGTGTTCTTCCTCGTGCGCCGCCTGGACACAGATCGCGGCCTGAAATTGTACTTGTTGGATCTCACCAAAGCGGATCTTGCCAGAGATCTTACTTCCACCGCCGCGGTTGAGGATACCCACCTTTACCGGCTTCTGGCGGAGGAGGCGGCGCACACGTTAGGCGCAGAACCTTGGGCTGTGGCGGTGGGCAACTACGTGTTCCAACGTACGGAGAGAGATTCCCGCTTGCTGGCCAGACTTGCAACCGTCATGCAGGCGGCGGGTGCGGCATTCCTGGCGGAAGCCGATCCGAGCGCCGAGGCCACGGGAGAATGGATGGACCTGCGGCGTTCCCCGGCGGCGTCCTGGGTGGGATTGGCCATGCCACGTTTCCTTCTTCGCCTGCCGTATGGGAAAGACACCCAGAGCGTCGAAAGCTTCGAATTCGAGGAAATGCCGGGGGAACCGCGGCATCAGGATTACCTATGGGGCAATCCGGCTTTCGCGTGCGCGTATCTGCTGGGCGAGGCGTTCAACGCGGATGGGTGGGACATTCATCCGGGCAGCGTGCGCGAAATTCGCGGATTGCCGTTGCATTTGCACCAATTCGGCGGCGAAAAAGTGGCGAAACCTTGCGCGGAATTGCTCATGACCGAGGAAGAAGCCGAGTGGGTTCTGGACCAGGGGTTTATGCCGCTGGCGTCGTTGAAGGATCAGGACGCGGTGCTGTTGCTGCGATTTCAATCGATCGCAGACCCGCCCGCCGCCTTGTCCGGTCCTTGGGGCTAAAGGGTTACAATCAACACGGGCGGGCTTCCACTGCCCGGTAGCCCGCGCTACACTAATTCCACGTAGGGAAATGATCGAATTGGGGAGGGGAACGATGACATCAACCCGGATAGTTATCCTGACTCTTGCACTCGCGCTTGGCGCCGGCGCGCAGCAGAAAAAGAGGGTGGCCGTGTTCAGCTTTGAATACGGGACGGTCTCGAGCAGCGTGGCGTCGATCTTCGGAACGAACCAGGACGTGGGCAAGGGCATTGCCGACTTGCTGGTGGACCGTTTGGTGAAAGACGGCACATACTCGGTGATTGAGCGCCGGGCGCTGGAAAAGGTCCTGGCCGAGCAGAATTTCTCGAATTCGGACCGAGCCGACGCCACCACCGCCGCGCGTTTGGGTAAGGTCCTGGGCGTGGACGCCATTATCATCGGCAGCATCACACAGTTCGGCCGCGATGATAAGTCCTTGGGCGTGGCAGGGAGCGCCGTGGGCGGAGTGGCGGGGCGTTTCGGCTTGGGGAAGGCCGGCACCAAGACTGCTAAAGCAGTGGTGGCCATCACGGCGCGTATGGTGAATACCGACACTGCGGAGATCCTGGCCACGGCCACCGGCAAAGGGGAATCGAAGCGCTCAGGGTTGTCGCTGCTAGGGGCTGGAGGGAGTTCGGGTGGCGCCGGCGCGGGGGCCATGGACATGTCCAGCCAGAACTTCGCCAACACCATTTTGGGAGAGGCGGTGAATGAAGCCGTGGCCAGCCTGGCGGCCCAGTTGACCAGCCAAGCCGGACAACTGCCAACGCGCACCGTTTCTATTAGTGGTTTGGTGGCCGACGTTTCCGGCAACACTCTGATTCTTAATATAGGCAGCGCCGCCGGTGTGAAGGTGGGAGACCGCCTGAAGGTGACGCGGCCGATTCGCGAGGTGCGGGACCCGGCTACGGGTAAGGTCATACGACGGATTGAAGGTCCTGTCGGCGAGGTTGTCATCACCGAAGTGGACGCAGCTTCCTCGGTGGGGACTTTCACCGGTTCCCAGCCGCCCAAAGTCGGCGACGCGGTGAAGAACTGAGGCCGGCATGGAAATCGGCGAACGCATCGGCGACTACGAAATCCTCGGCATTCTCGGAGCGGGTGGCATGGGCCAAGTGTACAAGGTCCGGAACGTGATTTCGGACCGGGTAGAAGCCATGAAGGTCCTGCTGCCCAATCTCGAGTCGGATCCGGAGCTGGGCGACCGCTTTTTGCGCGAAATCAAGGTGCAAGCGAGCCTCGAACATCCTCATATTGCCGCTTTGCGTACGGCGCAAAAGGTGGGCAACAGCATTCTGATGGTGATGGAGTATGTCGAGGGCAAGACCATGGAGGCGGTTCTGAAGGACGGTCCGCTGCCCGTCGAGAAGGCCATCGAATATGCGGCGCAGGTATTGGATGCGCTGGATTACGCGCACAAACGCGGCGTGATCCACCGCGACATTAAACCCGCCAACATGATGCTCACCCCCACGGGCACGGTGAAGCTGATGGATTTCGGCATTGCCAGGCTGGTGGCCGATGAACGCCTGACGCAGACCGGGCGCACGGTAGGCTCGCTCTATTACATGTCCCCGGAGCAGATTCGCGGCGAGGCGACGCTGGACGCAAGAGCGGATATTTACTCGTTCGGCATCGCGCTGTACGAGATGACCACGGGACGGCGGCCCTTTGAGGGGGACAGCGCCTACTCGGTGATGGCGGCCCATTTGCAGCAAATGCCGCCGCCACCGGTGGAGCTCGATCCGCGGCTGCCACCAGGGCTAAACGAGATCATTCTGATGGCCATCGCCAAGGAGCCGGCGAAGCGCTTCCAGACAGCAGGCGCGATGCGCGCGGCCCTGTTACGGTTGAGGGGGGGCGTTGCACAGCCGGCGGCGCCAAAGCCGGCCGTGGCGGTTGCCGCAGCGCCGGCTGTTCCACCGCAACCAGCCGTGGCGGCGGCCGCTGCACCCACAGCTTCTCCCGCTCCCAGCCGGCGATGGTTATGGGTGACGGCGGGTTCGCTGGTGACGATCGCCGTATTGGCCATGGCGGCGCTTCAAATTCCGAAGTGGCGCGGCGCCGGCGCAGCTTCCGCACCAGCGCCACCGCCAGCGGCAACGGAGGCGATTCCGCCGGTTCAACCCCAGCCTGAGGCCGCGACGGCAGCTTCACCGGCGCCGCCCACCGCGGCGGTTGAAACACCGAAGGCCGCCCCTCAGACTCAGACTCAGGCTCAGACTCAGGCTCCTCCTCAGGCTGCTCCGGCTACTCCCGCGGTGCGTCCGCCCGTGCAGCGGGCTGTTCCGGCGCCTGCTCAGCAGGCGCAGCAAGCACAGACTCCGGGGGCGCCGGCGCCCGCAAGTCCGCCGCAGGCGCAGCAGGCGGCGCAGCAGCCCCAGGCGCCGCCCGCTCCGGCGCCGCGCCCGGACCCGGCGCACGAAAAAGCTTTGGCCGATGCTCGACAGCGGTTGATGTTGATGGCGGCGCGCGTCAGCGCCGTCAAGACATCCATGGCCAACTTGCAGCGCAAGCAAGCGGCATCAGGTTTGGGAATGCGGGGCGATATGCTTTCAGCGCATCAACGCATGGAGTTTCACTTAGACGAAGCCGAGCGCTTCTTGAAAAGCGGCGACGCCGCGGCCGCCAAGCGCGGATTGGATGCGGCGGAACGCGAACTGGAAAAGCTGGAAGCGTGGCTAGGTCACTGATCACTTGTTGACCAGCACGCGAACGTTGGCGACGGCGGCGTCAAAGCGAAGCTCCCGTTGCTGCCGCCAGGAAGCAGCCGGCAGGCGCCACAATTTAACGCCGCCAATTTCCTGTTCCACGGCAGGAGTAGCTGGGACGGGGACCACGCCGATGATCAGGCTGACCCGGTTCACCAGGATTTCTTGAACTTCCTTCGACGGCGGGAGGTTGGCGGGGATGAGGGGCAACGGCAGTTGGGCCGATACCCGCCGTGTTTGACCAGGAGGCAGAAGAGCGGCATAAGCATTGGGAGGCGCGGCGTAGCTGCGCATGGGGTCGAGTTGCCGCAATTTCATGAGCAGGAACACGACGCGATCCGGACTAAGTTCAACGCGCGGTATGCCCGTCTGAACCGTGGCGCCGCCGCCGGAGACTTGCACGGACACGTCGATCACGTACAAGCCGGCCTGGCTGACGTTAGTCAAAGCGTATTCCAATTTCAGCGCTTCCGGCGTCGCCGCGAAGGCGGCGGTCAGTGTCGCTTCAGTCGGCATGAGTCCCTCTCTTTACTAGAACACCGGAGGAGTGCCGGTGTAGTAGGACGGCCGCGGATCCGGCGGACTTCCCGTGACCGGCGAGCTAATGCCCTGGTTACGGTAATCCTGGCGCAGGTCATTTTCCGTATACGGCTGTCCGGTGGTGTCCGGCAGTGCCGTCCCGTTGTATCCGTCCGGATCGCCAGGATAGTTGTAGGTTTGCGCCGGCAGCCCCACGGTGTTGCGCTCTTCGTTGACGGCGACGCCGTTTTGCCAGTTGTCGCCGTGGTCACCGGTGGCATTGTGGGCGGCGTGGATCATTTCGTGACCAAGGATAACATCGGAGCCGGGCTGCTGCCAGTTGGGCGTGGTTCCGGGCGGGCCGAAACCGTGAACGTCGGGATTCCAGGTCACCGTCGAGTCGGACCCGCGACCTGGCACGAGGGCGCCGTTTCCGTGTGCGGTGCAATAGGCGTTGTACGGGTCGTCACCCGGTCCGGGATGGTAGTTTTCCAGCGTGACCGTGTGCTTGCTACTTTCGATGGCGTCGAAGGCGCGGTGCATGGTGGGCGTTGTGTCGAGGCGGATTAGCGCGGCAAGGGCCCGGCTCTGATACGTCGGGTCGTTCGGATCCGGCCGGATTTCGATGCCGCTGCCGTAGGTCATTCGCCACTCCCATGGCGGGAAGCCCCAGCGAAGCCGTAAAACCATTTGCACCGGACGGGCGGAGAACGTGGGACCGCCGATGAGGACCGTCGGCAAGCCGACCGTAATCAAGCCGCCGTGGGCGGTGTTGTCGCCCAACCTGGCGGCTGGCAATCCCTGAACCAGCACGGTGGCAGCGCCCATGGCGATCACATCCGGCGGTCCCACGCAGAGAGCCATGTCGGAGACCCGAGCCTGCGGTTGTCCTCCCGTGAGAACCGTGGGAGCGCATGCCGGCAAAATGGGTCCGCCCACGTGCGGAACCGGCGGCGTTCCCGGCGTGGCCATCGGGCAGGTGTGCATGTCGCCTAAACGGGATGCAGGCTTCATGGCGCGTCCTTAACAGTTGATCTTGACCAGTCCGCCCTTGATGTTGATGAGCGGGCTAGTGATGTCGATGCTGGCAGGGGTCATCTTGATGGCGCTTCCCCCACAGGTGATGTTGACGGTAGCCGACCCGGTGATTTCCACTTTCATCGCCGAGGTGGAATGCGTGCCTGCCGGCGCCTTCACGTCGATGTTTCCGGTCTGCGCCATTAAGCTGTCATTGCCTTTCATCAGGGTGACATCGCGGTTGCCTTGCCAGATTTCCAGAGTGTCGTTGCCCTTTTCCAACGTCTCCTTGCGATTGCCGTCGCTCACCACCAGCGTTTCGTCCTTTTTGATGGCGGTGGTGCGTTTGCCGCCGACGGAGCGGCTCTCATTGGCCTCGACGGTGGTGGAGAGGTTTCGCTCGGCATGAATCACGATCTCCTCAGCGCCTTTTTTATCCTCGAAGCGGATTTCGTTGTAATTCTCCGAGCCGCCCCCTTTGGAGCTGCGTGATTTGAAACCGCTCTGGGTCTGATTGGCGGGAAGGGCGTAGGGCGGCATTTGCTCGGCGTTGTACACGCGCCCGGTAATGATGGGACGGTCGGGGTCCCCTTCGAGGAAGTCGACAATCACCTCTTGCCCGATCCTCGGATTCCAGATGCCGCCCCAATTTCTTCCTGCCCAGGGTTGAGAGACCCGAATCCAGCACGAACTCTTGTCGTCACTGGAGCCTTTGCGGTCCCAATGAAACTTCACCTTCACTCGGCCGTACTTGTCGGTAAAAATCTCTTCGCCCGGAGGTCCGGTGACCACGGCGGTTTGCGGGCCGTCGATGACAGGCTTGGGCGTGGTCCGCGGAGGACGAAATGGGACCGCATGCGGGATGCAAGTGAACAAGTTCGAATACGTCCCCGCGCCAGGCTCAGCGCCCATGTAAAAGCCGCCGGAGTGTCCCGTATGGGTGACCGAGGTGATCAGATAGGTCGTGTTCTGATCGCGCCGATCGTGGTCGTAGAGGGTGAAGCGGAATCCGGATGTAAAATCCCGGCAGTTGCCGCTGCCGTGGATCACGGTCTGAAAGGCTTCGCGTTCTTCCATTCTGAGGCGCGCCACCTCCTCGCCTTCGTCCCGTTTCTCGTATTCTCCCGGGTAGTCGAACACCTCATACTTGCGGTTGCCCATCCGCTCTTCCTGGGTAGCGACGGTGGACGCCAGATTCAGTTTTGGGGTTTCGAAGTTGAAATCGCCAAGCGAGTACTTGCCCGGACCGAATTCTCTTTCGCAGCGCCAGTCGAGGATGACGTCTTCCTCGCGCGCCACCCCTTCGCCGCGCGCGTGTTCATAGCGGACTTTCGGCTGGTTCGGCAGCGGCTTGTTGGCGGAAGGCCGGTCGGCCATCACCAAGATATGCTTTCCGCGCTCGTGGCGGAAGAAAAAAAAGATTCCTTCCTGCTCCATGAGGCGCGTGACAAAATTCCATGCCGTTTCGCGGTATTGGACGCAATATTCCCACGGATCGTACTTGTTCAGCGTTTGATTTTCAAAGTTCTGAAGCCCGTACTCCTTGAAGATCTCCTCAATGATGGTGGGCACCGTCTTATTCTGGAAGATGCGGCAGTCGGAGGTAAGCGTAAGGAACCAGAAAGCCGGCACCATCTCGGCTTCATAGTGCGCCAGATGGCCTTCGACGGGCAATTGGGCGAACCGGCTGATGACGCCGTTGAAATACCTCTCCTTGGTCCCTCCTTCCAACAGGATACGTACCGTCACGTTCCGTCCGATGATGGCGTCGAAGTCGATGGCGAAGTCCGTCGAGGCCATGTCCAGGCGGAACCGGAACAACCGGGACATAGACTCGGCGCCGGTGAAGGAACGCAATAAGAGCCGGTCCGGTCCCAGGGGCGTTTCGATGGCAATCAGCCGGTCCTTTTGTGTAAAGTTTTCCGACATGCTACCTCCTTGCTTGTTCGAGCAGGCGTTTCAAAACGGGCCGAGCGCCGCCTTTGCCGTTGCGGATCCAATGTCCAGCCCACAGGGCGAAAGGTGAAGAGACGGGTCCGCCGCAGTATCTCCGCATCGTCTTAGCCCGCTTCTTCGGCCGTTTGCAAGAGCAGCCGAAATGTTCTCTGAAAATCTTCCAAACTAAGTTGTTTGACGGCGTTCACGCCGCCGCGCGGGTCCCGGAGCTGAACGCGGTTGCGCGTCCAACCGAGAACCGCATAGGCATGGTGCGCCACGATCCCCTCAGTCTCCAAAACGCCCGTCTCGGTGCCGGCGATGGTGGGGCGGCTGGAGGCCCTTTCCACCATGCGGCGCACCTCGGCCGAGGAAGGCGGCGGATCTGCACCGAAGTCCAAAAATGCGTATTCTCCGGCGACATCGCGGAAGATTTGGTCCATCGGCCAGCCTCCCCTTCCCCCGGTGACGTTCATCTGCTCGTAGCTGGCGTTTCTCGCCACGACATAGGCTTTTTCCAAGAAACTGACCCAAGCCACCCTTCCGCCCGCCGAACGGGCGTAAGCGATGTTTCCGTGGGTGCGGTAGAGCAGGCTGCTGACCGTGGCCTCCGGATACCCGGCGAAAGCCGCCCGGTAGATGCGCGTGGCCCGGTAAGGAAACGTTCCGGGCGGGTCGGAGCGGCGCCGCGAGCGCACCTCGGCGGGTTCCTCGCGGATCCTTTCCATCAGTGTCCGGGGGCGTGTATGGGCCATGGCGATGAAGGTGGCCGCCAGGGGGCAATTGCCCATTTCCCCCTGTTCGACGTCCTCCGGACGCGGCGCGTCTTCCCACAACGGGAGCAACACTTCTTCGAGGGCCACAGGCTGAAGCGCTACGGGGTCGGGCTCAACCAGTTCGACCACTGGCAGGGTTGCGACGATGTCCCGGGTTTCGATCCGCGGCGCGGTCTCCGGCTCGGCAAATAGGGGGCCGCTCACGGGTCCGGGGCGGCGCGGGTCCGCCTCCCGACCGGTCACGGGTCCCGGGGTTCTGCTGCGCCGCCCATTCATACGACCACGATCTCAGCTATAAATGAACTGGCCGGTTTCACTCACTTGAACTCGAATGGAGGTGAGCTTCTCTCCCGCCGCCATTCTTCCCAGCAACTGCCGCGAAATGTCGGGCAGGAGGGTGTTGGTGAGCACGTTGTCCACGTTGCGCGCGCCGCTTTCGACTTCCGTACACCGGCGCGCCACTTCGTCCACCAGAGCTTGATCGGTAATCAGCTCAATGCGGTGGTTCTCCTGAATGCGCCGCTTGATCTTAGCCAGCTTCAGTTCGATGATGCGCTTCAAGGCCTCATCCCGCACCGGGTAATAGGGCACGATGATCATGCGGCCGATGAACGCCGGTTTAAAGAGTTTATTGAGTTCGGGTTTGATGGCGGCCGCGAGCGCCGCGGGCGAGGGTGCGGTTTCGGGGTCCGCCGTCAGTTTCATGATAGAGTCGGTGCAAGCGTTGGTGGTCAAAAGGATCACCGTGTTCTTGAAGTCGATCTCACGCCCCTCGCCGTCCTCCATCATGCCTTTGTCGAACACCTGATAGAACAGTTCGAGCACGTCGGGGTGCGCCTTTTCGACTTCATCGAGCAAGACGACCGAATAGGGACGGCGCCTGACGGCTTCGGTAAGCACGCCGCCTTCGCCATAACCCACGTATCCGGGCGGCGACCCCTTGAGGGTGGAAACCGTGTGCGCCTCTTGGAATTCCGACATATTGATGGTGATCAGATTCCGCTCGCCGCCGAACAGCAAGTCGGACAACGCCAGAGCCGTTTCGGTTTTTCCGACGCCGCTCGGGCCTACAAGCATGAAGACACCCACCGGTTTGTTTGGGTCGTCGAGACCGGCGCGAGTGGTCTGGATGCGCTGGCTGATCATCTCCAGGGCGTGGTCCTGGCCGATGATGCGCTGAGCCAAGAGGTCTTTTAGCGAGAGCACCGTGGAGATTTCGTCCTTCACCATCTTGCCGACGGGGATGCCGGTCCAGCCGGAGATGACCTCGCTGACCGTCTGCTGGTCCACGGTTACTCGCATCAGCGGCTTGTCGCCCTGCAAGGCTTCGAGTTCCGCCGTCAGCGCCTGCACCTGTTCGCGGAGGCTTGAGACATCGGCGCTCGGCTCCGAAGCGGCGTTCTCGATCTGCGCCCGCAATTCGCGGAGCTTGGCCACCAAGCCGCGCTCTTTCTCCCAGCGCCCTTGCAGCTCCTCCAACTCGGCTTTGAGCTTGGCTCTTTCGGCGGCGATCCAGCTCAGGCGTTCGGAATGGTCTCCACCCACGGCGCTTTCGCGCCGGAGCACCCGCTCTTGAACGTCGAGGTCATCGATTCGCCGGATGGCGTCTTCGATCGGCGCAGGGGTAGCGGTTTGGCTTAAAGCCAGGCGGGCGCAGGCGGTATCGAGCACACTGACAGCCTTGTCGGGAAGCTGGCGGCCGGCGAGATAGCGGTGCGACAGCCGTACGGCAGCTTCCACCGCCTCATCCAGAATGCGCACGCCGTGGTGTTTTTCCAAGGGAGCGACAATGCCACGCATCATCATTTTGCATTGGGCCTCGGTCGGCTCTTCCACTTTCACCACTTGAAAACGCCGCGTCAGAGCTGGATCCTTTTCGAAATACTTCTTGTACTCCGACCAAGTCGTGGCGGCGATGGTGCGCAGCTCGCCGCGCGCCAGCGCGGGCTTGAGCAAGTTGGCGGCGTCGCCCTGGCCCGCCTGCCCGCCCGCCCCGATCAGGGTGTGCGCTTCGTCGATGAACAGGATGATGGGCGTGGGAGAGGACTTGACTTCCTCGATCAAGCCCTTGAGCCGGTTTTCGAATTCACCCTTGATCCCCGCGCCGGCTTGCAAGAGCGCCAGATCCAGCGTGCGGATGGTAACGTTGCGCAAAGGCGGCGGCACATCACCCTGCGCCACGCGCAAGGCGAAGCCCTCGACCACAGCGGTCTTGCCTACGCCCGCCTCGCCGGTGAGGATGGGGTTATTCTGGCGGCGCCGCATTAGGATATCGATCACCTGGCGGATTTCGAAATCCCGGCCAAGCACCGGATCGATCTTGCCCTGGCGCGCATTCTCGGTAAGGTCCACCGTGAACTGATCCAAGTTGGCGGTTTTGCCAGCAGTGGGAGCGCCCTTGCCAGACACCGGAGGCGCGGCGGCAGCCATGGTCTCTTCGCGGGAACCGGCCACAATGGAAGCGAAATCTTTGCGCAGGGCAGCGGCGTCGATTTTGCCGAATTCTTTGCTGAAATCGCTCACCAGCCGCGCCAGTTCGTCGTTGGAAACCAGCGCCAGCACGGCGAAGCCCGAACGGATCTGGCCGGCGTCGTAGTCGATCGAGCCAATGGTCCACGCCTCGGTCAACATCTTGATGACCGAGGGACTGAACGAGGGCGTCCTGGCGTTTCCGGTCTTGAGCTTGTCTAAGCTGCGGGTCAACTCCGCGGTGAGGCGCGAGGGGTTCACTTCGAAGTGCCGGAGAATCTTCGCCAGGTCATTATCGCTGGCGTCCATCAGTTTCAGCAGCACATGTTCGACTTCGATGTCGTAATGCGTGCGCGACAGACACAGCCCGGCGGCCGCCTCCAGCGCTCCCCGCATGGCCGGATTCAGCCGGCCGATCAGTGATTTCAAATTGACGCTCATTCGATGCCTCCGCTTTCGCTCATAGTTGAAGGATGGTGTCGGCCGGATCCCGGTCCAGCGGCGCCGACCGCGCCCAACTCAGCCACCCTAACATAGCCGCCCCTTCTCGTTCCTCACCTAGAACGCAAAGGGGCGCTTCTTCCCGTTTCAAAATCAGCTGGACCTCAAAATCCAGCTCCTGTTCGCCGACCAGACGGGTGAACGCGCGCAATGTCTCGTGCGCCGCCCCGCCAGGAAGGAAATCCAGATACGAGCGCAAGGACAGCGGTCCCAGCACAATGCGTACCCGGGATTGAATGTACCAGACTTCGTCACCCACAACGGCGCCGAGTCCGAGTTCCGTAGAGACGCCCGTCCGGGCGCCCAAATAGCACTGGTCGCTCTCGGCCAGACGGCTCCAACCTCCGGCAAATTGTTCGATCGCCACGGGGACGTCGAAATAGTCCTCCAGGACCTGCCGCAGCGCCTGGGCGGAGCGCGGACGCTGCGCCAGGAGACCGGAGTAGAAGATAAGCGACACATCGGCCACCGCCTGCCGGTCCTGCAATCCGGCCGTGCCCAGCCCGATCAAGGCGAGCAAGTGGTGCGAAAGCGGACCGCGCCCGTCGCGCTCGTAGCTCACCGCAAAACGCGATCGTTCCCAAGCCCTGTAAAACAGGGAGATCATGCGGTGGTTAAAGATATCGAAGAAATCGCGAAGAGTGAGATCTCGCTCTCGGATTCGCGACATCACAAACGTGGTGTACACCACGGGGAGCACGCCGAGCGGGCCAGTAAGACCCATGAAATTCACGCTCATCAAGGGCGGGCCCTGCTCCCGCCGCTGCAAAGACTGGATTTCGCTGGCTGGGAACGCCAGGCTCTGGGCGGCCGAGAAACGCACTACTTCCGAGTTTGGCGCGACAAAGCGGCCCACGGGCGAGCGCTGCGGATCGCTCCGTTCGAGCAGGCGGACAGCCTGAAAGAACTCGAAACGGTAGGGTTCGGCGTCGAGCGCCGGAAGCCGCCCGGGTTCTTCTAGCTCAGAATTCCGTAGCCCGATCTCGGTGGCCACTCCTTCAAAATCTCCTTGCGCTGCGTGGTGGTCGCCACGAGCTGGGTGAAACTGTTCATCGAAGTATACAGCCCCAGGAAACGCTCCAGCACGCTCAGAAACAAGTACACGCCGCCGCCCACAAACTGATCTTCGTCCAATTGAATCTCCACACGCGTGCCTCGCGCGAAGGCGATCCCATGTTCGGAACTCACCGGCGCCATGTGCCTGCGGCTGTGGATGGCCGCGATGCCCTGAATCTGGCGCCGGAGATGGGGGGATTCGGAAAAATTGTAAAGATTCAGGATCTCCTGCAACGCCTCTTTACCCTCATCCACCAGCGAGAGGTAGTTCAAGGAAAGGTGGGAGATCAGGCGCCACAAGGCCCCCCGGCCTAGCGGCGGGCGGAGGCTGGGCCCGGGCTTGCGCAAACAGACCACTTTCTTGACGATCGGCACGCCCTCCATTTCGAAGTCCCCGGCCTCGTTGCCGAAAGGGAGCCTGGCCGGCAGATCACGATTGGTGCAAGTGCAACGCACGGTGAGCGCTTCGGCGTCCGGTTTGGTTGGCCGCCCGCTCAGGTCCGACAGCATAAGAAAAACCTCCGTGCCCTCGTCGTTGGGGGCGCTGCTTGGACGTCGCACGGCGTGCCAAAAACACCGCGCCTCATGGCGGGTGGCATGGCGGAAGGCGTAAAACGGCTCGTAGCGCGTCACCTGTTCGGAGTCCGGAGACGTGCTCACCACTTCGTCCACGGAGTAGACTTCCAAATAGCGCCGGCGCCGCAAGTCGGGGATGACAGGGTACTCGACGCGGGTTTGGTCCAACAGGATCGGTTCGGCGGTTTGCGGGAACAGATTAATCGCCGGCGCGCAGCCGAGCCGGAAGGTCTTATTCGAAACGCCCACCTCGAGCATTTGCATGCGCTCATTGCGTTCGAAATCCGAGATCAGGAAGAAGATCTCCACGCGGCCGCCG
>Ga0272446_1003890_pt1 | contig 18269 bp, 15 predicted proteins | sample YNPCB0061_FD_194587 | JGI IMG/M metagenome (GOLD analysis project Ga0272446, IMG submission 194587) | Hot spring microbial mat communities from Yellowstone National Park, WY, United States - YNP-CB-006-1 | ecosystem: Environmental > Aquatic > Thermal springs > Hot (42-90C) > Sediment | place... | reverse complement strand
CGCGCGTGACGCCGTGGAAGGCATCATCATGGCGCTTCAGCATCGGGATTGGCCGGTGTATGGCGTCCAGTTTCACCCTGAATCCATCGGAACACCGTTGGGGCAGCGCATCCTGGCCAATTTTCTCGCGCTGACGCCAGGGTGAGCTTGTTGGCGTCCGGGACTCAATCAAGCCCGTTTCCAGCACAGGAAACGCGCGTCATCGGTTGAACCCATCGCGACGATAAAGGCGTGGTTGTCAAAGCCCGGCAGCTCCTGAAGACGTTTCAACAGCACGCCCGGACGGTCGGCTGACTGCGGAATGACCAGCGGCGGACCGTCCGACAACAACACCCAGAAGACATCCTCAGCAAACGGCCCGTCGCTGGTGGTGACGATTTCAACCGCTTGCAGGTCTGCCCAGGCGAGGCGACGCGCAGCACCATCAGGCGGGCTGTATGAAACAGCCACATCGTCAAACGAAATCTTGCCTGCCGATTGGTTTGCCAGCCGGCCTTTTGGAAAGAGCGCATTCCAAATCCTTGAAAACATGGGCCGGGCTTTGGTTCTCTCCGGCAAGTCGCCGTCGGACGGCACGGCTGATCCCTGAGATACCCCTTGAAAGCATCAGGCCGTCGGGCGTTCAGGCACCGGCTGGCGGGTGAAGAAATCCACCCGAAAACGTGCCATGTAGTCATCCAACAGGCGGCTGACGCGCCCGTAATCAGGCGACTTCACAATCAGGCCGGCATGAAACGCCTTGTTGAGCCGCCAGACGACTTCAGGATCATTGTAGGCACTGGTGTCCGGCCACTCCTGGCGCGCCAACGAAATGATCAACCCGGCATATTCGCGCCGTCCCTGTGGTGGACGGTAGGTTTCCGGCGGTTCCGCGCATTCCAGCCGGGCCCACTCCGCCCACAGGTTCACGCCCGTCGCCGCCTCGACCAACTCGACGATGTTGGCCCCGCCCACCCGCGCCGAAGTCTCCAGAAAGTAAAACGTCCCATCCGCATGGGATTTGATGAACTCCGTGTGGGACGCGCCGCGTACCAGCCCCATCGCCTTCAGCACCCGGCGGTTGAACTCCAGAAGCTGCTGCTCGTCCTCCGACCCGTACTCCACCGTGCGCGTCGCAAACACATCCCCATCGTGCATGACCTCAATAGGTGGACGCGCGTACTTGCTGACCGCCGCGAACACCACCTCCCGCTCCGAGACAATGGAATCCACGTGATAGACATCGCCCGGAAGGAACTTTTCCAGCAGGTGGTAGGAACGCCGGTCGCCAAGCTGGTTCAATATCTCCCACACTTCATCGGGAGAACTCGTGCGCTTGATGCCGATGGTCGAAGCTTCGGAACGCGGCTTGACCAACCATGGTCCCGGTACTTCCGCCAGGTACGCATTGACAACCTCATCGTTGAACACCGGCGTAAAGGGTGGCACGGGAACGCCGTATTCACGCGCCCGGGCCCGCATGGCCAGTTTGTCGCGGAAATAACGCGCCGTCGTCTCTCCCATCCCTGGAACACGTAGGTGCTCGCGCAGAGCGGCTGCTCTTTCCACGTCAAAGTCATCCAGCGCCACGATGCGATCCAGGCAGTGGGTACGCGCCAGGTAACTGACCCCCAGAATCACGTCGTTGAGTCGCCACTTTTTGTTTTCATCCGGTATCAGGAAGATGTCGTCGAGACTTTCACGCGGCCAGGCAGCGTCCCGGATGCTTTCCGAAGTGACCAGATAAACCCGCCATCCCTGGCGCTTGGCCTCGCGCATAAACTCCGCGCCTTTTTCATAACTGGCAAGACACAACATCGTGAGCGGATGTGTCGGCATACAGAAAGCCCCCCGCAAAGCTGAAGCAGCACTGGGATCGTTGACCGGAAGCTGCATTCTTATCCGCGTATGCCGACCGACGCAAGCGATGTCACAGCCGACTCCGATGCAAGGATTTCCACAACACCCAGCGCCGCCTGCACCCGAATCCGGTCGCCCGTCCGAATGACGCGCGTCACCTGACGCACATTCGTCACCGCCGGCAAGCCAAGCTCGCGCAGTACAATCGAGCCGTGTGAAAGATCGCCGCCAATTTCAACGACGACACCTGCCACCCCGGCAAAGACCGGAACCCAGCCGGCATCCACGGCCGGGGCAACCAGAATGAGCGGTTCAGTCGAAACCGGCGGGACAGATGGTGTGTGGCAGACCCAGGCGCGTCCTTCAACAACACCACGGGTCAGTCCTGTTCCCTGCAGGACGGCCGGACGGCTTCCTTCGGCAGGCACGGCCAGAAAAGCCGAAAAGTTATCAAAACGCCGAAACACGTCCGGGAAGGCATAGCCGGCCAGCGTCGCCTGTGCCTGCCGGCGCGCAGCCAGGAAGTCCGGCGTTGCACACCAGCCGCCGTCGAGCTGCCGGAGTTCTTCGATGTCCAGAAGCCAAAGATCATCCGCCGCCGGCAGCCGTCCGTCCTGAAGGGCCTGCGCGGCAAGGCGTTTCATCCGCCGCCGGATGCGGTCAAAGGTCTGCATGGCGGTATGCCGCAACGCCTCCCGCGCAGCGAGTGCCCGGCGGGCCTGCTGCCACAGGGGATACACCAGCCACGCCAGCCAGGGCAGCGGCAGCGGCACCTGCCTGGGACGCTCAGTAAGCAGGCTGCGCAACAGCGTTTCCGGTTGCTCGTGATAACGCGGGCACGCGATGTCGCTTTCAAAAACGCCCCGAAAGCCATAGCGCGCAAGATACGCCTGCCATAGCGTTTGAAAGCCATCGTCTTCGGGCACCCTTCCTTCAGCCAGGGCAGCCGTGAGATGGGGATGAGCCTGCACATATTCACGCAGCGGATCGAGATCGGTCAGCAGGCGCGTCGTCACTGTTTCATGACGCGCTGCCAGCGCAGAAAGCACGCCCAGCCGGCGGAGCAGCGCCAGAGGGCCGCTCATGGCCTGGGTCAGTGAAAACATCTCGCGGACAAGCGCCGTATAAACCTTCCGCAAATCCCGTACACAGTTGGCGAAGCTGTCCGTCTCAGGTGGCGCATCACCAAAACCGGAAAGCCAGGCCATGCACTGGTGCGCTGCGGACGGTGCTCTCAACTGCGCCCACCCCAGACGCATCAACGCCGGCAGGGAGCGGGCCAGGCGTCCCCATCGCCATCCCTGTGCGCCGATGTCGCGCCCGCCAATGGCATCTGTGACGAGGCGCGTCGGCAAACCCCAGAGACGCATCATGTCCGTCAGCAGCGACAGGTTGATAAAGGGTCTTCCGGCAAAGACCTCGATGAACGGCCGGTGCTCCGGCAGACGTGCGTCAAACCCACGGTAGTAATCAAACAGGTCAGACGCACACGACGCGATGAGACTCGTCATCAACGGTGACGGCAGCGGCGGCAGAATTTCCCGGTGGTTGGCATAGGTGAACCACTCGTTCCGTATCACCGGGCGCGTCAGCGGACGCACCTGAAGCAGCCAGCACTGCCGCCCGTCATCGGCAAACTCGACATCCCAGTTGCGTGACCCAAACACCCGGCGTACGTCGCGCAGAAGCCGCTGCAACCGCCCCGCAAAGCCGGTTTCGGTTGGTTTCTCGAAGGCGCGCAGCTTGGGCAGATGGAGCGTTTCACCGGCCACCAGCCCACTCACGAGACGGTCGCCCAGCCCCTCCGTCACATTGACGAGATCATCCTCGTGCCCGGTTTCGGTGACGGCAACCCCGGCGTGACGCGCGTCAACCATGGCCATGATGAGCACGTCGCGGCGGCACGGCGCATCCAGCCGGCGGCTTGAATGCCACACCCGACACACCGCCGGCCAGACTTCTGGAGAGGGAACATTCAGAAAGGAAGCGAAGCAGCCCGCCAGGCTCTGGCTTTCACCATCTTCACGCGAAAAAGCCGAACGCACGGCCACTCTGGAAGCCACCGGCGGAAGGTCAAGCGTCTTCTGAAGAGCTTCCCGGTCGGCGATGACGAAACCTTCTTCTGTGTTTTGAATCCATCGCTGATCCAATCCGTGGGTCAGGACTTCCTCCAAAACAAGAACACCCGGCGGCACCGGCAAACCGGCCGCCTTTGCGCGGTGGAGATAGTCTGCCTTCGGTCCAACCCGCGTCGGCCACGGCGAACGCCCCAACCACACAACAAAGTTACCTGTTTCCGGCATGGCTTTTTCGGTCCCAACAGTTTCGCTGACCGCGTTCGGCGCGTCAGTGCGCAGCGGCAGCCGGTTCGGCCGTGAGTCTGGATGCAAGCTGCATGAGCTTTTGTGTGTAGGCTTCCGGCTGCTCAACCATGGGAAAGTGATCCCAGTCGTTGACGATTTCCATAGTGGCTGCCGGCAGCTTGGCCCGAAATTCAGCCGCCTGATCGAGTCGTAGCACCCGCTCGCGCGCGCCCCACAGCAGGACGGAAGGCAGCGTGACGGGCTTCAGTCCGGCAAACCACCCGGCGGTAATCAACTCGAACATCTGCCCGAAGGCCTCACATGTGCCGTATTCGGCAAAAAACCGGTTGAGAAACTCATCCGGGACCGGCTGCGAAAAAAACAACCGCTTCCACAGCGGGCGGAACAGCGCCGAAGCCAACATCTGCTTGCCCAGTTCACGGACTGTTTCGGAAGCCATCAGCCGTGGAAACCAGCGGGTGTCCAGCCGCGCACCGACCGGCGCATGCAGGATGACGCCGGCGACGGAAGGCGCGAAATGCTGGAGATACTCCAGTACCAGCGAACCGCCAATGCCGTGCCCGAGCAGGATGCGTGGCGCGTCAATGCGCGTCACGAATTCCTGAATATGCGCGGCATAATCCGACAGCGTGACACACTGAGTGTCCCGTGGCGTCCCGCCAAAGCCCGGCAGGGTCAGGGCTGTAAAGCCGACCGGAGAGGTTTCTGAAAAAAACGGCTCCACCCGTGCAAAACGGAAAGCGCCGCCGCCGTTTCCGTGAACGGCAATGATTGTCGGGCGCGTCATGCCTTCGCGATGGCAGCAGCAGGTACGATTGCCTGCCAGTCAGGATGATCGCCGGCATGCCTGAAGTCGTGTTGCCAGAGAACGTCACCGGCCGAGGACACCAGGAAAGCGCCGGGCATAACAAACGGATCGCCAACCGGCAGACCGATGAAGTGTCCCTTGCCCACGGCGCGCAACCCACAGGACCACACTTCGGGGCCGAACATCTCGCGCAACCCGCCACGCTCAATGCCCAGTGCTTTGTAGAACACCAGCGGTGTGTCGCTGATGGCGCGGGCTTCCTTCCAGAGGTTGGCAAAAAAATCCTGCCCCTGCTCGACCGTCCCCTGATAAAAGAAGACCACGTTCGGATAGTTGGCGTCCTGCGTGGCCGCGTTACGCACATCGGCTACCATTTCGCGGCAGAAGACGCAGCCAAAGTGCCGGAGAAAGACGAGCAGATTGACCGGTGCAGTCAACTGCCCGGCCAGGGTACGCCCGGCCAGATTCAGCCCTATCACTTCACGTTCGAGGATGTCTTTCGGAATGCGTTTCGTCATGACAGCAGCCACCTTGTGTTACGCCAGATGAACAGGCGGCAACAAGCCCTGTGTTTCACCTTGCCGGGGGTGGGTTCATCATCCGGGCAGAACTGGATTCAACCGTGCGCCCACACACACACTGGATGCGCGTTTTCCGGGTTCCTGCCGGCTCGCGTGGAAACCGGCTCGCGTGCCGGTGAAGCGACACCTACCGACCAAATGTTAGCTTCCTAACAGTTTCCAAGGGTTATACTTCTTACCGTAAAACCTTACAAGAAAGTAAGGTTTTACACTGCGTCCCCAAACAGGTGTCTGGCGGCGTCCGGTTCTTCCCGGATGCCGCCGCTGACATCGCCGTGGGTATGTCTCCCACGGGTTTTCTGAGCTGTACCAAGGAGGCATCAGTGATGGCACGCATCAAGTTGACTGAGGAGAATCGTTTTTCGACCTATGTCAAGAGCCGGAACTCACCTCAGTACCGTGACCTGGAAAAGTGGCAGCAGTGGTTTGCATCACGTGGGATTCCATCCGTCATTGCCTGCTCGCGCAGTGGCTATGCCCTCTACCGGGAAGGGCTGCTGCCGGTGGACATTCACGATGAATCCCCAGCATCGGCGGAGGGAAACGGATCGAAGGTGTTTTTCGCTCCGACCACAGAGCAGAGTGAGTCTGTGCCTTCCCAGACGCTCAACGATGACTTGGCCAACCCGAATGTACGGATGGCCACCGCCTGAAAACAGCTTTTCAGAAAGGTCACACGGCGCGCTGGGCTGCCCGCCCTGGCGCGCCGTATGCTGTGTGCCGATTTGCCTGACCGATGGCGGCGCGACAACCGCCACCGTTTCAAGCCGAACAAGGCTTACATGGGTGGGGGCGGCGGCACGGGGCCGAAGCCACGCCCGTGATGCCACTTGGGACCGCCGTGCATCCGCTGGTGGAACCGCTCCAGCATCTGTTTGGCACGCTCACGCTGTTCCGGCGTCAGTACGGCAGCAACCCGCGCTTTCGTGCGTTCCTTGGAAACGATGAGTTCCGTCATGGTCTGGGCCTGTTGCTGGGCCAGCACACGCACTTGCGCTTCATTGAAAACACCATCCGTACCAAGGGTGCGGAGCTGGTCGTGGACAGCCTTGAGTTGCCGCATGAGCGGTTCCGCCACAGCCCGCTCCTCTTCCATAATCTGCCGAATCCGGGTCTGTTGTTCCTCGCTGAGGCCCAGTTGCGCGGCCATGCGTTGGATGAAAAAGCCCATGAAGCGTTCGGGGCCACGGTCGCGCCCGGCAGCATAGGCCACCCCGCCCAGCACCCCGGTCAGGATGAAGGTCAGGGAAGCGACAACGATCAGGGGACGTAAACTGAAACGGTGCAACATACGCGATACTCCTTCTCTTCCCTGCGTCCGACGCGCAGGGAACGGACTTGAAGCCGCGAACGGTTTTGTTCGCCGGCGACACTATAGACGCCGGATGCCGCTCCAAAGTCCGTCAAATTGGGTCAACCGATTGTCAGGAATCGTCAACCCCGGTCAGGTCAGCCAACCGGCAAGCTGCGAATCGGCACGCAGAATGGTGTCGTGGCGGTCGGGGCCGGTGGACACCAGCCCGATGTCACAGCCCACCAGAGCTTCAAGCCGCGCAATGTAGCGCCGTGCATTCGTGGGAAGTTGTGCAAAGTCGGTCAGCCCCACGGTCGAGGATTGCCACCCCGGCAGGGTCTCGTAGATGGGTTCAACAGCTTCGAGGTCTTCGGCGTCGTGGGGGATGGCGTCGAGCACTTCCCCGTGCAGCCGATAGCCGGTGCAGATGTCAATGGTCTCGAAATCGTCCAGGACATCCAGTTTCATCAGGGCCACTGTCGTCAATCCATTGATCATCCGGGCATAACGGGCCACGACGCCATCAAACCAGCCACACCGCCGGGGGCGGCCGGTTGAAGCGCCGTACTCGTGACCACGCGCCCGCAGCCGTTCACCCGTGGCATCGGTGAGTTCCGTGGGGAAAGGCCCGCTGCCCACGCGCGTCGTGTAAGCTTTCATGATGCCAAGGACACCGGTAATCGCGGTTGGTGGTACGCCGGTGCCAACCGTGGCCCCGCCGGCCGTCCCGCTCGACGAGGTAACGTAGGGATAGGTTCCGTGGTCAATGTCGAGCATCGTCCCCTGCGCGCCCTCGAACAGAACGCTTTTCCCGGCCGACATCTCCCGGTTCAGCCACAGGGCCGTGTCCGTGACGAAGGGGGCGATACGACTGGCTTTGCCCAGCAGGTCATCCACGGTGGCGGCCAGGGCAATGGGTTCGGCCCCGCGCATCTGCAGGATGTCATTGGCTTCACCAATGATTTCTTCGAGCTGCCGTTTGAGCCGTTCGGGATGCAACAGATCGCCGGCGCGCAGCCCCCGGCGGCCAATCTTGTCCTCGTAGGCCGGGCCAATCCCGCGCAGGGTCGTCCCGACCTGCCGGATACCGCGCCGCTGTTCACTCGTGCGTTCGAGCGCCAGGTGGTGGGGCAGGATGATGTGCGCCCGGTTGCTGATGTGCAGCCGCCCCGTGAAATCAATCCCACGGGCGGCCAGCTCATCCATTTCGGAAAGCAGTGCGGTTGGGTCAATGACCACCCCGTTGCCAATCACACAGCGTTTGCCCGCGTGCACGATGCCTGAAGGCAGCAGGTGCAACACGAACTTCTCCCCCCGGACGATGACGGTGTGACCGGCATTGTGGCCGCCCTGATACCGGGCCACGATGTCGAAATGTGGAGCAATGAGATCAACGACTTTGCCCTTACCTTCATCGCCCCACTGCGTTCCGACGACAACGATGTTTTTCATGCGCGCGACACAGTTGAACCCTCATCCCTGGCAACACCCGCGCAGTGCGCCGGGGAAAGGACTTCAAGCTCCTTTCAATGGCAGGCAGACAGCGTAGCGCCCACATCATCCCGTACAGTCGTTCCCAACGGGCAACTACGCCGCCAAAGCCGGATCACCTGGATAATCCATCGGGCGAGTATTGCCACCGGGCAGCATTTCGTCAACGCTGACCTTCGGCACCGGAGGACGGCACATCCGCTTTGCCCGGCTGCCCAAGCCAACGCTTCACATGCAGCCACGGCAGCCACGTGGTGGTGTCACTGTAGCGTCGCCGCAGATAATCCGCCGGCGGCAGGACCATCTCCCGCAACAACCGTACTCGCTCGCCCCAGGACAGCGCCTGCAACTCCAACCGGAAGCGCTGCCAGCGGCTCAGGTGGCGGACGAGCACCTGTGCCGACGGCTCGTCCGCGGACTGTCGCGCCAGTTCCGCGCAGAAATCATCGGCGTAAGGTGTGCCAAACCAGGCCCGCGACAGCGCCAGACAGGCCAGGCAGACCCGCGCTATCTGCAACTGCCGGGCGCGGAGCAGACACCGCTCCAGCGCCTCCGGCGGCCAACGGGTCGCCATCAGGTGGATGTCGTAGAGCCAGACGAGCGCAAACTCATAGCTGATGTGCAGCGCCAAGTGGAAACAGGCATGCAGGAACAGGTCCTCATCCGCCGGGGCACAGGCAGCCGCACCGAGTTCAGAAATGGGCAGACGCTCGCGCCACATAGTCTCGAAGTCCAGCACGTGGGCAAAGAGCGCCGTATTGGCGGCGCTCCAGTGAACATCCAAAGCCACGTCACCCCGGGCCAGTGTCGTCTGCCGGTTCACGAGCTTTCCGGTAATGCCGACCGAGCGCGTGTAACCCAGTGCTTCCAGCAGGGCAACCAGACCGGACACATCCGCCGGGCCAACGAGCAGGTCCACGTCGGTTTTGACGCGATGGTGGGGTTCCGCGTAGTACCGATAACCGACGGGCACCCCCTTGAGTAGCAGCACCCGGATGCCCCGCGCCTGTGCCAGAGGGAGCAGTTCCTGGAGCGCCAGGGTCTGCTGAAGGTCCAGCACCACCTGCCCGCGCGCGCTGGCTTTCAGCCACGTCTGCAACTCGCCGGGCAGGGTGGCCCAGGTTTCCGGCAACAACTGCGCGCACAGTAACGGCCCCAGCCGGTGGGACTGAAGAACAGCCATGATCTCCGCTACCGACAGCCCATCCTCCCAAGCCACCGGCTGACCGGTCAGCGCGTGTTGCAGAAAAACATCCACCGGCGTGGTGGGGAGCAGCGGCACGAGCGCGTCTGGCAACATGGAGTTGGTGGACATGGGCGGCGGTCGGTCAGGACTTGCGGCCGCCGGCGTCACCGCCGCCGCGCGGCATCCAGGGCCCGGACGAAATCCACAATGCGGTGTTCGGCCCAGTACCAGTCTTCGTCCCCCTGCCGGGCCGCGAGAAAACCGACATGCCCGCCCCGCTCGGTCAACAGCACCGCGACGCAGGGGTTGTCGGCAAAGGCCGGCTCGTGCAGCGGCGTCGCCGGAATGAACGGATCATCCTGCGCGTGAATGACGAGCGTGGGCAGCCGGATGGCCGCCGCCATGCGTACGGCGCTGGCCCGGTAGTAATAATCGGCAGCGTTTTCATAGCCGGCCGCCACGGCGGTGTAGGCTTCATCAAACTCACGAATCGTCCGAATCTGCGCCAGCCGTCCGGCGTCGTAGCGATCAGGAAACAGGGCGGCCTTGCGCCTCATGCGCGCTTTCAGGCTGCGGACGAAGCGCCGGTGATACAGCCAGTTGGAACGGCGTTCGATGGCGGCTGTACTGGCGGCCAGATCGGCCGCCGGGGAAATCGCAGCAACACCCCGTATGTACCGGGGGGCCTGCGCGCCGTACTCCCCGGCCAACCGCAGCACGACGTTGCCGGAAAGCGAAACGCCGACGACATAAACATCCTGAACGCCGTCCCGCTCAGCCAACTCGGCGATGATGGCGCGGGCATCTTCCGTCAGCCCGGCATTGTAGAGATGCGGTGAGAGATGCTCCGTCCCGCCACATGTACGGGTGTTGAGCCGAATGACGTGGAAGCCGGCCCGCAGCGCCTTCTCCGCAATGCCGCGCATATAGCTCGACTCAACCGACCCTTCCATGCCGTGCAGCAGCAGCAGAGTCGGACGATCAGCCGGGGCGCATCCGGGCTGCCAGTGACAGACGGCCGTTACGGCCGTATCCGGGCAGGTGTGAAAGGTACGTGGCTGCCCGGTCTGCTCGACAAGCGGCGACCGCCGGGGCAGCACCGATCCCAGAATGGTTTGCAGATGGGGATTGGTCAGGCGTGGGTCGGGTATGAACGGCCGCTGCCCCAGCCGCTCCAGCAGGTAGGCACGAGGTGTCACAGCGCGCGTCGCCGTCCCTAACGCTCCAAGCTGCATACCCAAAAACCCGTTGTGCGTAGGGGCGGGCCGCCAACCCGCCCCTACATTTGGGCGGGCCGCCAACCCGCCCCTACATTTGGGCGGGTATGGGAACCCGCCCCTACATTTGGGCGGGTATGGGAACCCGCCCCTACATTTGGGCGGGTATGGGAACCCGCCCCTACTCGGTTGGGGCCTCGCTGGCGGCGGCGGCAACCACCACCCGTTCCGCCAGCGCCTTATCCACCCGAAGCTGTCCGCTTTCCTTCAGTCGCGCCTTGACGCCATCAATGTAGGTCTCAAACAGATTGTTGGCACGGTCGCCACGCAGGCGATCGATGGTTTGCTTGCTCTGCTCGGCAAACTTCGTCAGGTCAGCGTCCTTGCGTGCTGTCACCGCCACAACGGCCACCGTCGGTGCCGCATTGCGGGCGGCATACAGCGGCATCGGGATGAGTTCACCAACCTTGACCTTTTCAGCATTCGGGAAGGCCGCCGGGAAGGATTTGTTGTCCAGGTAGGCCGTGTCGTTGAAATCCTTGATCTCTTCAACCTTGAGCTTTGCGGCTTCGGCGGCAGCCTTCAGACCGGCGGCATTTTTGGCCGTGGCAATGAGTTCCTTGGCGCGCTCGTATGCTTTTTGCAGGGCTTTTTCCTGCTTGACCTTGGCCGCCACCTTGTCGCGTACCTCATCCAGGGTCGGATCGCCGGGCTTTTTGATTTCCACGAGCTGCGGAACCGCGAATCCACCCCGGATGCCCACCTTCTCGCCCACCTCGTTCGGCTCGGTCAAAGCCGATGTTTTTTCCTCGAACGACGGGTTGCTTCCGATGTCGGGCACGTCGTCACCGGGGGCGAAAAACGGGGTCTCGCGTTTGACATCTTCCGGTTTGAGGTTGAGCTTCGTCGCAATGGACGCCGCCGTTTCTTCAAAGTTGCGCGTCCGGGAAAGCAGCGATACCGCTTCGTCCGCCAGTTGCGACGCCTTGGCATAGGACAACCGGTTGCGCACGATGGCAAGCAAACCCGGCTTGGCTTCTTCAAACGGCCTGATGGTGCGGTCGGTCACTTTGAAGATGTAGAAGGCATTGCCCCGCCGGACGGGCTCGCTGATTTCACCCGCGCCGAGATTGAACGCCGCCTCAACGGGGTCGCCGGGCTTGACATTCGCCCGTTCCACCACGCCCAGGTCGCCGCCCTTGGCCGCCGTGGCCGGGTCCTGGGAATTCCCCCGCGCCAGCGCGGCAAAGTCCTCCGGCGGCGCGCCTCCCTTGCCCCGCGCGCGCGCCACGAGGTCATTGGCTTTCTGGAGCACCTTGTCTTCGTCCTTCGGTGTCAGCACCTTCAGGACAATCTGGCTGACCTGAACCGACTTGACCTGCTTGTTGGGGTCATATTCCTTTTGCAGTTCCTCATCGGACACCGGGATGATTTCCGCGGCCTTGTCCTGGCTGATGTAGATGTAGCGCACCTTGCGCCGGTCTTTCGTCGGGCGGAAGTCTTCCTTGTGCGCCTCGAAGTAGGCGCGCAGTTCATCTTCAGTCGGCTCGCCAACTTCCTTCTCAAAATCGGCAGCCGGCAGTACCACATAGCTCAACTCAAAACGGGTGTTCTGCCGCCGGTATTCCTCTTCAGCTTCCTTTGGGGAAATCTGGATGCCGCTGGTGATGAAGTTGCGCAGCTTTTCCTCCGCGATGGTGTAGGCCAGGTCGCGCTCGAAGTCCACGTAGTTGGTGCCCATGCGCGCCAGTTGCCGCTTGTACTTCTCCACGCCGATGAAGCGTCCGTTTTCGTCGCGGAACTGCTCCCGCAGCCGCTGCTGGATTTCGCCTTCGGTGGCCGTCAGTCCCAGCCGTTCGGCTTCGAGTTCGATGACGCGCCGCCGTACCAACTGCTGCAGGATGGAGCGGTCACTGCCCTGCTGACGCAACTGCTGAATGCTCACCGGGAAGCTGCCCCCGCCGGACGCCAGTTGCTCCGCATAACGGCGGTACATGGCGACGAGATTGTTCAGCGCGTCGGTGTACTCCTTGGCCGTCACCGTCCGGCTTCCGACGCGGGCAATGACCGTGTCGGCGGGCACGGGCTGTACGGCCTTGGGGCCGCTCGCGCCAAAGAGTGACCGGGAAGGCAGCGAGTACGCCAGCACCATGACAAAGCCAAGGAAGCAGATGACGACAATCAACAGGGTGCGTCGCGGGTTGGACGCCGGCAGTGTGGAAGACGTTTCAGACTGAGCCATTGGGGAACACGACACCTCACCCAGGGATGGTCTCTGCAATACGCAGCAAACGAAGTCGGCGAGCGTATCGAATCCGCCTCGCAAACGCAATCCGGCTTTTCTCGACGAAAGTGTGCGGACAGCCCGGCGCAACCTCTCCCGGCCGGTCTTCCGGGCGTGGGATTGCCGCCTGCGGTCCGGCATGCCACCATGCCTGAAATTACGCCGCTGACCAACGGATTCCGCACGCCGTCGCCCACCGCCCAGGCATTTTTGAACTCGCCCGATGCACCACCAGACCTGCCCCCACTGTCAGCTTCGTCAGCCGTTGACCCAGACCAGTTGCGTCCGCTGCGGGATGCCGCTGCCGCTGGGGTGGGCGCATCACGAAGCCTGGCAGCCGCCGCTGGAGGCGGAACGGGTGGACCGGCCGGGCTACCAGTCCATCCTTGGCGGCGCCGGGTTGGCGGCAGCCGTCGTTTTCCTGCCCTTTTTTGGCTTCATTTCGTTTCTTTTGCACCCGCTTGTGACCCTGGTGCATGAACTGGGACACACGCTGGCCGGCTGGCTCTACGGCTATCCTTCGATTCCGGCGTTCGACTTCGTGTATGGCGGCGGGGTGACGCTTCACCAGGACCGGCAGTGGCTGCTTACCGGGCTGTGGCTGGCCGCCTTTGCCTGGCTGCTGTATTGCTTCCGCCGCAATCCGGGGACGCTGCTCGTCATCAGCAGCCTCGCCGGGGCGTACATCACCACGGCTGCAACGTCCTGGCACGAGGCCATCGTCATCGCCATGGGGCACGGCGGCGAACTGCTGTTTGCCACCGTGTTTCTCTACCGCGCGTGGAGCGGCACCTCGCTTGTCCATGCACTGGAGCGTCCCATCTATGCCTTTGCCGGGTTTTACATCCAGTTCCATGACCTGCGCTTCGCCTTTGAGCTGCTGACCAGCCAGGCGGCGCGCCTCGATTACGAAGACGCCAAGGGTGGCGGCCACTGGATGGACTTCAGCCGGCTGGCCGATGAGTTTTTCGGAGGCCGCTTTCTGCTCGTCGTACTGGCCTTTTTCGTGGCCTGCCTGCTGCCGCCGCTCATCGCCTGGCTGCTGCACCGCTACCGTCCCCACTGGCAGCAGTGGCTTGTGAACCGGCTGGCGGTGGAGACGTGAGACGGCTTCCCACCCGCCGGCCCGTCCCCACCTCCCAGGGGCAGCGGCCCGGGTGTCAGCCCCTGCTGAATCGGTTGGCAAACGCACAAAATAGTGGTTGCATGGAAGAAACATCCCACGTTCCTTCCTGCGGTTTTTACGTCCCATGCCCACGACTTTTTCGCTTGCATCGCTTTCCGCCCTGGCCGGTCAGGAACTGGCCGTCAGCGACTGGTTCACCATTGACCAGGCGCGCATCACCAGCTTTGGTGAAATCACCGGCGATACCCAGTGGATTCACTGCGATCCCGAACGGGCGGCCGTCGAATCCCCGTTCAAAACCACCATTGCGCACGGCTTCCTGACACTGTCGCTGATTCCGCATCTGGTGGAGCAGACCCTGCACTTCGAGGGGGCGCGGCTGGCGCTCAACTATGGTCTCAACCGGGTGCGGTTCGTCACGCCGGTTCCGGCCGGAAGCCGCGTCCGGGGACGCTTCGCCATGGCCCAGGTCAGGTCGCTCGACAACGGTCTTGACCTCACGCTCAACTGCACCGTGGAACTGGACGGTGCAGACAAGCCGGCCTGTGTCGCGGAGTGGATTCTGCGTGTTCTGGTTTAGGCATCCTGGTTGAGGTTCCGGTTATGTTTGAGTTTTCACCCAAAGCCCGTGAACTCCGCGAACGACTCCTGGCCTTTATGGATGAGCACATCTACCCCAACGAGGCCACGTTCCGGGACGAACTTGCCGCCGGCCCCCGCTGGCAGCCGACGCGCATCATCGAAACACTCAAGGCCAAAGCCAGGGCGGCCGGGCTGTGGAACCTGTTCCTGCCGGAAAGCGAATACGGCGCCGGGCTGAGCAATCTCGACTACGCCCCGCTGTGCGAAATCATGGGGCGGTCGTTTCTGGCGCCGGAGGTGTTCAACTGCTCGGCCCCGGACACCGGCAACATGGAAGTGCTCGTGCGGTACGGCACGCCGGAGCAGAAAAAACAGTGGCTCGAACCGCTTCTGGCCGGCGAAATCCGGTCGTGCTTTGCCATGACCGAACCGGATGTGGCCAGTTCGGACGCCACCAACATCACGGCCCGCATCGAGCGCGACGGTGACACCTACCTCGTCAACGGCCGGAAGTGGTGGACGAGCGGGGCGGGCGATCCGCGCTGCAAGCTCATCATCTTCATGGGCAAGACCAACCCGGAAGCGCCCAAGCACCAGCAGCAGTCCATGCTGCTCATTCCGATGGACACGCCGGGCGTCCGGGTCGTCCGCCTGCTGGATGTCTTCGGTTATGACGATGCACCCCACGGCCACGCCGAGGTCGTGTTTGAAAACGTCCGGGTTCCGGTCGCCAACCTGCTGCTGGGGGAAGGGCGGGGCTTCGAGATTGCCCAGGGGCGGCTCGGCCCCGGCCGCATTCACCACTGCATGCGGCTCATCGGTCTGGCCGAGCGGTCCCTGGAAGCCATGTGCCGGCGGGTGCTGACCCGGACGGCCTTCGGCCGGTCGCTGGCCGAACAGGGCGTGCTCCGGGCAGCCATTGCCGACTCGCGCATCGAGATTGATCAGGCCCGGTTGCTGACCCTGCAGGCGGCGGCCATGATGGACCGCTACGGCAACAAAGTCGCCCGTACCGAAATTGCGATGATCAAGGTCGTCGCCCCCAACATGGCGCTGCGGGTCATTGACCGCGCCATTCAGGCGCACGGCGGTGGCGGGGTCTGCGCCGACTTCGGGCTGGCCTACGCTTGGGCGCAGGCGCGCACCCTGCGGCTGGCCGACGGCCCCGACGAAGTGCACCGGGAAACCATCGCCAAGCTGGAGTTGACGAAATACCGTTCCAGAACCGAGGAACGCGCAAGCGGAGGAAAACATGGCCAGGCATGAGCTTCCGGCCGTAGGCATCATCATGGGCAGTGACAGCGACTACCCGGTGATGAAGGATGCAGCGGCTATCTGCAGTGAGTTCGGGGTCGCGCACGAGATGCGGATTGTGTCTGCCCACCGGACGCCGCGCGACATGTTCATGTACGCCGAGACGGCGCACATGCGTGGGTTGCGGGTCATCATCGCCGGGGCAGGTGGAGCCGCCCACCTGCCGGGCATGGTGGCGTCCCTGACGCCCCTTCCGGTCATCGGCGTGCCGATTCAGTCGAAGACGCTCAACGGGCTGGATTCGCTGCTCTCCATTGTCCAGATGCCGGTCGGCGTACCGGTGGCGACGGTGGCCATTGGCGCGGCCAAGAATGCCGGCATCCTCGCCGTCCAGATTGTTGCGGCGGACAACCCGGAGCTCCAGCGCGAACTGGTGGACTTCAAGGCCAAGATGGCTGAAATCTCGCGCAGCAAAAACCAACTCCTCAACAACGAGAACTGAGGTGGCAGCGGCAGGTGCGCCGGATAGCGCCGGAGCGCCTTCGCCGTGGCGGGTGAAACCATGCGTTTGAACGGAAAAGTGGCTCTCATTACCGGCGCGGCCGGCGGAATCGGCGGCGTCGTGACGCGGATGTATCTGCGGGAAGGGGCGCGCGTCGCCATTTCCAGCCGGTCGCTCGAACGGGCTGAGCAGTTCCGGGCGGCGCTCATGGCCGAAGGCTTCTCCGGCGACGACATCCTGCCGGTTGCCTTTGCGCCCACGGACCTGGCAGGCATGCAGGCGGCGCTCGAAACCATTGCAGCGCGCTGGGGCGGGCTGGATGTGCTCATCAACAATGCCGGCTCGGCCGGGGCCAAACAGCCCCTGTTTCGGATTCCCTTCACTCTGGAAGACCTGGACCAACTGGCGGCCGAAGGCTTCACCGAAACGGAAACGATGCGCGAATCGGCGGCCAACCTGCTGGGACTGCCGTGGCATCTGACGCGCCTGGCGCTGCCCTACCTGCGCGTCGGGGCCAGCATCATCAATGTCTCCACGATTTTTTCCCGGACGAACTACTACGGGCGGATTCCCTACGTCGTGCCCAAGTCGGCCCTGAATGCGCTGTCGCTGGGGCTGGCCAAACAGCTTGGGACGACCGACCGCGCCGTGCGCGTCAATACCGTCTTTCCGGGGCCGATTGATTCCGACCGCATCCGCACTGTGTTCGGGGCGATGGACCGCCTCAAGGGCGTTCCTGAAGGAACGACGGCGCAGGAATTTTTCGACATCATGATTTTGGCGCGGGCACGCGGGGGCGAAGCGCCGGCCAAGTGCTATCCGACCCAGGCCGACGTGGCACACGTCATGCTTTTTCTTGGGTCGGACGAATCGGCCGCCATTTCCGGGCACAACTTCGAGATTACCCACGGCATGCAGGTCAAGGCCCAGAGCCGCACCAAGCTCACGGCCTGGCCTGACCAGCGGCTCATTGACCTCAGCCGGCGCGTCGTGCTCATCGTGGGCGGCGAGCAGGTTCACGACGCCGTGACCATTGCCGCCAGCCAGCAGTCCTATGGGGCATCGGTCATTTTGACGTTCCGGCAGCCGGAAGCCGTCAATACGGCCAAGGCCCAGCTCGAAAGCCATGGCCTCAACCACAGCATCGCCGTCACCTGGCTCGATCCCCTGCGGCGGGAGTCGGTGACCAGCGTCTTTGACCTCATCCGGGAACGCTACCACCGGCTGGATACAGTCATTGTCTTTCCGGCGCATGCGGCAGGCTACTACGGCCCGGAACTCATCCCGGACGAGCCGGAACGCATCCGGCAGTTCACCGACGAAGCCATTCTCGGAACGACGGCTTTTGCGGCGCAACTTTCGCGCTTCCTGCTCGCTTTCGACGCCGAAAACGAACTCCAGGAACCGGTCAACGTCCTGTTCCTCACCAACGAACACGACGGTGCCACCAATGCCTTTGAAGACATCTACCGCGCGGCCGTGGAACAACTGCTGCGGGTGTGGCGGCACGAAGACGAACTTCAGGTGGCGGCCGGAACGCGCCGCTTTGCCGTGCGGACCAACCAGATTGTCCGCTATGCCAACGCCGAGCCGGACAACCTCAAATTCACGGCCGACTGGCTGGCGACGCTGGCCAACCGCGTCCGTATCTTCGACGAACTGAACCTCTACGTTCCCGAAAACATCCAGCGCACCACCGGCAAGGCCGAACTGCCCCGCGACATTGCCCGGACGCTGCTCGGCCTGCACATCGGCAAGGTGGCGGTCATCACCGGGGGCAG
>Ga0272446_1003889_pt1 | contig 18270 bp, 11 predicted proteins | sample YNPCB0061_FD_194587 | JGI IMG/M metagenome (GOLD analysis project Ga0272446, IMG submission 194587) | Hot spring microbial mat communities from Yellowstone National Park, WY, United States - YNP-CB-006-1 | ecosystem: Environmental > Aquatic > Thermal springs > Hot (42-90C) > Sediment | place... | reverse complement strand
AGCGGGCGCGCGCCTCGCGGATCGCCCGCCACACCCGCTCGGGCGTCGCCGGCATGTCGATGTGGCGGATGCCGAGCGGGCGCAGCGCATCGACGATCGCGTTGATCACCGCCGGCAGCGCGCCGACCGTTCCCGCCTCGCCCGCGCCCTTGGCGCCGAGCGGGTTCGCCTTCGTCGGAACCGGGTTGCTCTCCACCGTCATCATCGGCAGGTCGGACGCGCGCGGCATCGGGTAGTCCATGAAGCTCGCGGTCACCATCTGCCCGGCCTCGTCGTAGAGGATCGCCTCGCCGAGCACCTGGCCCACCCCCTGCGCCACGCCGCCATGGATCTGGCCCTTCAGCAGCAGCGGGTTGATGACCGTGCCGACATCGTCCGACACCGCGTAGCGTTCGATCCGCACGACGCCCGTCTCGGGATCGATCTCCGCCTCGCAGACATGGCAGCCGTTCGGGAACGTCGCCTCGTCCGGGATCACCACCGCGTCGGCCGCGAGGCCGAGCTCCTCGCCCTTCGGCAGACGCCCCGGCGTGTAGGCAGCGACGGCCACGTCCTCGATCCGGAGCGAACGGTCGGTGCCACTGACACGGAACGATCCGGCCTCGAACGCGATGTCGGCCTCAGACGCCTCGAGCAGATGCGCCGCGATCCGCCCGGCCCGCGCGACGATGCGTTCGGCAGCGCGACAGAGCGCGGCGCCGGCGACGGAGACGCTGCGCGAGCCGAAGGTGCCGCGCCCGTGCGGCACGAGCTCGGTATCGCCGAACACCACGCGCACCCGGTCGAAGGGGAGGCCGAGCAGCGAGGCGGCAAGCTGCCGGAACGCCGTCTCGTGCCCCTGGCCGTGGCTGTGCGAGCCGACGAGCAGCGTCGCCCCGCCATCCGGCTCGAAGCGGATCGCGGCCCCCTCCTCATTAGGCGATCGGAACGGACCGCCGGCGATCTCGATCGCGTTGGCGATGCCGATGCCGCGCAGCATGCCGCGCGACGCGGCTTCGGCCCGACGCGCCTCGAAGCCTGCCCAGCCGGCGGCTTCGAGCGCGAGATCCATCCCCTTGCCGAAGTCGCCGCTGTCATAGGTGAAGACGAGGCCGGTCCTGAACGGCATCGCCTCGGGCGGGATGAGGTTCCGGCGGCGCAGGGCCACGCGGTCGATGCCCATCCCGTCGGCGGCGAGGTCGATCACGCGCTCGATCGCGTAGGTCGCCTCCGGCCGGCCGGCGCCGCGATAGGGCGCGGTCGGCTGGGTGTTGGTGAAGGCGCCGCGCACCTCCGCGAGGATCGCCGGCGTGCGATAGACGCCGGCGAGGCCGCCGAGGTTGTTGGTCGGCGAGTGCGGCGTGTTGAAGGCGAGATAGGCGCCGAGATTGGCGACCGTGCGCACACGCAGCGCGAGGAAGGTTCCCTCCGCGTCGAGGGCGAGCTCGACCACGCTGTCGTTGTCGCGGGCGTGGAAGGCGGAGAGGAAACTCTCGGTGCGGTCCGCGACCCAGCGCACGGGCCGGTCCAGAAGCCGCGCGGCCCAGAGAACGAGCGCGTGCTCCTGCGTCGGCGAGCCCTTCATGCCGAACGCGCCGCCCATGTCGGGCGAGATCAGGCGCAGCCGGTGGTCGGGCACGCGAAGCGTCCTCGCCGCGAGCTCGGAGCGGACCTTGTGCGGGATCTGCACGCCCGAGATGAGCGTCCAGCGCCCCTCGCCCTCGTCCCATGTGCCGATCGCGCCGCGCGGCTCGAGCGGGTTGGCCGAGACGCGGCTGATCCGGAACGGCAGGCGCGCGACATGCGCCGCCTTCGCGAAGCCCGCCTCGACCGCCATACGGTCGCCGAGCGTGAAGAGGAAGCAGAGATTGTCGGGCGCGTGGTCGGGCCACACGGCAGGCGCGCCCGGCTCGAGCGCGGCCGCTGCGTCGGTGACCGAGGGCAGCGGGTCCCAGTCCACCAAAACGGCCTCGGCTGCGTCCTTCGCCGCCGCGCGCGTGGTGGCGACCACCGCCGCCACCGGGTCGCCGACGAAGCGGGCGGCATCGGTCGAGAGGATCCGGTAGGGCGGCCGCGGCATCGGCGCACCGCCGGGGCGCTGGCGCACCACCGAGGTCTGGAGCCCGCCGATGCCGGCCGCCTCGAGATCGGCGCCGGTGATCACCGCGAGCACGCCCGGCATCGCGCGGGCGGCAGCGGCGTCGATGCCGCGGATGCGCGCCGCGGCATGCGGGCTGCGAACGAGCACCATGTGCGCGGCATCGGCGAGGCGATGGTCGTCGGTGTAGCGGCCGCGGCCGCGCAGGAAGCGCGCATCCTCGACCCGGCGGACGGGCGCCCCGACGCCCCCCTCGGCGACGGCGGCTGGATCAGCCATCTGAGGCGGGCACCTGCCAGGTCATGTCCGGGTCGAGCGGCCAGATCGGCCGGGGAACGTTCCGCCAGGGAACGCGCGAGAGCACGACGGCGGTCAGCCCCGGCACGTCCACCTCCACGATCGCCTCGCGGGGGAAGATGTCGTCGAAGCCCGCGCGGAAGTGGCCGCGGCTCTTCACCACGAGGCTGCGCACCGAGCGGAGGTCGACGCCGAGATGCTCGAGCATCGCGGGCTCGGCGCACTGCCTGCGCAAGGAGACGACGGCGACGCGGATGCCGCCGAGGCGCAGGAGCGCTGTCGGCCCGAGGCTCACCGACCGGCCGGCATAGATGCCCCGGCGTCCGACGATCTCGCCGTCCGACAGCGCCTCGACCACCGCCTCGGCCTCGAAGGGCTCGCTGAACGCCTGGGTCTCGGCGGTGTTGAAGCGGGCGCGGATCGTCGCGCCCCGTCCCGCCGCGTGCGCCTCGGCCGCGAGCGGCGGGTCGTTGTGGATTCCGAACACCGCGCCCTCGACGCCGGCTTCATGGAAGGCGCGCAGGATGAAGGGGGTGTTGCCGCGCCCGCCGCCGCCCGGATTGTCGGCCACGTCGGCGAAGAGCAGTGCCTGCGCCGACGGATCGCGCCCGGCCCCCAGCGCCATCGCGGTCGCGTCCTCGAGGCTTGTCAGCCGGATCGAGAAGCGCTCGCGCATCGCCCAGAGCCGGGCGGCGACCGCACGCGCCGCGGCCTCGGCGCGGCCGGCATCGCGCCGCGCCGTCGCGATCACGCTCATGCCGTTCTTCGGCGTATCGCCCACCGAGAAGCCGGAGACGACCGAGACGTCGAGGATCTCCTCGTCCACCAGGCCCTGCCCGTAGGCGATGATGTCGGCGTAGGGGCCGCGGTCGGTGTTCTGGCTGGTCGCGGGCGGGATCATCGGCAGCTTCACGAAGGCCGCCTTCGGGCGGAGGCCGCCCAGCATCGCCCGCATCGCGTTCGCGGCGTCCACCCCGCGCTCGGCCATGTCGACATGCGGGTTGGTGCGGTAGCTGATCAGCACGTCCGCCCCGCGCACCATCGCCTCCGAGACGTTGGCGTGCAGGTCCAGCGTGCCGATCAGCGGCGTGTCGGGTCCGACGATCGCGCGCACGCGCGCGATCAGCACGCCGTCGGGGTCGAACTCCTCCGTCGCGGTCGCCGCGCCGTGCAGGCAGAGATAGACGCCGTCGAGCGGCATCGCGTCGCGCAGCCCCGTCTCGATGCGTGCCACGATCTTGTCGAACACCGCCTGCTCGACGGGGCCGGAAGCGCCGGCGGAGGCGGCGAGCAGGTAGAGGGGCTGCCACGGCGCGCCCGCCATGCCGCGGAGGAAGCCCGAGAGGCCGGAGGGCGCGCGCGGGCCGGCCCGCGCGAGGTCTGCCGCGAGCGCCTCTCCTTCCAGCCAGCAGGTCGCCTCGAACTCGGCCTTCGGCGCGGGTGCGGCGTGGCCGTTGCTCTCGAGCATGAACGCGGCGAGAGCGATCCGCTTCGGTGCGTGGGGCATCGGCCGATGGTGGGATGCGCGGGGTGTTTGCGCAACCGCGCGGAACGGGCATGATCGCGGCAATCACCACGGGAGGGTTTCATGCGACGGGTTCTGCTCGCGGCCGCGGCCGCCATCGCGCTCTCCGCCGGCGCATCGGCGCAGACGCTGACGCTCGGCACCAAGCTCGAGCTCAACACGCTCGACCCGCATTTCTTCAACGGCTTCCCGCCCGCCTCGAGCCACAGCCAGATCTGGGACAGCCTCGTGTGGCAGAACGAGAAGCTCGAACTCGAGCCGGCGCTCGCCACCGCCTGGCGGAACATCGACGACACCACCTGGGAGTTCACCCTGCGGCAGGGCGTGACCTTCCACGACGGCACGCCCTTCACCGCCGAGGACGTGATCGCGACGGTCCGCCGCATCCCCACCGTGCCGAACAGCCCGGCCCTCTTCACCGTGTTCACCCGCTCGATCGCCTCCATCGAGAAGGTGGACGACCGCACGATCCGCATCCGCACCTCGAGCCCGAACCCGCTCCTGCCGCTCGACCTCTCGCGCGTGTTCATCATCGCCGCGAAGGACGCGGAGGCGACCACGAGCGAGTTCAACGCGGGCCGCGTCAACGGCACCGGACCCTACCGCCACGTGTCCTGGACGAACGGCCAGCACCTCGCGCTGCGCCGGTTCGACGGCCACTGGCGCGGCCCGGCGCACTGGGAGCAGGTGACGGAGCGGGTGATCGCGCGCGACCCCTCGCGCGTCGCCGCCCTGCTCGCGGGCGAGGTGGACGCCATCGACCTCGTGCCGACCGCCGACAAGCCGCGGCTCGCGCAGGACGCGCGCTTCGCGCTGTTCTCGGGCCCCGCCGGCGTCGTCCACTACATCGCGCTCGACAGCGCCCGCGAGACGAGCCCGCATGTGGGCGCGAAGGATGGCCAGCCGCCGCTCGCCCGCAACCCGCTGATGGACGCGCGCGTGCGGCGGGCGCTCTCGCTCGCGATCGACCGCACGGCGATCGCCGAGCGGCTGATGGAGGGCAGCGCCACCCCGGCGAGCCAGTTCCTGCCGCCCTCCTTCCCGGGCACCAGCCAGCGCCTGAAGCCCGACCCGCTCGACCTCGTCCAGGCGCGGCGCCTGCTCGCTGAGGCCGGCGTGCCGAACGGCTTCCGCCTCGCCCTGCACACGACGACCGACCGCTACCCCAAGGACAGCCAGATCGCCCAGGCGGTGGGGCAGATGTGGACGCGGCTCGGGCTCCAGGTGTCGGTCGAGGGCGTGCCGGGACAGGTGTTCTTCGGCGCCGCCACGCGGCAGGAGTTCTCCGCCTTCATCGCCCAGTACGGCACCTCGGAGGCCTCCGAGGGCCCGCGGGCGGTGGTCCACACGAACGACGCCGCCAAGGGGCTCGGGGCCGCCAACCGGACCCGCTACTCCAACCCGCGCGTCGATGCGCTGATCGTCGACGCGCTGTCCGAGATGGACCCCGAGAAGCGGCTCGCGAAGGTCGCCGCGGCGCTCGAGGCGGCGTTCGAGGACCAGGCGCTGATCCCGATCTTCCACCCGACCTGGGACTACGCGGCGCGGAAGGGCCTCGTCGTCGTGCCGCGGCCTGAACGCCGGTTCAACGCTCTGATGATCCGGCGGGAGGGATAGGCGGCCGGGCGGCGCGCCGAGTCGCATGCCTCTTTCCACGCCATGGCAAGAGGCTGCACACTCGGCTGAAACCTCTTTGCGCTCTGCTGTCACGGCGACGCGCGAGGGCCGGACAGGATCGGGAATGCGCAAGGCTTCTGCAGGCAGGTGGCTCTGGGTTCTGCTCGCGGCGACGCTGTCGGCCTGCGCCCTGCCGGCGCGGGAGCCGCCCGAGCCGGGGCCGCCGCTGCCGCCCGTGCCCAGGCTGACCGTGACGGAGAGCGCCTCCGCCCGGGCGGTGCTCGATGTCGGGGCCGTTCCCGGCCTCACCGAGGCCGGGCGGCGCAGCTATGCCCGCTTCCTCAGCTACCCCGCCCCGCGCGCCTTCGCGATCGGCGCCGAGGGCGGCCTCGCCTGGGCCGCCAACGCCCGCGACACCGACGAGGCGGAGCGGCGGGCGCTCGCCCAGTGCCGCAGCGCCAATGGCGGGCGGGCGTGCCGGCTCTACGCGCGCGACCAGCAGGTCGTCTGGAACAGCCCGGTCACGGAGGAGGCGAGCCCCCTCTCGGTGGCCGGCGACGGCTGGGTGCTGACCAGCCCGCCCGGCTTCCTTCGCCACGGCCGCGCCGCTGCCGGCGCCATCGTCTGGACCCACGGCCGCGGCTCCGACGCGCGGCGCCAGGAGGCGGCCGACAGGGTGCCGACGCCGCTTCCCTTCGTGCAGCGCTTCAACAATGCCGGCTGGGACGTGTGGGTGCTGATGCGCGACCCCGCCTACGACGTGAACTACGACGCGGTGCTCTCCTTCGCCGACACGAGCCTGCGTGTCGCGGCGCTCGCGCTGCGGAACGCGGGCTACGCGCGCGTCGTCGCGGCAGGCCAGTCTGCCGGCGGCTGGGCCGCGCTCGCCGCGCTCGACACGCCCGGGCTGCTCGACGGCGCGATCGCGATCGCGGGCGCGGGGCTCTACCAGCCGCCGGCTGGCCAGGTCGGCACGCTCGACTTCCCCGCCCTGCTCGACCGCGTTCGCGACAGCGAGGCGCCGGTGGTGGTGGCGATGTTCGAGGGCGACCACCTGCTGCCCTGGCCTGCCCGCAGCGCCGCGATGCTGCGCGGCGCGCTCGGCGGCCGCGAGGGGCCGCTCCTCGTGATCGAGCGCCCGGGCGGCCTCCTCGGCCACGGCGCTGGCGCCGAGCCTGCGTTCAACGACCGCTTCGGCGACTGCATCCTGCGCACGATCGCTCTGCGCGACCCGTCGGGGTGCTGACCGGGTCGAGACCACTTGTCGGGATGACGCGAAGCGGCGGTTCCCGGTCACACGGGGCGCGTGTCAGTGGATGGGGTCGAGGAACGGCCCGCCCGGATCGCTGACATGGACGATCTCCGGGCGGATCGGCTCGCTGGCGCTGCGGTTGTGCCCCGTCATGCGGACATGCGGCGGCCCGACCATGGACTGCCCGGCCGCGATCGTGGCCGGCGCGCGCGCCTCCATCTCGAGCGTGAAGCTGCCCTCGAGCAGGTGCACCGTCACCGGGAAGCGATGGGTGTGGAACACGGTGCTCTGCCCGGGCTGGATCACCGCCGTCATCACGTGGATGTCCTGGACCTCGCCGCGCGGCATGCCGCCGACCGCCTCGCGCAGCACCATCCCGGGCCGGGCAGGCGCCTGCGCCACCGCCGCATGGCCTGCCGTCATCGCCAGCATCATCACGCCGAGCCGGATGGAGCGCTGCATGGTTGTTCTTCCTTCTGTGGCGGCCAGCGTGTCATGACGGCGCCACGGCGCACAAGGACATCCCGACTCCGCAACGACACGTTCGCGTGTCTCAGCCCCGCTCCGCGACCGTCTCGGCGGCGAGCGCCTGCGCATCGAGGGTGACGCCGAGGCCCGGGCCGGCGGGCACGCGCACCGCCCCGCCCGCGTACGGGAACGGCTCGGCCGTGACATCGCGCGCGAGCACGTAGCGCGGCATGTAGAACTCGCAGCCGAGCGACATGTTCGGGCTCGCCGCGATCAGGTGGGCCGCGGCGGCAAGCGCGATGCCGCCCTCCCAGAGCGTGCCGCCATAGGTCGGCAGGCCGGCCGCCTCGGCCACGGCATCCGCCGCGCGCGCAGCCAGGAGGCCGCCGGCCTTGGCGAGCTTGATCGAGACGCAGTCTGCCCAGGCGCCGCGGGCGCAGGCGAGCATCTCGGTGGCGGAATAGACGCTCTCATCCGCCATCACCGGCGTCGCGAGCGCGGCGGCGAGCGCGGCGAGCGCGGCCTCCTGCCCGCGCGGCACCGGCTGCTCGATGAAGCCGAGGCCGAGGCCGTCGAGCGCGCGGCAGACGCGCATCGCCGCGTGCGGAGCGAGGCCCTGGTTGAAATCGGCGCGGAGCTCCGCCTCCGGAACGGCCGCGCGGAGCCGATCGAGGCGGCGGAGGTCCTCGGCCTCTCCCGCGAAGCCGGTCTTGACCTTGAACAGGCGCACGCCTTCGGCTGCGAAGGCACGGGCGCGGTCGAGATCGGCGTCGAACTCCGGGTCGGCGATCGAGAAGGAGAGCGGGATCGTCTCCCGCACCGCGCCGCCGAGCAGCGCGTGCACCGGCAGCCCTGAACGCCTCCCTGCGATGTCCCAGAGAGCCATCTCGGCCGCCGACTTGGCCTCGGGATGGCCCAGCAGCGCATGGTCCATGGCGAGCGCGAGGGCTGCGATCCGAGACGGGTCCGCCCCGGTCAGCACCGCGCGCAAGGGCCCGTCGAGCGCCGCGGCGGTCGTGTCGGCGGTGTTGCCGAACGGCGCCCAGGGGGCGGCCTCGCCGAGGCCGGTGAGCCCGTCCGAGGTGTCGATGCGGACGATCACGCGCCCGACCGTCGCGGCGATCGTCCCCGAGCCGTGCGCACGGCGCATCGCGATCGCGCTCTCGATCCGCGTGATGCGGAGACGATCGATCCTGTCGGTCATCCGGCCCGCGGCGCGAACAGGCGCGGCAGCCCCGCCATCAGCGCAAGCGTGGCGAGGCCGAGCGCGAGCCGGGCCTCGTCGGGCAGCATGTGGCCGAACGCCACCGCACACCCCACCGCGACGGCGAGCAGCGAGGCCGGGCGTGACAGGGACGCGCGGAGATGGCCCGAGAAGCCGGCGCCGACGAGGGTGAGGGCGGAGGCGAGTGCGGCCGTCTCCTCGATGATGGCGAGCAGCCCTCCGCGCAGCATCACCCCCGGGTCATAGACGAAGGCGTAGCCGACCACGAAGCCCGCCAGCGCGAAGCGCAGCGCATGCAGCCCCGTGAGCAGCGGATTGGCTCCCGCGATCGCCGCCGCCGCGTAGGAGGCAACCGCGACCGGCGGCGTCGCATCGGCGAGCACCGCGAAGTAGAACATGAAGAGGTGTGCCGACAGGAGATCGACGCCGAACTCGCGCAGGATCGGGCTGCCCAGCGCGGCCGTGATGATGTAGGCGGGCGTCGTCGGCACACCCATGCCGAGCACGAGCGCCGTGACCATCAAGAGCACGCAGAGCAGCCCCAGGCTGCCCCCCGCCAGCCCCTTGACGATGCCGCCGAAGGCGACGACGAGGCCGGTCACCGTCAGCGCCGAGGTGATCACGCCGGCGCCGGCCACCGCGGCGGCGAGCAGCGCCATGGTCGAGGCGGCGGAGGTGAGCGTGTCGATCACCGCGCGAAGGCCCATCCGCGTCCGCCGCTTCAGCGCCGCGCAGGAGACGGAGGCGACGATTGCGGCGAAGGCGGCGAAGTTGCCCGACCAGCGCTCCATCAGCAGCCAGACGAGCACCGCGATCGGCAGCACGAGATGGGCATCCTGCGCCACCTCGCGCCAGCCCGGCACCTCCTCCGCCGCCATCGCGGCGAGGCCGAGGCGCTTGGCCTCGAAATGCACCGAGACGAAGATCGCGAAGTAGTAGAGCACCGCACCGACCGCTGCGGCGACGATGATGTCGCCGTAGGGGATCTGCGTGATCTCGCTCATCACGAACGCCGCCGCCCCCATCACCGGCGGCATCAGCGCCCCGCCCGTGCTCGCCGCCGCCTCGATGCCGCCGGCGACCGCCGGCGCGTAGCCGAGCCGGCGCATCATCGGGATGGTGATCGCCCCGGTGGTGACGACGTTGGAGACGGTCGAGCCGCTCATCGTGCCGAACAGGCCCGAGGTGATCACCGCCACCTTCGCCGGGCCGCCGGAATAGCCGCCCGCCACCGCCGCGCCGAAGGTGGAGAACAGCCGCCCCGTTCCCGAGCCCTGCACGAAGGCGCCGAACAGGATGAACATCGCGATCGTCGAGGCGACGATGCCGGTCAGCGGCCCGTAGATGCCGCCGACGATGGGCACGATGTAGGCGGTCTCGACGATCGCAGCGAGGTCGAAGGGCCTGGTGTTGAACACGCCCGGCATCCAGCGCCCGAGATACATGTAGGCGAGCGAGACGAGCACGATGCCCGCGAGCACAGGCGCCACCGCGCGGCGGATCGCCTCGAGCAGCAGCAGCATCGCCGAGACGCCGAGCCAGAACTGGAGATCGGTCAGCGGATCGATGAACTCCATCCGCGAATTGATCGCCTGCGCATTGATGAGGATGTAGAGCGAGGGCGCGACGGAGGCGAGCGCAAGCACCCAGTCCGGCAGGCTCGGCCGGTGCGCGGGGCTGCTGCCCGGCCGCGCGGGGTAGAGCAGGAACACGAGCGGGAGGAGCGCGGCGAGGTGGAAGCCGCGCATCTCCAGCGGGTCGGGCACGCCGAGCACCCCGCGCACCGCCCCGCCGAGGCCGAGCGTGCGCGCGAGCAGCTCGAGCGCGCTCGCGCCGCCGAGCCAGAGATGCGCGAGCGCGACGAGCGCGGCATAGCCGAGCACCATGCCTCGGACCGGACCCGTCAGGTCGCGCATCGGACCGGGCGCGCTCGGGTGACGGGCGGGTTGCCCCGCCCGCCGCGCCTCACATCGTGCAGCCCGCCTCCGCGAAGGCGCGCCGCGCGCCCGGGTGGATCGGCGCGCCGGGATACTTGCAGGCGACCACCGGGTTGAACGCCGCCATCGAGGGATGGATCGCCGGCAGCTTGTCCTTGTTCTGGATGATCGTGCGCAGCATCCGGTACACCGCCTCCTCGGGCAGCGTGGTCGGCACCACCAGCACCGTGTCCATCGTCGTCACCGGCACGTCCGCCGTCTGCATCGGCGCGGGATAGGTGCCGGCCGGGATCGTTCCCTGGCTGAACCCGTACTGCTGCGACAGATGGTCGCGGATGTCCTGCGGGAAGGAGACGAGCGTCGCCTGCCGCCGGCCGCGCTGGATCTCGTTGACCATCGCCGCCGGCCGCGCCAGCGCGACATAGACGTAGTCCACCTGGCCGTCGGTGTAGGCGGCGGCGAGGTCGCTGTAGCTGCCCTGCACCACGCGCCCTCCGTTGGCCCGGATCTGGTCGAAGCTCGTGCCGAGATGGCGGAGAATGTAGATCAGCGTCAGGGTGTCTGATGAGGTCGACTGCGGCGCCCCGATCCGCAGCCCCGGCTGGGCGAGGATGGCCTTCATGTCGGCCGGCCCGCCGTCGACGCGGCGGAGCATGTGATGCTCGGTCGGCGAATAGCCGACGCCGATATGGGCGATCCGGTCGTGCGGAGCGCGATAGGGCTCGCCGCCCTTCACAGCGGTGGAGACGAGGAAGTCGAGGCCGAAGCCGATCTGGCTCACCCCGTTCTGCACCCGCGTCGGGTTGCCGAGACCGCCCCCGGGAACGACGCGGATGGTAAGCCCCGGGTTGTTCTCCTGGATGATGGCCGACAGGCCGGTGGCCATCGTATACCAGCCGCCGCCGAGCGCGCCCGCGACCATCTCCCAGGTCTGCGCCGCCGCCCCGCCCGCGAAGGCCACCGTTCCGACCGCGCCGGCCAGAACGCTCCGCCGAAGCATCGCCCCGAAGCCCATCCTCGTCGCTCCCCGTTCGTTGCGTGTCGCCCGGGCGGAATGATGAAGCCGTGACGCACGCTTGTCACGTCCCGCGGCCGCATCGTTTGATGGAGCTCAAGGCGCATCGTCGGCCTGCTCTCCAGGGTCGGCCGGGAAGGAGATGCCGATGCCGGGACCGGGAAACGCGGGCGATCGCACCGCGTGGCATGCGCTGTCCGTCACCGAGGCGCTCGCGGCGCTCGAGGCCGCGCGGGAGGGGCTCGAGCCGGACGAGGCCGCGCGGCGCCTCGCCCGGTCGGGCCCGAACGCGCTGACCGCCGCGCCGCAGCGCACCGCGCTCGCGCGGCTGGCCGCGCAGTTCGCCAACCTGCTGATCCTCGTGCTGATCGCGGCCGCGGCGATCGCCGCGATCGTGGGCGACCTCAAGGACGCGGCGGTGATCCTGCTCGTCGTCGTCGCCAATGCCGGGATCGGCTTCGTCCAGGAGGGCAGGGCCGAGCGCGCGCTCGCCGCGATCTCGGGGATGCTCGCCCCGACCGCGACGGTCCTGCGCGGCGGCCGCCGACGCACCGTGCCGGCCGAGCAGGTGGTTCCGGGCGACATCGTCGTGCTCGAGCCGGGAGACCGTGTGCCGGCCGACCTCCGGCTGGTCGAGGCGCGGGCGCTCTTGATCGAGGAGGCGGCGCTGACCGGCGAGGCGGTGCCGTCGGCCAAGCACGCCGATCCCGTCCCGGCGGAGGCGGCGCTCGGCGACCGCTCCTGCCTCGCCTTCGCCGGCACGATCGTCGCCGCCGGCGCGGGCCTCGGCCTCGTCGTCGCGACCGGCGACGACACCGAGGTCGGGCGCATCGGCCGGGCGATGCGCGAGACCGAGACGCCGACGACGCCGCTCGTCCGCCGCATGGGCGAGTTCGCGAGGCAGCTCACCGCGGTGATGCTGGCGGTCGGGCTCGCCGCCTTCGCCTGGGGCGTCTCAGTGGCCGGCATCCCCGTCGCGGAGATGGCGGTCGCGGCCGTCGCGCTGTTCGTCGCCGCCATCCCCGAGGGCCTGCCGACCATCCTCACCGTGACGCTCGCGATCGGCGTCCAGCGCATGGCCGCGCGCAACGCGATCGTCCGCCGCCTGCCCGCCGTCGAGGGCCTGGGCAGCGTCGACGTGGTCTGCACCGACAAGACCGGGACGCTGACGGCCAACGTGATGACGGTGCGCGCGCTCGCCACGCCCGACGGGATGTTCACCGTGACGGGTGACGGCTACGCCCCGCGCGGGGCGACCGAGGATGCGGCCGGCCAGGACGTGACCTTCGCGCTGCCCGGCACGGTGGGGCGGCTCGCCCGTGCCGCCGTGCTCTGCAACGATGCCGCACTCGAGGAGGGCGCCGAGGGATGGGCCGTCGCCGGCGACCCGATGGAGGGGGCGCTGCTCGCCTTCGGCGCCAAGGCGGGGGCGGAGGGTGCGCGCGAGGCCTGGCCGCGGCGCGACGTGATCCCGTTCGACCCGGCGCACCGCTTCATGGCGACGCTGCACCACGATGCCGAGGGCGCGGCGCTCGCCGTGCTGAAGGGCGCCCCGGAGGCGGTGCTCGCCCGCTGCGCCGATGCGCCCGGGGATGCGCGCGCCACCGTCGCCGCGCTCGCCGCCGAAGGCATGCGCGTGATGGCCTTCGCCGAGCGCAGCCTGCCGCACCGCACCGCCGCGCTCGATGCCGAGGACGTGGCGCAGGGCCTGACGTTCCTCGGCCTCTGCGGGCTGATCGACCCGCCGCGCCAGGAGGCCGCCGCGGCGGTCGCCGAATGCCGCGCCGCCGGCATCCGCGTGAAGATGATCACCGGCGACCATCCGGAGACAGCGGCGGCGATCGCCCGCGCCGTCGGCATCGCCGAGGCCCCAGAGGCGATCGAGGGCGCCGCCTTCGAGGCCGCCGCCGCGAGCGACCGCCCGGGGATCGCGGAGCGCTGCGACGTGTTCGCGCGGGTGAGCCCGCTCGGCAAGCTCGAGCTCGTCGAGGCGCTGCAGGCGCGCGGGCACACCGTGGCGATGACCGGGGATGGCGTGAACGACGCGGTGGCGCTCAAGCGCGCCGACATCGGCGTGGCGATGGGCAAGGGCGGCACCGAAGCGGCGCGCCAGGCGGCCGAGATGGTGCTCGCTGACGACAACTTCGCCACCATCGCCGCCGCCGTGCGCGAGGGCCGGCACATCTACGACAACCTGAGGAAGGCGATCCTGTTCCTGCTGCCGGTGAATTGCGGCGAGTGCCTCGCTGTGCTCGCAGCCATCCTTGCCGGGACGGAGATGCCGATCACGCCGCTGCAGATCCTGTGGGTGAACATGGTCTCCTCGGCGATCCTCGCGATGAGCCTCGCCTTCGAGCCCGAGGAGCCGGACGTGATGCGCCGCCCGCCCAGGCCGCGCGGGGAGAAGCTGCTCGACCGGTTCCTCGTCTGGCGCATCGTCCTCGTGTCGTTCCTGTTCGTCGCCGGCATCAACGTCGCCTTCAAGCTCATGCTCGCCGCGGGCGCGCCGGTCGAGGAGGCGCGCACCGCGGCCGTGTGCGCGCTCGCCGCGATGGAGACCTGGTATCTGTTCTCGGTGCGCTTCCTGCGCGCGCCGTCGCTCACGCTCGCGCGCGCCTTCGGCACGCGCGCGGTGTGGGCCTCCCTCGCCGGGGTGACGCTGTCGCAGGCGGCATTCGTCTGGGCGCCGCCGCTGCAGGCCCTGTTCGCGACCACGTCGCTCGGGCCGGTGCCGCTCGCGCTCGCCGCGGGGCTCGGCGCTGCGGTGTTCCTCGTGCTCGAGGCGGAGAAGGCGCTGCTGCGCCGCCGCCCGGCGGGGTGAACGCCGCTCAGGCGGTACGGCCGCCATCGACCGGCAGCAGGATGCCGGTGATGAAGGAGGACGCGGGATCGGCGAGCCAGACGGCGGCGTTCGCCACGTCCTCGGGCGTGCTCATCCGCCCGAGCGGGATGGTGGCGAGGAAGCGCGCGCGGTTCTCGGGCGTGTCGGGCATGCCCATGAAGTCCTCGAGCAGCGCCGTCGCGCCGATGACGGGGCAGATGGAGTTGACGCGGATGTTGTCCTTCGCGAGCTCCTGCGCCATCGCGAGCGTGATCGTGTTCACCGCTCCCTTCGAGCCGTTGTACCAGGTGAGGCCGGGCCGTGGGCGTATGCCGGCGGTGGAGCCCACGTTGATGATCGACCCGCCCCTGCCCTGCCGGCGCAGCACCGGCACGGCCGCCTGCGCCATCCAGTAGATGCTCTTGACGTTGACGGCGTAGACCCGGTCGAACTCGGCTTCCGTGACCTCGAGCAGCGGCTTGTTGCGGTGCGTCGTGCCGGCGTTGTTGACGACGATGTCGAGCCCGCCGAAGGCGGTGACCGCACGCTCGATCATGGCCGCACAGTCCGGCCCCCTGCTGACATCGCCGCCGATCGCGACCGCCGCCGCGCCGATCGCGCCGGCAACGCGGCGCGCCCCCTCCTCGTTGAGGTCGGCGATCACCACCCGCGCCCCCTCGGCGGCATAGGCGCGCGCGATCCCCTCGCCGAAGCCGGAGGCCGCCCCCGTGACGACGGCGACCTTTCCCTCGAGGCGCATCGATCCCCCCCTGCTTCAAGGAACCCTTGACGCTAGACCCGCCCCGATCGCCCCGGCAAGACCTTGGCGGCCTCATGGCTTCGGGCTACCAGAGAGGCAATCACAACGCCGAACGGGAGAAGCCAAGATGCGCCTCACACGCCGCGCCGCGCTGTCGGCCGCCGCCGCCACCCTCGCCGCGCCGACGATCCTGCCGCGCGACGCCATCGCGCAGCAGCGGCCCTCGGAGCTGCGCCTCGGCATCTCGACCTTCCTCTCCGGCCCGGCCTCGGTGTTCGGCGTGCCCGGCCGCAACGCCGCCGAGCTGCTGATCGAGCAGATGAACGCCGCCGGCGGCGTCGGCGGCGTGCCGATGCGCGCCGTGGTGATCGACGAGGCGCCGGGGGTCGACTTCCTGCTCGGCGAATGCCGCCGCCTCGCCCAGAACGAGGGGGTCGACGTGATGCTCGCCTCGATCTCCTCTGGCTCCTGCCTCGCCGTCGCCCCGCTTGCCGAGCAGCTCCGCATGCCGACGATCCTCTGGGACTGCGGCACCCAGCGGATCTTCGAGGAGAACAGCTTCCGCTACGCCGTGCGCACCCAGGCGAACGCGGTGCCCGAGATCGTGGCACCACTGCTCTACCTGCTCCGCACGCGGCCGGATTTCCGCACCCTCGCGGTTGTGAACCAGGACTATGCCTGGGGCCGCGATTCCTGGGCGATCTGGAAGGCCGCGATGGACGCGATCAAGCCGGGCGTGCGCGTCGTCGCCGAGCTCTTCCCGCGCTTCGGCGCCACCGACTTCTCGACCGAGATCACGCGGCTCCAGGCGCTCAGGCCCGACGTGATCTTCTCCACCTCCTGGGGCGGGGAGCTCGACACCTTCATCCGCCAGGCAGCCGAGCGGCGGCTCTTCGAGCGCTCGACCTTCGTGCTGCCGCTCGCCGAAAGCTCGCTCGAGCGGGTGGGCAAGACGCTGCCGCCGGGCGTGATCGTCGGCGCCCGCGGCGACCACTGGTTCCTGCACCCGACCGCGCGCGACACGCCGATCCTCAGGAACTTCACCGAGGCGTACCGCCGCCGCTTCAACCTCTACCCGATCTACCCGACCTTCCACATGGCGCAGGCGCTCTACGGCCTGAAGGCGGGGTACGAGAAGGCGATCGCGGCGAATGGCGGCCGCTGGCCCTCCCGCGAGCAGGTGATGGACGCGATGCGCGGGCTCGAGTTCGCGCACCTGACCGGAACGATGAGGATCCGCGACGACGGCCAGGGCCTCGAGCCGATGCTGATGGGCGTCACGCGCCATGTGGACGCCTATCCCTTCCCCGTGCTCGACCAGATGATCCTCTACCCGCCCGAGCTCGTGATGAACCCGACGGGGACGAAGGGGCTCGAGTGGGTGCGGCTCTTGACCCCCGCCGCCATCCAGCGCGCGCCGGCGCCGATCGCCTGGCGCGCGTGATCCGCAGGGCGGCGCGCTCGATCCAGGGCCGGGGGAGCGTCAGGGCTTCCCCGGCGACCGCATGACGCTCCTCCTCCTCCTGGCCGTGCTGGACGGGCTCGCCTACGCGGCGCTCGTCTTCATGGTCGCGGTCGGGCTGACGCTCGTGTTCGGCGTGCTGCGCGTGCTCAACGTCGCGCACGGCTCGTTCTTCGCCATCGGCGCCTACGTGGCGGCGACGCTCGGCACCGCTGCCGCGGCCACCGCGGCGGCGCCGGCGCTCGCGCTGCCCGCGCTGCTGGTCGCGGCGGTGCTGGTCGGCGGGGTGCTGGGGCCGGTCGTCGAGAAGCTGCTGCTCAGCCGAATCTACGTGAAGGACCACGTGCTGCAGCTGCTCGTCACCTTCGCCCTCTTCATGATCCTCGAGGACGTGCAGAAGCTGATCTGGGGCGTGCAGCCGATCTTCCAGGACGCCGCGGTGAAGGCGCTCGGCCCGGTCGAGGTCGGCGACATCGTCTACACACGCTACCAGCTCTTCCTCCTGCCAGGCGTTGCGGTGGCCACACTGCTCGGGCTGATGTGGTTCCTCAGGCGGACGCTGACGGGCCGCGTGATCGTCGCCGTCACGCACGATCGCGAGGCGGCCACCGCCATGGGCATCGACGCCGAGCGCGTCTATCTCCTCACCTTCACCTTCGGCACGATGCTCGCCGCCCTCGGCGGGGCCCTCGCCTCGCCGACGACGAGCCTCGTGCCGGGCATCGGCGTCAACATGATCGTGCTCTCCTTCGCCGTGGTCGCGACCGCCGGGCTCGGCCAGATCGAGGGCGCGGCGCTGACGGCGCTCTTGATCGGCCTCGGGCGCTCCGTGGCGGTCTATTTCGCGCCCGAGTTCGAGGTGGTGATCCCCTACATCATCATGGTGGTGGTGCTGCTCGTGCGCCCCTGGGGCATCTTCGGCTCGCCCGAGCTCAGGCGCGTGTAGATGGGCCCGCGCCTCGCCCTTCCTGCCGCCGCCGGCGTCGCGCTTCTGCTCGGCCTCTCGGCGGCCGCGCCCTGGCTGAAGTTCGTCTTCACCATCGCGCTCGCCAAGGGGCTCGCCGTGCTCGGCATCCTGCTCCTGCTCCGCGCCGGGCAGGTCAGCTTCGGCCACGCGCTCTACGTCGCGGTGGGCGCCTACACGGTCGCCTTCGTCCGCCCCGCCATCGGCGAGGCGCTGATCCTGCTGCCGCTCGCCGTCGCCGCGGCGACCGTGGTGGGCGTGGCCGTCGGCCTGTTCGTCGCGCGCTACCGCGACATCTTCTTCGGCATGCTGAACCTCGCCTTCAGCATGGTGTTCTACTCGCTGCTCGAGAAGCTCTACACCTACACCCACGGCACCGACGGCATCCGCGTCGAGCGGCCGACCATCGCCGGCCTCGCGCTCGACCGCGTTCCCTACGAGTGGACGATGCTCGCGCTGGTGCTCGCGCTCGCGCTCGGCCTCGGCCTGCTCGCGCGGGTCTTCCTCGCCTCGCCGCTCGGCCAGGCGCTTCCCGCGATCAAGACGCGCGAGACGCGGCTCGAGTTCGCCGGCATCTCGGCCAGGCGGGTGCTGCTCGTCTCCTACGTCGCCTCCGCAGCGCTCGCGGGCCTCGGCGGCGGCATCGTCGCGATGACGACGCTGCACGTGACGCCGCTGCTCGCCTACTGGACGCATTCGGGCGAGCTCGTGTTCATCGCCATCCTCGGCGGCGGCGGCGCCGTGCTCGGCCCGTTCCTCGGCGCGGTGGTGTTCGAGCTCGTGCGCGTCTACGCCTCCGCTGCCTTCCCCGATGCCTGGCAGATGATCCTCGGCGCGGTGCTGCTCGGCA
>Ga0272446_1003888_pt1 | contig 18271 bp, 16 predicted proteins | sample YNPCB0061_FD_194587 | JGI IMG/M metagenome (GOLD analysis project Ga0272446, IMG submission 194587) | Hot spring microbial mat communities from Yellowstone National Park, WY, United States - YNP-CB-006-1 | ecosystem: Environmental > Aquatic > Thermal springs > Hot (42-90C) > Sediment | place... | reverse complement strand
TCGGCTGCACCTCGACAAAGAGGTCGATCCGGTCCAGCAACGGACCCGAGAGCCTGCCCTGATACTCCTCGCCGCAGCGCGGCGCCTTGCCGCATTCGCGCGCGGGGTCGCCGAGATGGCCGCAGCGGCAGGGGTTCATCGCCGCGACCAGCTGGAAGCGAGCGGGATAGGTCACGTGCGCCGAGGCGCGCGCGACCGTCGTCCGCCCCGTCTCGAGGGGCTGGCGCAGCGCCTCGATGGTCTGGCGCGGGAACTCGGGAAGTTCGTCGAGGAACAGCACGCCGCGATGCGCGAGGCTGATCTCGCCCGGGCGGGCGCGGTGGCCGCCGCCCGTGAGCGCCGGCTGCGAGGCGGAATGGTGCGGCTCGCGGTAGGGCGGGCGGCGGATCAACCGACCACCGGAGAGCAGGCCGGCGACGGAGTGCACCATCGAGACCTCGAGCGCCTCCGCCGCGGTGAGGTCGGGCAGGAGGCCTGGCAGGCGCGCGGCGAGCATCGACTTGCCCGCCCCCGGAGGCCCGATCAGGAGCAGGTTGTGCCCGCCCGCGGCGGCGACCTCGAGCGCGCGCTTGGCCGTCTCCTGGCCTTTCACGTCGAGGAGGTCGGGTCCGTCGGGCGTGTCGGGAAGCTCCGGCGGCTCGGGGGGGCTGATCACCTGGTCGCCCTTGAAATGGTTGATCAGGGCGAGCAGCGAGGGGGCGGCGAGGATTCGGCTGTCGCCGGCCCAGGCAGCCTCGGCGCCCTGAGCGGCGGGGCAGATGAGCCCAAGCCCACGCGCCGCGGCGCCGATCGCCGCGGGCAGCACGCCCGCGACCGGCGCGATCCTCCCGTCGAGGCCAAGCTCGCCGAGCGCGGCATACTCGGCCGCGTCCTCGCGCGGGATCACCTCCATCGCGGCAAGCAGCGCCAGCGCGACGGGAAGGTCGAAATGGCTCCCCTCCTTGAGCAGGTCGGCCGGGGCGAGGTTGACGACGATCCGCTTGGGCGGCAGCGAGAGGCCGAGCGCGGTGAGCGCCGCGCGCACGCGCTCGCGGCTCTCCGCCACCGCCTTGTCGGGCAGGCCGACGATGGCGAAGGCGGGAAGGCCGGGCGCGATCTGCACCTGGATCTCCACCGGCACCGTCTCGATGCCCTGGAAGGCGAAGCTCTGGACGGCGGCGAGCACGCGGGCTCAGTGCCCTTCCGATCCGGGAACGATGCCCGGGGGCAACGAGAGCACGTGGTCGAGGATCGCGCCCGCGGTGGTGATCCAGACGGCGCCGCGATGCCCGGCGATGTGGGCCAGCGCCCGGCGGAGCTGGCGGAGCCGGTGCGGCTGGCCGACGATGTAGGGGTGCAGCGCGATCCCCATCACGAGCGGCTGGCGCGCGCTCTGGGCGAGCATCTCGTCGAAGCTGTCGATGACGAGGTCGGCGAACTGCGCCGCACCGTCTTTGCGCGCGACGATCGAGGGGATGTCGTTCGCCTCCTGCGGGTAGGGGATGGCAAGCAGCGGGCCGTTGCGCGTGCGCATCCACACCGGCTGATCGTCCATGCACCAGTTGAGCGTGTAGCGGTAGCCGGCCTCCGCCAGAAGGTCGGGCGTGACGTGGCTTTCCGCGATCCAGGGCGAGAGCCAGCCGCGCGGCGGCGCGCCCGTGATCGCGGCGAGCGCAGCCGTCGCCTCCGCGATCAGCGCGCGCTCCTCGGCTTCGGGAAGGACCGACTGGCGCTCGCTGTTGCTCCGCCCGTGGCCGACGATCTCGTCGCCGCGCGCGCGGATGCGCGCGATCAGCGCCGGCGCGTAGGCGACCATCGCGCTGTTGAGCAGAATCGAGGCGGGCAGGCGCAGATCGTCGAGCAGGGCGAGCAGCCGCCAGGCGCCGACGCGGTTGCCCCAGTCCCGCCAGGCGTAGTTCAGGACGTCCGGCTGCGGGCCGCCCGGGGCGAGTTCGGCGCCCAAGCCCTCGCCGAAGGCGAAATGCTCGAGATTGACGCCGAGATAGACGGCAAGCCGCGCACCCCCGGGCCAGGCATAGTCGGCGCGGTCCTCGATGCCGATGTAGTCGTACCGCCCGTGGCTCCTCAGCATCCGCCCCTCCGTTCCCACGCGGCGAGGTAGCAGGGTCGGGAGCGGCAGGCCATACGCTCAGCGAGCCGGATGGGCGACGAGCCGGGCGGTCAGCACGGTAGGCTGGCCGCGCTCATGCGCCGAAGGCGGAGCCGGCGGGTGCCGCCGCCTTGCCGGTGGCGACGGCGCGTTCCCAGGCCGCGATCCACGGCCTGACCGCGACGGCGGGCATCGGCCGGCCGACCATCCAGCCCTGCGCGAGATCGGCGCCGAGATCGCGCGCCATCTGCCAGGTCGCGAGCGTCTCGATGCCCTCGGCGACGATCAGGAGGCCGAGCCCGTGCGCCATGCGCACGACGGCGGCGAGGGCGCCGCGGGCGGTGCGGTCATCGCGTGCGGCGAGCACGAGGGAGCGGTCGAGCTTCATCTCGCTGAAGGGGAGGGAGACGAGGCCTGCCTGAGCGGCGGAGAGGCTGAAATCGTCGATCGAGACGCCGAAGCGATGGTCGCGCAGCCTGAGCGCAGCGGCGCGCACCGCGCCGAGGTCGTGCGCGATCTGGCTCTCGGTGAGCTCGATCGTCAGCGCCTCGGCCGGCAGCCGCGCGCCGGAGACGGCCTCGGCGAGGCGTTCGGCCGTGCCGGGGTGGAGCAGCACGTCGAGCGGCAGGTTGAAGGCCATGCGCAGCCTCGCCCCGGCGCGGTGCAGCGCGGCGAGGTCGGAGACGGCGCGGCGCATCACCCGGTCGGCGAGCGCCGCGCTCAGGCCGGAGCGTTCCGCGATCGGCACGAAATCCCCGGCCCCCAGGAGCCCGCGGTCGGGGTGCTCCCACCGCGCGAGCGCTTCGAGCGCGAGCGGCGCTGCATCGGAGAGACGCACCTGCGGCTGGTAGCGGTTGACGATGCTGGCCACCGCGATGGCGGCGGCGAGCGCCTTCGCGCTCGGCGCGGTGGCGGTCGCGCGCTCGGCCTGCTCTTCGCCGAGGCGCCGGAGCGCGGGGGAAAGCTCGCCGACCGTCGCCTCGGGTGGGGCGGCGATGGCGCCGAGGCCGAGATGCGCGGCCACCGCGAGAGCCCGCCGCTGGTGCGCCTCAGGCAGGCGCAGGAGCAGCGGCACCGCGAGATCGGGATCGGCCATGGTCCGCAAGAGCGGCACGAAGGACGCGCCCAGGCCGGAGGAATCGGCGAGCACGAAGCGGGGCGGTGCCGAGGCGCGGAGAAGGCGGACGAGCGCGACCGCGTCGGAGGGCACGATGACGACCTCGCTGCAGCCGGCCTCGGTGGCGGCTGCGGCGAGCAGCCCCGCCGCCGCGCCGCGGGCGATGACCAGCGCCGTCGCCCCGCATACTGCGGAGACGGCGGGCATCGCCTGGCCGCCTGCGGTCGGCACAGCTTTGTCGATCATCGGTCCTCTGCTAGCGTCATCCAAGTAATAGGCACGCGGCTGAAGGCTTGTAAACAAATGCAAGACGAATCCCGCATCCTTCACCGTGACCTTCGGGTCGCACCGCCCGTGGCCGTTCGCGCCGCTGGGCTGTGGATCGAGGACGAGGCCGGAAACCGCTACGCCGATGCCTGCGGCGGGGCTGCCGTTTCCTGCCTCGGCCATGCCCACCCGGCCGTGGTCGAGGCGGTGCGCGACCAAGTCGGGCGTCTCGATTACGTGCATACCGCTTTCTTTTCGAACCAAGCGGCGGAGGACCTCGCATCGGTCATGCTGACCGACGCGCCGCCCGGGCTTGCGCATATCTATTTCGTCAGCGGCGGGTCGGAGGCGGTCGAGGCGGCGCTCAAGCTCGCGCGGCAGCACTTCGTCGAGCGCGGCGAGCCCGAGCGGACGCGCTTCATCGCGCGCCGGCAGTCCTACCACGGCAACACGCTCGGCGCTCTTTCGGTCGGCGGCAACATGGCCCGCCGCTTGGTCTACGACCCGATCCTCATGCCCGCTGCGCATGTCGAGCCGTGCTTCGCCTACCGCTTCCGGCGCGACGACGAGACCGAGGAGGAGTACGGGCTGCGCGCCGCGGCGAGCCTAGAAGCCGAGATCCTCCGCCACCCGCCCGGAACGGTCGCCGCCTTCCTCGCCGAGACGGTGGTCGGCGCGACCGCGGGATCCGTCCCGGCCGTTCCGGGCTATTTCCGCCGCATCCGCGAAATCTGCGACCGTCACGGCGTGCTGCTGATCCTCGACGAGGTGATGTGCGGCATGGGCCGATGCGGCACGCTGCACGCCTGCACGGCGGAGGGAATCGCGCCCGACATCCTCGTCGTCGCCAAAGGGCTTGGCGCCGGGGTGCAGCCGATCGGGGCGCTGTTGGCGACGGCGGCCGTGGTCGCGCCGCTGCGGTCTGGCTCGGGCAGCTTCCAGCACGGCCATACCTATCTCTCCCACCCCGTCGCCTGCGCCGCCGCGCTTGCCGTGCAGCGAGTGCTTCGCGAGGGGCTGATCGATCGCGTCGCGCCGATGGGCGCCCTGCTCGCCGAGGCGCTGACGGAGCGCTTCGGCAACCACCCCCATGTCGGCGACATACGCGGCCGCGGCCTCTTCTGGTCGATCGAGCTTGTGGCCGACCGCGCCACCAAGCGGCCCTTCGACCCGGCGCTTGGGCTCGCCGCGCGGGTGCGCGAGTCGGCGATGGCGCGCGGCCTGCTCGTCTACCCGATGGGCGGGACGATCGACGGCCGGATGGGCGACCATGTCACGCTCGCTCCCCCCTTCACCGTGACGGAGGAGGAGCTCGCGATGATCGTCGCGCGGCTTGGCGAGGCGGTCGAGGCGGCGGTGGGAGAAGCGATCGGGGTGGTGGGCGCGCCGTGAGCGCACTGCCGGCGCTGGCGCAGGAGGAGATGGTCGCCTTTCTCCAGCGCGAGTTCCCCCATGCCGGGTTCCGCGACGGGCGGCTCCGCCTCGCAGCCTATGGGCGCGGCACCTGCCGCGTGCTGATGCCGCTCGACGAGCGCAGCATCCGCCCAGGACCCTCCGTGTCCGGCCCTGCGATGATGGGCCTTGGCGACATCTCCGCCTGGATCGCGCTCCTCTCCGTCATCGGCCCCGTGCCGCTTGCGGTGACGGCGACGCTGAATGCCACCTTCCTGCGCCCAGCCGGCCTTGCCGACCTCGCCTGCGACTGCTCGGTGCTGCGCGCTGGGCGGCGGATCGCGGCGATGCTTGCCGCGGTGAGCCGCGTCGATGACGGGCAGGCGGTCGCGCACATGACCATCACCTACGCGATCCCGGACGGGACGCAGCGCGGCTGACCGCGCTCAGCGCGGCGGCAGCCAGATGTCCGCCTCCCAGGCCTGAGAGGCCCAGACGAGCTCGACCGGAAGATTCGCGACCGGAACGTAGCCGGCCGCGGCGACGTCGCGCGCATGCACGATCCCGCCATTGTTGCGGTTGACGATGGCGATGTCGAAGGCGCCGTCGGCGAGCAGGGCGGCCAGCGCCGCGCGCAGCGCCTCCCGCCCGGCCTCATCGAGCGTGTACTCGCTGTGCCCGGTCTCGACCGGGGCGTGCCCGGCTAGCCCCGCAAGTGCGGCGAACTCGGTGGTGACGAGCGGCGCAGCGGCTTCGGCGAGCGCTGCTTCGGCGAGCGCGAAGCGCGCCTCAGCGACGGCGAAGCGCTCCGGGTCTAGCACGAACCAGTGCGCGTTGAGAACGACCGCCGCCGGCAGGGCGAGGGTGAGCGCGCGCCGCGCCGCGGCGGAGGCGGAGGCCGAGGCCGCCACGGCGATGGCAAGCGGCGGCGTGAGCAGGTGGAAGAAATAGGTCATGTGCGCCCCGGTATGGCCGCCGAGCGAAACGATCAGAACGGCAAGCCCACAAAGCGCGGCGAAGCCCCAGAACCCGACGCGCCCAGCGATCAGCGTCCGCGGAGCGGTCGCCGCAAGCACGGCGAGGGGGGCGAGCAGCGGCAGGCTGAACACCGCCCAGTCGAGGCCCTGGCGGAGGAGATGGAGAGGGTCGTAGCCAGCGGCACCGACATTGGCGAACAGAACGAGCGCCGCCCAGCGCGGCAGGGCGAGCGAGAGCAGCCCCGCCCAGAGCGCGAGCGCGGCGATTGCGGCGAGCCCGAACACGACCCCGCGCCGCCAGGAGACGGCGAGGAAGACATAGGCCGCGACGATGAACACCCCGCCCGCGAAATAGAGCTTCGCCGCGAAGCCCGCGCAGGAGAGCGCGAGCACCGCCGCGAAGCGCCGCGGCGAGGCAGGGTCGCGCGCCGCGATCAGGAGCCCGCCGAGCATGGCCGCGAGGCCGACCCCGTCCGGCCGCACCGTCGGCCCGACCCAGTAGAGCCAGCCAGCGGCCGCGAGCAGCGCCGCGAGCAGCGCCGTGAGCCGCTCCGCGCCGCAATCGCGCGCGGCGCGGAACACGCAGAGGGCAGCGATCGCAAGGAAGAGGCCGTTCACCGCGCGATGCGTCTCGAGCCCGGGCCCGAACAGCGCCGCCGCCGGAGCGACGAGCAGCGGATAGAGGATGCCGTAAAGGTTGCCGGCGACCGCGGCGATGTCCGCCGCGTAGGGGTTCCGGCCCTCGAGCAGGGCAAGCGTGCTGAGCACGATCGCGCCCTCGCGCATCTCCTGCGGCGCCGGCGAGACGACCATCCTGAGATAGACGACCCCGAGCCAGCCCATCGCGGCGAGGAAGAACGCGACCGCCGCCCCATCGAGCGCATGCAGGACCGGCCATCGGGCGGCGGCGGGGCGGGGGCGGCCTTTGTCGGGGCGGGCGGTCAGCATGTCCTCCTCGGTGGTGGCGGGGCTCCGGCGCCGGGCTGATGGGAAGGACGAAATGATTCCGAACAATCAAGGCGCCGCCGAGGCGCCTGCGCGTCCGGCGGCCCGACCCGGCATGGACACCGCACCCTCAGGCGGGCGCTTTCGCCTCCTCGGCGCTGCCGCGGCGCAGCCGCTTCTCGCCGAGGAAGAGCAGGATGGGTGCCGCGATGAAGATCGAGGAGGAGGTGCCGACGACGATGCCGAACAGCATCACCCAGGCGAAGGCGGCGACCGGGCCGGTGGCGATGAGCGCGAGCGGCAGGCAGGCAAGGAAGGTGGTGCAGGACGTGCCGATGGTTCGGTTCAGCGTCTCGTTGATCGAGAGGTCGATCAGCGCCCGGAGCGGCATCGTCTTGTACTTGCGCAGGTTCTCGCGCATCCGGTCATACACCACGACCTTGTCGTTCACGCTGTAGCCGATGATCGTCAGGATCGCGGCGACGGTGGCGAGGTCGAACTCGATCCGCGTCAGTGCCAGGAAGCCGATCGCCTTGGTGATGTCGAGCACGAGCGTCACGACGGCGCCGACGGCGTATTGCCACTCGAAGCGGAACCAGATGTAGAGCAGCATCGCCAGGAGAGCGACGCCGAGCGCCGTCATGCCGGCGGTGAAGAGTTCGGCCGAGACGCGCGCGCCGACGGCCTCGGTGCGCACCACGTTCGCTCCCGGAACGGCGCGCTCGAGCCAGCCGCGCACGGCGGCGACCGCACGCTGCTGCGCCGCCTCGTCCGGCTGCCGCTCAAGGCGGATCAGCACCTCGGTCGGGCTGCCGAACTGCTGCAGCGCGACCGACCCGACATCGAGCCCTTCGAGGCCCGAGCGCAGGGCGGCGAAATTCGCGGGCTCGGGCGTTCGCACCTCCATAACGATGCCGCCCCGGAAGTCGAGCCCGTAGTTCAGCCCCGGTGTGAAGAACAGCACCACTGAGGCGAGCGAGAGAAGGGCCGACATCACGAGGCCGGCGATCCGGCCCTTCATGAAGGGGATGGTCGTTCCGTCGCGGACGAGGCGAAGCGGCATGGGCGTTCCCCTCCCGCTCAGACCGGCAGCGCCGCTGGGCGGCGGGAGCGGTACCACGTCACCATCAGGTAGCGGACGAAGACGAGCGCGGAGAACATCGACACGACGATGCCCACGGTGATGGTGACGGCGAAGCCGCGCACCGGGCCGGAGCCGAAGGCGTAGAGCATCGCCATCGCGAGCACGGTGGTGAGGTTGCTGTCGAGGATGGTGGTGAAGGCGCGCTTGAACCCTGCCTCCATGGCGTTGAGCGGCGTCCGCCCGCGCTTGGCTTCCTCGCGGATCCGCTCGTTGATCAGGATGTTGGCGTCGACCGCCATGCCGAGGGTGAGCAGGATGCCGGCGAGTCCGGGAAGCGTCAGCGTCGCCTCCATCAGCGAGAGCACGCCGAGCAAGAGTGCGAGGTTGACGAAGAGGGCGATGTTCGCGAACAGCCCGAACAGCCCGTAGAACGCGACCATGAAGAGCATGACGAGAACGAAACCGATGGCGAGCGCGATCGTGCCCGCCCGGATCGCGTCGGCGCCGAGATCGGGCCCGACCGTGCGCTCCTCGATCACCGTCAGCGGCGCTGGCAGGGCGCCGGCGCGGAGCAGCACGGCGAGGTCGTTGGCTGTGCGGGCGTTGAAGCTGCCCGAGATCTGCCCGCGCCCGCCGACGATCGGCTCGCGGATCACGGGCGCGGTGATCACGCGGTCATCGAGCACGATCGCGAAGGGGCGGCCGACATTGGCGCGGGTGATCTCGGCGAAGCGCCGCGTGCCGATGCTGTCGAAGGAGAAGTTCACCACCCACTCGCCGGTCTGCGGGTTCTGGCCGGCGCGCGCGTCCGTCAGGTTCGCGCCGTCCACCTCGACGCGGCGTCGGACGGCATAGCGCGTTTCCTGGCCCTGCGGCCCCTCGCCGCGGAGGAACATCACCCCCGGCGGCGGCGCGGCTGCGGCCGGGTTGGCGGTCTCGTCGAGGAGGTGGAAGGTCATCCGCGCGGTCTTGCCGATGAGCTGCTTGATCCGCTCCGGGTCCTGCACGCCGGGGAGCTGGACGAGCAGCCGGCTCGCGCCCTGGCGGGCGATGATCGGGTCGACCACGCCGCTCTCGTCGATGCGGCGGCGGACGATCTCCATCGACTGCTCGACCGCCTGCGTCGCCTTCTCGCGCAGGAGCGGCTCGGAGAGCGAGAGCGTCACCGTGCCGTCCGCCGCCGCCTGGACCTCGATGTCGGGAAGCTGTGTGCCCATGCCGGTCGTGATTGGCGTGGCGAGCTCGCGCAAGATCCGCACCGCCTCCTGCACCCGTGCCGGATCGGTCACACGCAGCACCACGCTGCGGTCGCGCACGCCAAGCCCCGTATAGGGGATGTTCGCGCCGCGCAGCCGCGTGCGCACACTGTCCTGGAGGGTGTCGAGCCGCTCGCGCACAACCGCGGCCATGTCCACCTCCATCAGGAGATAGCTGCCGCCGCGCAGGTCGAGGCCGAGCTGGAACTGGCGCCAGGGCAGGGTCTCGCCGAGGCTGCCGAGCTTCTCCCGCGGCACGAAGGAGGGGATCGCGAGCACGGTCGCGAGCAGGATGACGGCCCAGATGCCGATCACCTTCCAGCGGGCGAAATACATCATGGCGGGCGCGGGCTCTCCATCCTGCGGCATGCCGGCCGGCCGGGCACGCGGCCCGTGCCTGGGCAGCGCCCCGGCGACGGTCGGGGCGGAGAATGCCTCCCAGGCCCCGCTGGGGCAACCGCCCCTGTTCTGCGTCCGCTGTCGCGTCAGCGCGCGCGGACCACCTCGGCGCCGCGCAAGGTGTTGTTCAGGTAGAACTCGTCGCGCGGGAAGAGGTCGGTGTTCACCTCTTCTGGGTCGCCCCGCGGCGTCTCGGGGCCCCAGACCCGCACCTCGCCCGCGAACAGCGCCGGGAACCCGGCAGGGTCGACGCCGGCGCGCCGCGCCCAGGCGACGAAGGCGGGCTCGGAGAACCGCGCCGTCAGAGCCTCCCGATCGAACGGGATCGGCCGGTCTGAGCCGATCACGATCGAGATGGGCAGGAGCATCAGCACGTGCGGGAAGGCGCGGAGGAAGCTGTTGGCAACGCGCTCGGTCGGCGCCCACTGAACGAACAGCCCGCCTGGCTTGAGGCTCTCGCGCACGAGTGTGAGGAACTCCACCGAGTAGAGCGTTCCCGAGTGCGAGGTCTGCGGCAGGATCGCGTCCGCCTCGATCACGTCGTAGCGCGCGCCGGAGACGAAGATCTCCCGCCGCCCGTCGCCAACGGCAAGCGTGAAGCGCGGGTCGCTGGTGAGCGCTGCGAGAGCACTTGCCGGCCGTGTGGCGGCGTAGGCGCGGATCACGTCGTAGACCGGCGCGATGAGCTCGACCGCGCGAATCCGCTCCGTCACCGGGTTCCAGCCGGCGGCGAAGGGCGTGCCGCCTGAGCCTGAGCCGATCACAAGAACGTCCTTCGGCTCTGGGTGCAGCGCAGGGCCAAGCGCGCCGAGGAAGTAGTGGTGCGGCCAGAACGGCACCTGGCTCTGCGTATGGCCTGTGATGAACATCGGCCCATCGTCGCCCTTGAGCCGAAGCACGACGACGCCTGAGCGGTCCTCGCCGACGATCGCCGTCTGGTCCGGCTTGACGCCGTGGATCCGGCTCCACCAGGCGGCGTTGCCCGGAAACAGGGCGACCGCAGCGGCGAGGCAGACCGCGAGCGCGCGCCCCGCCCTGTCGCGCACGCCCCCGCGCGCGGCAAGCACGAGCCACAGCCCGAGCATCGCGAGCGCGAGCAGCCCGATCGCGCGCGCCGTCCCCGCCGTGCCGAGAACGTGCAGCATCACGAGCCCGCCGATCAGGCTTCCGGCCGCGTTGCCGGCGATGTTGCCGACCTGCACGACCCCGACCCGGAAGCCGACCGAGGCGAGGTCGCGTTGCACGGCCTTCTGCACCACGGGGAAGCTCATGCCGAGCAGGAAGGCGGGAGGCCCGATCAGCACCACCGCGAGGAGGGCGAGAACGCCGATCTCCGCCGGACCGTGGCGGAACGTCTCCATCCCGACGAGCGCCTCGAACCACGGCATTCCGTAGAGCCAGCGGAAGCCGAGCAGGGTGGCGAGAGCATAGAGAGCGGCCCAGGACTGGAGGTGGAAGAACGCGGCCCGCGTGTCGCCGACGCGCGCCACCCAGCGCGCGCCAGCGACGACGCCGAGCCCGTCGGCGACGAGGAAGATGCCGAGGATCAAGGCGAAGGAGTAGGCGTTGGCCTGGCCAGCGATGCCGAGCACCCGAACCCACAGGATCTCGAGCGCGATGATGAAGAAGCCCGAAAGGAAGACGAGCGCCGTCCACGCGGCGAGGCCGAGGCCTCCGGAAACGGCGGCCTCTGCCGTGCGCGCTGCGCGGCTGGGCAGCGGCGCCTCGCCGGGCATCTCGTGCAGCACCGCAAGGGTGAGCGCCGCGGCAAGGGTGTTCAGCGCCGCACCGGCATGCAGCGCGCGCTCGAAGCCCAAGGTTCCGACGAGCCAGAACCCGCCGATCAGCGTCCCCGCCGCCGCGCCGAGCGTGTTTATGCCGTAGAGCCAGCCGATCCGCCCCGCCGCCGTCTCGAGCCGCGCGACCACGGCGCGGGCAAGCAGCGGCAGCGACAGGCCCATCAGCACGGTCGGCAGGAGCAGCCCCGCGAAGCAGACGGTGAAGACCTGCCACGTCTCCGTCATCACCGGGCCGAGCCGCTCGCCAACGAAGTCATGCAGGAACGGGCGCGAGGCGAGCGCGAAGACGGTGATGCCGATCTCGCAGCCGACGAAGGCCCTGGCCGCCTGGCGCGGCGAGAGCCGGTCGGCGAGGAAGCCGGCGGCGAGAGAGCCGAGGCCAAGGCCGGCGAGGAAGGCGCCGACAACAAGGGCCGCCGTCACCGCGTCAGACCCGGCGAACAGCCCGAGCATGCGCTGCCAGATCACCTGGTAGAGCAGCGCCGCGAAGCCGGATGCGAAGAATCCGACAGAAATGACGGCGAACATCGTCGCATCGTTCGCCGCCCGCGCCTCTGCGCGCGTGCCGATCACCCCGTGCATGGACTCGCCTGCGCCCCCCCTCGCGGCGGACATCGCCCGACCCGGCCGCCACCGACAACCCTGGCCGTCGCCGGATCCCCCCGATTGCCCCTTGGATCGCTGTCCAAGGTGTCGGAATGAAGGCAGCTCCGGGACGTCTCCCGGATCTTCGGGAGAGGGCGATGGCCGGCATCAGGGTGGCGGTGATCGGGGCGGGGCATTTCGGGCGGTTCCATGCCCAAAAGGTCGCCGCAGCGCCGGGCGCGGTGCTCGCCGCCGTGCATGACCGCAACCCGGACCGGACAGCCCAGGTTGCCGCCGAAACCGGTGCCTTGGCGGCCCCGACGGCGCGCGCGGCGATCGAGGCGGCGGAGGCGGTGATCGTCGCAACACCGACGGGCACGCATCACGCGATCGCCGCCGCCGCGCTCGATGCCGGCCGCCACGTGCTCGTCGAGAAGCCGATCACCACGACGCTCGCCGAGGCCGATGACCTCGTGAGGCGGGCCAAGCGGGCCGGCCGGGTGCTTCAGGTCGGGCATCTCGAGCGCTTCTCGGCCGCGCGCGGGGCGATCACCCGCCACGTCTCGCGCCCGCTGCTCATCGAGTGCGTTCGCCTCTCGCCCTTCCGCCCGCGCGGGCTCGACGTCTCGGTCGTGCTCGACCTCATGATCCATGACATCGACCTCGCGCTGATGCTCGCGGGCGGCATGCCGACAGCGATCGAGGCCAACGGCGCGGCGGTGCGGTCTGGCCGGGCCGATGTCGCGCTCGCGCGCCTCGGCTTCGCCGATGGCCGCGTCGCCTTCCTCAGCGCGAGCCGGATCGCGCCGGCGATCACCCGAACGCTCAGGCTCGCCGGAGCCGACGGCACGCTCGAGGCCGACCTTGTCGGGCGCAGCCTGCGCGCCGTCGGCACTGATGACGCCGCGGCGGTGACGGAGAACTGGGCGGAGGCAGACAGCCTCGCCGCGCAGTTCGCCGGCTTCCTCGCAGCGCTGCGCGGCGAGGCACCCGTCGCCGTCGATGGCGAGGCCGGGCGGGCGGCGCTCGCCGTAGCACTCGCGATCGAGGAGAGGATCGAGGCCTCCGCCGCAGCGGCACTTGCCTCAGGGCTTCTGTAGCGCTTCGAGCACGGCCTCCGCCGCCGCCTCGCTCGGCAAAACACCGCCCGGCGCCGCGAGCGCCGCCCGCACCTCGGCGAAGGCCGCGTGCTGGCGCTCCGCCGCCCTGGGATCGGAAAGCAGCGTCCCGACCGCGGCGGCGAGCGAGGCACCAGTCGCTTGTTCCTGGAGCAACTCCGGGACCGCCGGCTCGGAGGCGAGCAGGTTGACCAGCGAGGCGTGGCGGACGCGCACGAGCCTGCGGACGATCGCGGCGGTCAGCGGGTTGCCGCGATAGGCGACGACCTGGGGCACGCCGGCGAGCGCCACCTCCAGCGAGGACGTGCCGGACTTCACGAGCGCTGCGGCGGCGGCGGCGAGAGCGTCGCGCTTGTCGGCATCGGCGCTTACCACCCTCGTCCCAGGCCAGGCCGTGGCGATCCGCGCTTCGTGCTCGGGCAGCGCGAGAGCGACCGGGACGACGCCTGGAACCTCCCCACTCAGCCGCGCGAGGGCTTCGCCGAACAGCGGCAGGTGCCGGGCAAGCTCGCCGCTGCGGCTGCCGGGCATGACCGCAAGCACCGGAGCGTCGGGGGCGATGCCGGCGGTCGCGCGGAAGGCCATGCCGTCGCCAGGGGAGGCGCCTTCGAGGATCGGGTGGCCGACGAACCGCGCATCGATCCCCGCCGCCGCGAAGAAGCCCGGCTCGAAGGGGAGCAGGCAGAGCAGCCTGTCGACTCGCGCGGCGATCTTCCGCACCCGCCCCGGCCGCCAGGCCCAGACCTGCGGCGCGACGTAGTGGATCACGCGCACGCCCTTCGGCCTGAGGCGGGCGGCGAGCCTAAGCGTGAAGGAGGGCGCGTCGATCGTGACAAGCGCGTCGGGGCGGCGTGCCAGGACGTCTGCCTCGGTCTCGCGGAGCCGCGCGCGCACGCGCCAGAGCGCGGGCAGGACCTCGGCAAGCCCCATCAGCGAGAGCTCCTGCATCGGGAAGAGCGAGACGAGGCCCTGCGCCTGCATGCGCGGCCCGCCGACGCCGGCGAAGCGGAGTCCCGGCCGCCGCGCGGCGAGCGCCGCCATCAGCCGCGCGCCCAGCACGTCGCCCGAGGCCTCTCCGGCCACGAGGTAGAGCAGCGTCATGCGGCTCTGGCGCCGCGGCCGAGCACGGGAGAGGGGGGAAGCGGCGCGTCGGGCCAGTCGGCGTGGTTGGTCACGGCGCCGCGGCGGCGGACGGCGGCGATCCGCGCCGGGTCGAGGGTCGCGACCACGAGGCCGGGCGTGTCTGGGGCACCCTCGGCGAGGATGCCGTCATCGGGGAAGCCGCGATCGGCGGGGCCGTAGATCCCGGCCCTTCCCCGGTTGGAATCGAGGCTCTCGCACCACGAAGCCGCCCCGACCGTCGGCGCGACCGCGACGACGCACTGGTTCTCGATCGCGCGTGCGCGTGCCGAGACGGTCACCCGCGTCGCCCCCGCCGCCGTGTCGGTCGCGGCGGGGACGAGCACGAGCCACGCCCCGGCCAGAACCTGAGCGCGCACGAGCGGTGGGAACTCGGCATCGTAGCAGACGGCTATGCCGATCACCCCCCACGGCGTTGCGAACACCGACGGCGCCGCACCGGCGGCAAGGCGCCAAGCCGAGCGCTCGAAGCGCGTGCGGCAGTGCTTCTCCTGCAGGCCGACGACCCCGTCGGGCGAGACGAGCGGGGCGGCGTTGACGATCCGGCCGCCGTTCCGCCGCAGGACTGTTCCGCCGGCGATCCAAAGCCCCGTCCGGCGCGCCTCGGCCTCCATCGCCGCGACCAGGGCGTCGGCCTCCGCCACGGCGGAGTCGCGCTCGGCAAGCGCTCCACCACCCATCGCGAAGGCGTTCTCGCAGGGCGCATATTCGGGCAGAAGCAGCATCCCGGCCCCTTCCGCAACCGCCCGGTCGCACCAGCGCGCGAGCTTGGCGGCGAACGCCTCGCCGCGACCGACCGGCCAGGCGAGGGCGGCGAGGCGGAGCGGCGGCGCCTGCCGCGCGGTCACGGCAGCGGCGCCTCGCCGAGCGGGCGGAGCCAGAAGGAGAGGTCGTGCATGGTCTCGGCCGCGGCGCCGATCTCGCGCCAAGCCATGTGGCAGACGAGGCTCGGATAGGGGACGTAGCCGCGCCGCCGCCAGAACCCGTCGAGCGGCCGGTAGCCGGGCGGTCGGCGCGGGTCGTCATCGGCGCGGACCACGGCGCAGAAACAGGCATGGGCGATTCCGGAAAGGCTTCTCGCATGCGCCTCGCGCGCGTCGAAGAAGCGATGGCCGATGCCGCGGCCACGATACGCCGGAAGCAGCACCGATTCGCCGAAATAGCAGAAGCGCGCGCAGTCGAGCCCATGGTCCTCGAACGGCGCGCGGATCGGGTCGCTCTCGGCGGCGAGCGGCAGGCAGGTCGCGGCGCCGACCACCATCGCCCCGTCGCGGACCAGCACGACGGCGCCGCCGTCGCGCGTGTACCGGGCGAGATAGGACGCCTCATAGGCGGCATCGCCGTCGTAGAGATAGGGGTATTCGCGGAACACGGCGATCCGCAGCCGCGCGAGGTCCGCAAGGTGCGGCAGGAGGCCCGGGCCTGTCAGCGTCTCGACGGAGAGCGTTCCGCTGTCCATCCGCCATGCTTAGAGTGCGCCGCGCGCGCGGGCAATGAAGGGGGCGGGGGTGGACGTGACCGAGGCGGTCGGGGTCGTGGCCGGACTCCTGACCACGATCGCCTTCGTGCCGCAGGCATGGAAGACGCTCCGCACCCGGAGTGCGGGGGATTTCGCCCTGCCGATGCTGCTTCTCTTCTGCCTCGGCCTCGCGCTCTGGCTGGCCTATGGGCTGATGAAGGCAGCGCCTGGGCTGATCCTCGCCAATGCCGTCACCCTGGCGCTCGCGCTCGCGATCCTCTGGGTGAAGCTGAGGGAGGGGCGGTGAGCCTCAGCGCGCGGCGACCCTGTCCCCGATCGTCGCCTCCCCGATCGTCGCTTCCCCGATCGTCGCTTCTTGGGCTGCCGCCTTTTGGAACGCGACCAACCCCTCCTCGACAACGGCGCGGGTGAGGTCGCGGACGATGAAGACGATCCGCGACCGCCGGTCCGCCGTCCCGTCCGAACGTGCAGGCCAGGCGGGGAGCAGCGCTGGCGGGTGCAGGAGATGCTGCACCCCGTGCAGGGCGACGGGCCGGTCATGCCCCGCGACGTTGAGGATGCCCTTGATTCGCAGCAGGCTCTCGCCGCGCGTGACGATCAGCATCTCGAGCCAGGTCGCGACGGCGGACCAGGAGAGCGGCTGCTCGAAGGTGAGGCAGAAACTGTGGATTCGCGCGTCGTGGCGGTTGACGTCGTGGCGATGCGAAGCGTGCCCCCCCTGATGCCCATGGTCGTGATGCCCATGGTCGTGATGCCCATGGTCGTGATGGCCGTGGTCATTATGGCCGTGGTGGTGGTCCCCCTCCCCAATCGCGGCGAAGGCGGCGTCGTTCAGCCAGGCCGCGACGTCGGGGACCTTGCGTGACGGGTCGAACAGCCCTGCGTTGAGGATCGCCCCCGGCTCCACCTCGCCCATCGTCGCCGTGATCCGACGCGCCGTGGGGTTCAGCGCCGCGAGCCTGCGGGTGAGCGCGGCCACCCTGTCGGGCGCGGCAAGGTCGGTCTTGGTGAGAACGATGCGGTCCGCCACCGCCGCCTGCTTCACGCTCTCGGCTTGGGCGTCGAGCGTCGCCGCGCCGGTGACGGAATCGACCGTGGTGACGATCCCGTCGAGCCGGTAGCGGCGGACGATGTCTGGCTCCGCCATCAGCGTATGCAGGATCGGCGCAGGGTCGGCGAGCCCGGTCGTCTCGATCACCACGCGGTCGAACACGATCTCGCCCGCTTCGGCGCGTGCGGCGAGGCGGCGGAGGCTGTCGACGAGCTCTCCCCGCACCGTGCAGCAGAGGCAGCCGGAGGAGAGCAGCAGCACGTCGCCATCGACCTTCTCGACCATCAGGTGATCGAGCCCGACCTCGCCGAACTCGTTGATCAGAACGGCGGTGCGCGCGAGCTCGGGCCGGCGGAGCAGGCAGTTGAGCAGCGTCGTCTTGCCGCTGCCGAGGAAGCCCGTGAGCACGGTGACGGGGATGGGCGCGCTCATCGTGACTCGTGTCCGTAGAGCGCCTCGGGAGCGACCAGAGGCTCGGCGATGGCCGTCACCGCGCCGTCGCGGATCGCGGTGAAGAAGCAGGACCGCCGCCCTGTGTGGCAGGCGACGCCGGTCTGCTCGACGAGCGCGAGCAGGGCATCGCCGTCGCAGTCGAGGCGGAGGTCGACCAGCCGCTGCACCTGGCCCGAGCTCTCCCCCTTGCGCCAGAGCGTGCCGCGGCTGCGCGAAAAGTAGCAGACGCGGCCTGTGGCGAGCGTCTCGGCCACCGCCTCGCGGTTCATCCAGGCGAGCATCAGCACCTCGCCCGTGCCGGCCGCCTGCGCGATCACGGGCACAAGGCCCGAAGCATCAAACCGGATCGAGGCGATCAGCGCGTCATGGGCGGTGGCGATCGTGTCTTCGCGGTCTGCCATGTTTGGTATAGTATAACGCGATGGCCGTTAGCACCACCCCGCGTGGACGCGCCGCCGCTGGCCTTGAGCCGGCGGAGGTCGAGCGCGCGCTCGCGACCGCGGAGGCGCACTGCGCCGCGCGCGGGGCGAGGCTCACGGAACTGCGCCGCCAGGTGCTCGCCCTCATCCTCGAAAGCCCCGTGCCGCTCGGCGCCTATGCCCTGCTCGACCGGCTGAAGCCCTCCCATCCCGGCGCTGCGCCGCCGACCGTCTATCGCGCCCTCGAGTTCCTGACCGAGCACCGGCTCGTGCATCGGATCGAGCGGCTGAACGCCTTCATCGGCTGCCGCGTCGGCTGCGGCGAGGCCTGCGCCGCCCAGGCCCACGCCGACCATGCGCATGCTGCGCAGTTCCTGATCTGCGGCCGCTGCGGCCGTGTGGAGGAGATCGAGGACGAGGCGGTCGGCGCAGCGCTTGCCGCCGCCTCGCGCCGCGCCGGGTTCGCCGCGACGCATGCGACCGTCGAGGTCGAGGGCATATGCGGACGGTGCCACGCGGTCGCCGTCCCGGGTTTCTGACCCCGCCCAGCTGCGCCCAAAGCTGTTTCCGCACCGGTGGAAGCTGCTCTGGGCATTCGATGCGAGCATCTTCACGCACACGGCCGGGTCCAGCCGTGTGCGATCTGCTCTAACCCCGGAAGCCACGCAGCACCGCAAGCCCTGCCTCGAGATCGGCGATC
>Ga0272446_1003887_pt1 | contig 18273 bp, 18 predicted proteins | sample YNPCB0061_FD_194587 | JGI IMG/M metagenome (GOLD analysis project Ga0272446, IMG submission 194587) | Hot spring microbial mat communities from Yellowstone National Park, WY, United States - YNP-CB-006-1 | ecosystem: Environmental > Aquatic > Thermal springs > Hot (42-90C) > Sediment | place... | reverse complement strand
GGAAAACAAAGTCCATTACGTGCGAGATGTAACCCAAGGCGAAGATCGCTCGCGCATCAGGATGCACAACTTGCCTCACATCTTCACGATTGCTCGCAACGTTGCCTTGAACTTATAGCGCTCAAGTGGTTTCAGCAATATGGCTCAAGCACAACGCTGCTGCCAGTTTGGCCTAGACACACTCAAGCGCATTTTTAGAATGAAATAGCCCTGGGCTACATTGTTTTCACTCATGATTTAGACTTTGGAGCATTATGACAGCACTTTAGGCGAGTAGCCCCAGTGTCATGCAAGTTCGGACTCAGGATGTTTTACCCGGTCAGATAGAAACAACCATCATCCGCTTGATGCATCAATTTCAAGCAACTTTAGAAGCAGGCGCCTTGATAACAGTTGATGCAATACGTCCCAGAGTTCGAATCTTGCCTTTCGCATAGGGATTGAATCAGGTATATATCGCCTGTATGAATCAACCAATTATCGCTCTAGAGGGTGAAGTTGCTATGAAACTTAGTAATATTGAACTACCCATTGATCGGATCCAAAAATTTTGCGATCGTTGGCAGATTACCGAGTTCGCCTTATTTGGCTCCGTCTTACGAGATGATTTTCGTCCTGATAGTGACATTGATGTGCTAGTCACCTTTGCTCCAGAAGCAAGGCGGGGGTTATCTGAAACCTTGCAAATGAAGGACGAGTTACAAACGATCTTTGGTCGTAAAGTCGATTTTGTTGTCAAAGCGGCGATCGAGCGTAGTGAAAACTGGCTACGACGCAAGAACATTTTGGAATCTGCCGAGGTTATCTATGCCACGCGATAACGAATCCTTAATTGATATTGAACGAGCAGCCAGACGAATTCTGCGCTATGCCACGGATTGCGATCGCGCCAGTCTCGAAACAAATGACGAAAAAGTATCTGCGATTCTCTATCAAATTACAATCATTGGCGAAGCAACCAAACGGTTATCTCAGGACTTTCGCCAGCAACATTCAGAGATTCCCTGGCGGGAGATTGCAGGAATGCGGGATGTTATTGTCCATGACTATGATCAGGTTGATCTGGATGTCGTTTGGGATGTGATTCAAAATAAACTGCCTGAATTACTCACCTTTCTTCAGTCACTACTCCCTTCAGAAGATTCATGATGCTTGCGGAGGCGTCAGCGATTCCTTCAGAGAGCTGCGCTAACGTCTTCCAACTCTCACCATTGAACCTTGGATTACCCCCAGCCTAGAGTCCTGACCCGGCAAAAGCATTTCCGCCTTCTCCAGAAATTGCAACTTGCGTGTGGCCATCTACCTGCCACCAGCTTCAGGCCAATCCCAATGGCTGTTGGCTCCATTATTCGGGTAGTAATGCGTATTCTTGTCCAATCGATCGCGACTGGGTTGTCCCAAAACTAGCAGCCGGGGCTCTGGATGGACCGGCTCAGTTGCTTAACCCTGACTGATGTTGAATTAGGCTCCCTTCCCTGACATCGCCGGGACATCAATCTCTTTAATACAGGTGGCCCGCGATACGGAAAGCACACAGTCAATGATGCGCAAAAGGTCCGCTAAGGGAATAGCCTCCTCTCCTGATAAATGAGCTGCTGCCAGATCCGCCAGCACTTCCGGCGTCCCAACATTGCCAGGATTAATCACCGTTACACCGATTCGCTGCGATCGCAATTCTTCGCGACATCAATTTTCCCTCGATAAATGAGTCCGCAAGTTCAGCCATCCACCATTGCGCGTTCGAACATATAGCCAAAAACCCTTGCATAGAAGCGGATCGCCCCGTCAAGGTGGTTGACGGGGATAGCAAACTATCGCTTTGGTCAGAACGCTGAGGAAACGGTTGATCGGTCAAATGCCGCGCCTGGGTAGGTGTTCTGACTCGCCTCCGCTACGTTGCACAGGGCTATGGCGATAGCTAACAGGATTGTTCAGGTTCCTGATGTTGGATCAGATTTGACCGCAGCCAACGATTCTGCTGTTTCGTTGAGACGCAAACCCAGCTTGGTCACCCCTGGAAATTCCAGGTGAAACAAATCCAAAAAGTACTGCGCGTGAAAGGTTTGGTAAGGCTTAAAGCCAAGTGCTTGATAGGTGTGGTAAGCCACATCATTGCCGTTGACCACCATGATGCCTGCGTGGGAGTGCTGCCGCGATCTCCCTTCCTCCAGCAAGGCTCTGAGTAACACTTTTGCCAAACCTCGACCGCGGGCTTCCGGCAAGACTGCCACATTTTCAATAATCCAGTCTGCGACGGGAATGAGGAAAGACGGTTGCAAATTCCCCTGCCACAGGTGCAGATAGCGATCGCGAAAGGTGGTGGCCACTGCTTTAGACCAATTCAAATCCTGGGCAATCTGGTCGAGGCCGGCAAGACGTAAGGGACAATAATCCTCCAGCTTGGGAGTATAGCCTGCCGCCGCCGCAACGGGCTTTCCCTGCGCTTCCAAAACCCAATAATCAGCCACATTGCCCCAATTTGAAGCCTCTGCCCTCAGCATTGCCTCGATAAATTGCAAGGAGCCGGTTCCAGTGCCCTGCAACATATCCTCCCAAAAGCAGTGATTGAGTGGTGGCAGGGAAGCCTCGTACTGGATTCTGGCCAGAAAGGGAATATCGGCGATCGCAGCTTTGCGGATGTTTAATTCCGTTGCAGTTCCAGATGGCGGCGAGAACCGAATCCCCTCCGACGCTTTCGGTGCAGCCGGAACCAGATGCAACTCCTGGCGCAACTGAACCAGGGGCCGATCCCAAACTTCCTCCCACTTTTGGGCAAACAAGGGCTTCGCCTGTTTGCCTAAGGTCCACCCTGTTTCGATCGCGGCTAATAGGTGCGGCAGATGCTCAGGCTCCATCAAGGTTTCGCTGACCAAAGCGTTGGCAATCAGCAGGAGGAATTGCGCCGGTTGGTGTTTATTGAAGCGCCCGCCGTGCTGGCCGCAGACACCTTAGTCGAGTTTGACCAGTATGGTTTCGGATTACTCTATGAGGCGATCCAGCAAGTCGTGCGCGAGGGCAAACTGAACACCATTGATGCGGAGGGCTTTGCCCATCTGGTGAATGGTTCGCTCAATGAGTTAGCCGCATGGGTGGCCCGGTCCAACGATTCCAACCGGCTAAAAACAGCTCAACAGCTAGTCGAAACACTCCTGACCCGACATCAGACCTGATGTGCTGGTGCCTGTCGCCACCCTGATAGCCAGATGATCACGCTGCAGCCAGTCTTCAGGAAATCTGGATTTCGGCAGTATTGCCCAACTGGGCCTCAAAGGATGCCTGATCGGGGAAGATCTGAAACACCTGATCAACGCCGGTCAGTTCAAATAGCAGGCGAACCTGTTGCCCAACCGAACAAAGATACAGTTGCCCACCGGCTGCCTGTAGAGCCTTAAAGACCAGCACCAGATTTCCCAACCCAGTACTGTCAATAAATGTGATATCTGCTAAGTCAATTAACAGGGTTATAGGCTGGCCCGATTGGGCGATTGAGCTGTCAGTTGCGTCGGCGCAAATTGCCTCAACTTCCTGCCGCAATTGGGTGGAATGACGATTATCTAAGATGCCGCTGGGCTTGATGACGATAACCTCTGGATTCATGATTTCAATGCAGGGTAAAGAACCATCAACTCCGGGCTTCAATCGGTTAACTCACCGCTTTCTGGTAAATCCAGATAATTCTCCCAGTCAATATTCGGCATGCGATCAAAGGCTTCCTTGATGGCCACTTCCCATCCCCGTCGAATTTGGGCCAGATAGGGCGCACCCAGCTTTAGCCGGAGTTCGTAGCGATTTTTAAAGCTATCCTTCTGGTACATAATTAGGTTAATGGGTGGGCCAACCGAAATATTGGACTTCATCGTGGAATCAATCGAGAGCAGGGCACACTTAGCCGCATCCTCAATTGACGTATCAAAGCTCAAAATTCGATCCAAAATAGGCTTGCCATATTTTGTCTCACCAATTTGTAAAAAGGGCGTCTCTTTGGAAGCTTCGATGAAATTCCCTTGGGGATAAATTAGAAATAGTCCCGGTTCTTCGCCGCGGATTTGGCCGCCAATTAAAAAGCTGCATTTGGCATCAATGCCATCTTTTTCCAACCAGGGGCGATCTTCGTCCTGGACCTTTCGCATTTTGTTGCCGACATACCGAGCCACTTCGTATAGACTAGGCAGCGTATGCAGGTTGGTATCTTCCTTGGTGCTGATATCCCGTCGCAGCAAGGTCATGGTGGCCTGGGTAATTGACAGGTTACCGGAGGTGCAAATCAGGATCACACGCTCACCCGGCAAGGAAAAGTCGTTCAATTTCTGGTGGGTAGCAATGTAGTCAACCCCCGCATTGGTGCGAGAGTCAGCTCCCATCACCAGCCCGGAGCTGGTAATAATGCCAAGGCAATAGGTCATTGTGGTGAAGAATCAGGGCAGGTTGGGGTTCACGTCCTAAATCGTAGAAGATCTACCATGAAACGAGACATCTGTCCCATCACAGATCTTCCTCATTCATTACTATCCCCCATCCTCATTACATTCCACGCAAATTAATCGCCCACTGGGTGCACAAACCTGCTAGATTTAGCGGAGTATCTGCATGCATGGTTTGGTGTCATGAAAGTCCTAGTAATTGGTGGTGACGGCTATTGTGGATGGGCAACGGCATTATATTTGTCCAATCGAGGGTATGAGGTTGCGATTTTAGATAGCCTGGTGCGAAGACACTGGGACAATGAGCTGTGTACTGAAACCCTGACTCCCATCGCTCCCATCCAACAACGTATTAAGCGCTGGCAGGATCTCACCAGTAGGTCGATTGAGCTGTTCATCGGTGACATCACCAACTACGACTTTTTAATCACCTCTTTACGCAAGTTTGAACCGGAAGCCATCGTTCATTTCGGTGAGCAGCGATCGGCGCCGTACTCAATGATTGACCGGGAGCATGCAGTTTTAACCCAGGTCAACAATGTGGTGGGAACGCTGAACTTGCTCTATGCCATCAAAGAAGAGTTTCCCCACTGTCACCTGGTCAAGCTGGGCACCATGGGTGAATATGGCACCCCTAACATTGACATTGAGGAAGGATACATTACCATCGAGCATAATGGCCGCAAGGACACCCTGCCCTATCCCAAGCAACCTGGCAGCATGTACCACCTGAGTAAGGTGCATGATTCTCACAACATTCACTTTGCCTGTCGCATTTGGGGACTGCGCGCCACCGATTTGAACCAGGGTGTGGTCTACGGTGTGTTGACCGAAGAAACCGGCATGGACGAATTGCTGGTCAATCGACTGGACTACGATGGGGTGTTTGGTACGGCGTTGAACCGCTTCTGTATCCAGGCGGCGATCGGTCATCCGCTGACGGTGTATGGCAAAGGGGGACAGACCCGCGGTTTCCTGGACATTCGAGATACGGTGCGTTGTGTTGAATTGGCAATTGCTAACCCCGCTCAGCATGGCGAATTTCGGGTTTTCAACCAGTTTACGGAGCAATTCAGTGTCGGTGATCTGGCCCATATGGTTCAGAAAGCTGGGATGGCAATGGGGCTGAAGGTGGAAGTGAAGAACCTGGAAAATCCTCGCATTGAGTTGGAGGAGCATTACTTTAACGCCAAGAACACCAATCTGTTGGACTTGGGTCTGCAACCCCACTATTTGTCCGACTCGCTGTTGGACTCTCTTCTGAATGTGGCTATGAAGTACAAGCATCGGGTTGATTTGGAGCAGGTTCTCCCCAAAGTTAACTGGCGGCGCTAAACTGACCCACTGACCCAGGTCTGTGCTTTGCCCGGCTGAAAGTTCAGGTTTGACGATTGACGTTTGGATTCTTCAACCTTCGTATGCGTATTGCTTTATTTTCCGAGACCTTCCTGCCCAAAGTGGATGGGATTGTGACCCGGCTTCGCCATACGGTTGATCATCTGCAACGGATGGGCAACCAAGTCATGGTTTTTTCGCCGGATGGAGGGTTGAAGGAGTATAAAGGGGCAAAGATTCATGGGGTTTCTGGGTTTCCTCTGCCCCTCTACCCGGAGCTTAAACTGGCCTTGCCTCGACCTTCCATTGGCGAAGCCCTGAAGCAGTTTCAACCAGATTTGATCCATGTCGTCAACCCAGCAGTTCTGGGTTTGGCTGGTGTCTACTATGCCCGATCGCTGGATATTCCCCTGATTGCCTCCTATCACACGCATCTGCCGGAGTATTTACAACACTATGGCCTGGGGATGTTGGAAGGCGTGATGTGGGAGCTGCTCAAGGCGGTCCACAACCAGGCTTCGATTAATCTCTGCACCTCTACGGCTATGATGCAGGCGTTGTCTGATCACGGCATTGAGCGGACGGCCTTGTGGCAGCGGGGAGTGGATACGGAAACGTTCCAACCCCATCTGGCCAGCCGGGAGATGCGATCGCACCTGAGTCAGGGGTATCCAGACGCCCCATTGCTACTCTATGTGGGTCGGTTATCTGCGGAGAAAGAAATCGAACAGATCCGGCCTGTCATGGAAGCAATTGCCGGTGCCCGTCTAGCGCTGGTCGGAGACGGCCCCCATCGCCAGAATTTGGAAAAATTCTTTGCTGACACCCCCACTCACTTTGTGGGCTATCTCAAAGGCAAAGATCTGGCTGCTGCCTTTGCGTCCGCAGACGCATTTGTTTTTCCTTCCCGCACGGAAACCCTGGGGCTAGTGCTCCTGGAAGCAATGGCGGCTGGCTGCCCCGTTGTGGCTGCCCGTTCTGGCGGCATCCCGGACATTGTCACCGATGGCGTCAATGGCTACTTGTTCGACCCAGCGGATGAACGGGGCGCCATTACGGCGACGATTCGACTCCTGGAAAATGCCGAAGAGCGGCATCGACTGCGCCAAAATGCCCGTCAGGAAGCCGAGCGGTGGGGTTGGTCCGCAGCAACGCGACAGTTGCAAGCCTATTACCATTCCATCCTGGCGGAGCAATCCTACTCCGAAGCCGCATAGACAGCGATCCCAGCTTTAGGGTTGAAGCACCAACTGCCATTCCCCTGTTTCGTCATTCCAAATCGGTAAGGTCGTTTCTCCCACAACGTAGGGGCCCCAGTATTGGCGTGAACCATCCTGAGCAAAGGCAATCACTATATCCCCTTGCCGGAGTTTGATTTGACGGTTAGGCAAGGACAGCAACAGGCCTTTAGTGGCTCCTTCACCGGGTTCAAAGTCCCAGTGGGCTGGCAAGTCGTAGGCTCCAGTGGCCGTCGATGAGGCAACTACATTGGGCCTTTGGGCCAGGATGGCCACCCGCACGGGATGGTCGGTGGGATTGCTGACCCGCAGAATCCCTGTATGGGTTGCTACTTCTCCTGGTTGGGCCGGGGCGGTCTGATGCCTGGGGGTTTGGGCTGTTGGGGATTGAACCCCGGTGGGCTGGGGTAGAGGAGAGACTTTCAGCGGTGGGGCGGAAGGAGCTTGATTTTCGGCCGTGGGAGACGGTAACTCCTCCAGCCCGGTTGGTTCAAGGGGTGGATTGGGACGACCAAACAGGAACCAGGCTCCGGCAACGAAGACGAGAACCCCCAACGTGATTGCCAGGGCAGGATACCACGGCTTTTTCTGCTTAATTGGCTTGCTCCACATTCCTCAGATGCCCATAACTCCTATCTTTAGTAATAACAATCTTCTGACCATCAGGTGCGAGAAGCTCAGGATTTCCGCGGATTCTCAATATCGCTGCCACTAGGAATAGGCTGCGCGACACTCAGACGGCGATCGCAAATGTTGGCGGCAGCTTTTCAATACCAGGCGTAAGCGATTTAATGAACGAGATAGTTGAACGGTGATTGGACTCATGCAAGAGACCCGATTGAATCGCCTGTTTGATCGAACGGTTGAAGGGGTAGGCAGTTGGTTGCGCAATCCCTGGCGGCGCTTTTCCGTCCTACTGATCAGCCTGTTGCTGGGGAACTTTTTCGGCACAGCCGTTTCAACCATTGCGGGTCAGGCCGCCGAGTGGGATATTGTGGTTGCCGCCATGCTAGTTGTGCTGACCGAGTTGGTCAGTCGTCTGACCTACAGGGCGCCAGCAAAAACCGGGCGATCGCTCCTGCTTCAGATTCTCAACGCCTTCAAAATTGGCCTGATCTACAGCTTGTTCGTGGAAGCCTTCAAGTTGGGCTCCTGACCAGCCTTCCAGTTCTACAACTGGCCAGACATTCCTACCCCTACCATGTTTACTCCCATCTTTGAACTTAACTGTGACCCAACCCGACGTCATTCAATCACTGCTGCAAGCCGTTGCCCAGGGACAGCTTTCCCCTGATGCCGCCTTCGACCAGCTCAAGTATCTTCACTACGAGTCCGTGGAAGACTTTGCCCACATTGATCACCATCGCGCTCTGCGGACAGGTTTTCCCGAAGTCATCTGGGGCCCCGGTAAAACACCGGAGCAAATTGCCCAGATTATGCGAGTCATGCGCGATCGCGCCGATGTGGTCATGGCCACCCGGATTGAGCCGCAAATCTATACCCAAATCAAAGGAAAGGTCCCTGAGGTGCGGTACTATCCCGATGCCCGCATTTGCGCCCTGACCCCGGAACGATCCCGGATCCATCCACCGCCCCCTGGCTTGATTGGCATTCTGACAGCGGGCACCGCCGACCTGCCAGTGGCCGAGGAAGCAGCGGTGACGGCGGAACTCTGCGGCTTCCAGATCAACCGCCTGTGGGATGTCGGAGTCTCTGGCATCCACCGGCTGCTGAGCAATCGTCGGGTAATTGCCGATGCCGACGTTCTAATTGTGGTGGCGGGAATGGAGGGTGCGTTGCCCAGTGTGGTTGCCGGTCTGGCCGACTGTCCGGTGATTGCCGTACCCACCAGTGTGGGCTATGGGGCCAGCTTCAATGGTCTGGCGGCCCTGTTATCCATGCTCAATTCCTGTGCCGCCGGAGTTGGCGTGGTCAACATCGACAATGGCTTTGGCGCGGCAATTCTGGCTGGACAGATCCTGAGAAGCGTCGATCGCCTGATGCGGCGATGCCAATAGTTCTTCAGGGGGTGATCCACTTCACTTGGACAAAATGGGCTGGACGGCCCAGGTTGTCCTGAACGGGAAAAATTTTCTCAATTGCCAGGTTAAACGGAATCGCCGTGGTTAAATAGCGCTGTGCCCAACTGCCCAATTCAGGCGTCAGGTGGGTAGCCGTCGCGGCCGCCAAGCCCAGCCCCAGCAGTTGTTCCAGCGGCGCGCGGGGCAGCAACAGGGAAAAGCCAACCGCTAACCCAGCCGTCAGCGCTACCCCAACCGAAACATTCGTGCCACAGCGGGGATGAATCGCCAACTGCCATTCTCCCTTTCTGAGGCGATGGAGCGCCGCCTGTACTGCCCGCTTCAGGTCATTTAGGTGAACCTGGCCGTAGAGATAAAAGCCGCGATCGCAGGATAGCCCCCCCAGCCACTCACTATCCGTCGCCACAACCGACGTCTGATCGAGGCGAACCTCCTGGTTACTCAGCAACCAAACCGTCGCATGCTCCAGGGCATGGACCTGACGCAGCATCAACACTTCCTTCAGACCAGGGATAAACCCCAATTGACGCAACAAATCCGTATCCTGTTGCGGTCGAGGCCAGGTTGGCAACAGAAGGTTGAGAAATTCCGTATCCCAAGACCAAGCAGCAAGCTGGTCAACATCGTCAGCCATAACCCTATCTCCGGAGCCTGACATCACTCTAGCGCTGGATCACCTGGGTCCAACCATTCTCGTTGCAAATTTTTGCTGACAGATAATGCAACAATGGACGCCCCATCAGACGTCCTTTATTCCACTGCTTTGCAGCATCCAGCGCTTAGAACTGGAGATCAGGTCGTCTTCGTCTCTACCGCTTTGGCTCTTTCGCCAACCGAACGAGACACTTCAATGCCATTTTCCTCCAGCACCACAACCGGGCTGCCAGCCGCATTCATCTCAATCCGTTTCACCAGGATCTGTCCATCCGACAACCGCTGCCCCACCCGCACATACCGCGAAGTCGGTTCATTGGGAGCTCTGACAATGGCCTGGGTCACTCCGCCCACTTGAATCACTCCACTGACTTCTACTTCATTAGCCAAAGTCGCCTTAGGCTGTTCCGGCAAAGCAGCAATGGAAGGACCGGGCGAACCAATCGCTGTTGGAGATCCTGGCAAACCAGGTTGGGGTGGCAGGCTGCTGGGAGGCGGTGGTGTGGACGGCGACAACGGCTGTGTCCGACCCTGAGGCAACTTGCTCACGGTTGGCACCTTCGTCGGCACAGTGGCCGGTTTTGCCTTGGGTAGGGTGGGCGGCAAGCCAGCAAACGGATCTCTGGTCGTTGCCTTAGCCTGAAGGTTGGCCTGCACCTGACGGGCTCGCTCATCCGGGTTGGTGGACTGAATCAGCCCCGGAATTGCTGTCGGAACAGTTGGCTTCTGCGCCACCAGTGGCTTCGCGAAGGGCTTCTGGGCGGTGGACGCAGGACTGGCGGTCGCTTCAGGAGAAGGAGAAGAAGCGGTCGGAGTCTCTTCTTCAGCTGCACACCCTGCCATCGTCAATGCCACTGTTCCGATCAGTGCTAGAACGATCCGCTGACGCATGACTTTCATTCTCCCCAAAGACTTTCTTCCAAGATACCCTCTAGAACTAGGAAGTGTGTCAGTAATTTTAGACAAGTTCGTGAATAAACCCATATATTTCGATTGCCCCTCCTCCCCCTTTAAACCGGTATTAATTATTGCCAAGCCAGGAGTGGAAATTAACCGCCTGAAGCCAGGACGAATCAGCTTTTACCTGTGGCTTTTTCCCTGCAATCAGACGTAAATCAACTTAACTGGTTGCCCCCTGTAGAACCAGTTGACACAGATGAATCACAGGCAGGGAGCAAACGAAATCTGGACGGTTCTTAGCCCATCACCGCCTTGCTTTGCCTCAGGGATCGGGGTATCCATCAGCCAATCACTTTGACAAGATGGGGTAGGCTGGAAAGCAGACAACGCCAGTCCATATTTCTCCGCTATTTAGTAGACCGATATGGCGAATCCTTCTAGTTTTAACCGATTCAGTTCGCGCTCCCTTTTCCAGCGAATTCAACGTCAGATTGCCAAGATTGAAGCCATTTCTCCCACGGAGGTTGAGGACTCGTTGCTGTTGCGGATTCTGACCCAGGCGCTTGTCCTGGTAGGAATCGTGGCAACGGATGTGGCGGCTGAAACGGAAATGAGTAGTTGGGCCATCCCCCTCAGTATTGCCGGAGCAACCTGGAGTTGGTACAGTCGCCGCCGCCCCAATGTGGCAGTTAAATTCGCCATTGCTATTCTGATGTTGCTGGCGCTGGGAGCTTTCTTTGCTGGCCTCTGGCGGCAATTGAATGATACCCGTCTGGTTCTGGCCGAATTGCTGGTGCAATTGCAGGTGCTACATAGTTTTGACCTGCCTCGGCGGAAAGATCTAGGCTATTCCATGGTGATTGGTCTGATCTTGCTGGGTGTGGCCAGCACCCTCAGCCAGACCATGGGTTTTGGCTTGTTGTTGCTGGTTTTTCTGGCGATCGCTGTGCCGGTTCTGCTGCTGGACTATCGTTCCCGTCTGGGGCTGGTCGCCAGTGGCTTGCGTTTACCCCTGAAGCAATCTGGACTCTCCGTTAAGCAACTAATTGGATTCTTGCTGGCAGTCCTGGCCCTGGGCTTGGGGCTGTTTGCCATCATGCCACGTCTGCCTGGCTATCAGTTGCAGACCTTTCCCGTCAGTGCCCCGATTCAACGGGACTTCAACGACAGCACTGAAATCATTAACCCCGGATACGTGCGGACTGGAGACGCCAGCCGCGGCAGTGGCACGGGCAGGAGCAGTCGCCAGGGGCAGGAGGGCGGCCCTGGTGTCATGGATGAAGAGTTTTATTACGGCTTCAATCAACGCATTAACCAAAACCTGCGGGGCCAGATGAAACCCAAGGTCGTTATGCGGGTGCGCTCTCAGGCGGAGGGGTTCTGGCGCGTGCTGGCGTTTGATCGATACCTGGGGCAGGGCTGGGAAATTTCCCGCAATCAAGCCGCCAAGACAGTGGAACGATCCAGTTGGTCCTACCAGTTCTTCCTACCCCGATCGCCCAGTCTGGCCCAGAAAAAGGAAGTGGTGCAAACTTACACGGTGGTGGCTGAATTACCCAACCTGATTCCAGCACTGGCCCAGGCAAAGGTGCTTTATTTCCCCACCCGCCAGATTGCGATTGATCCGGAGGGCAATTTGCGATCGCCGTTGGAGCTATTGGAAGGACTGACCTACACGGTCATTTCCGACGTTGCCTATCGCGATCGCACACAGTTGCAACAAACCTCCAGCCGCTATCCAGTCAACATCCAGAAACACTACCTGGAAGTGCCAGACGCTATTCGGGACAAGGTGCGTCAGAAAACAGAGGCGATGCTGGCCCGTTCCCCCCAACCGATTACGGCCCCCTACGAAAAGGCGCTTTTCCTGGCCCAAGAACTGAAACAACGCTATACCATCCAACCCGACTTGCCCTTCTTGAAGCAAAACGAAGACCTGGTGGAGACGTTCCTGTTCAAGTACGAAGGCGGATATCCGGATCACTTTGCCACCACCCTGGCAATAATGCTGCGCTCGATTGGCATTCCAGCCCGACTAGCCGTTGGGTTCAGACCGGGTGAGTTCAATCCCTTCACTGGGCTCTATGTGGTCCGCAACACGGATGCCCATGCCATCACCGAAGTCTATTTTCCCAACTTTGGCTGGTGGGCCTTTGACCCGATTCCCGGCCATGAGCTGATTCCCCCCTCCGTCGAAGAAGACCAGACCTTCACCGTCCTGCAACGGTTCTGGCAATGGGTGGCAGGCTGGCTTCCCAGTCCCCTGACCAGCCTGTTGAATCAAGTCTTTGGGGCGATCGCGGGCTGGTTGGCCCGCCTCCTAGGCTGGTTTCTGGGTCTGTTGACCAAAGGATGGCTGGGCCTCCTGACTGCCTTGATGACCGCGATCGCCACTGGCTTCCTGGGCTGGTTGAGTTGGCAGGGCTGGCGCTACTGGCGCTATCACTACTGGCTGTCACGCCTGCCAGCCATGGAACAGCTCTATCAACAGATGCTGAACCAGTTAGCCCATCGGGGCTACCGCAAACAGCCATCCCAGACCCCACTGGAATATGGCCAGCAGATCAGTCAAACCCAACCACCGGAGCAGGCCGTTGCTATTCAGGGCATTACCCATGCCTATGTGCATTGGCGCTATGGCGGCACGTCGCCCGACCTGGCTCTAATCCGCCGACTGTTGAAAACACTCACCCCCTCCTGGCGGCAACGGCTGCGCCGGAAGCCCGCATCCAACCATCCGGTGCGTTCTTTAGGGTAGTCCTTAAACGACTCACACGGCATGAAAAACACGGAAAAAGCTGCCAAATTGATCGCTAGGTTCGCCCAGTCCCAAAAGTTGGCAATGACAATATCTAGATAGAGATTAACAGATCTAGACTTAACCCGCTTATTTTCCCAGTCATTCCTCTACATATGGTGTAAACTCTCAGTCGAGGAACCCATCAGCAGGAAGTTTCGCTAAGATGATGCTACAGCAAGCTTTAAAGCCTATGGTACGCACAGGGATTGGCATCCGCACCGCACAGACCCGATCTGAGCGACTAATTGGCCAGATGCATGTTTATGACGGTGCGGGGAAGGGCAAGTCCCAGGCGGCTCTGGGGGTGGTGTTGCGGTCAATCGGTCTAGGCATCAACACAGATTGGCAGACCCGAGTGTTGCTGTTGCGGTTTCTGAAGGGGCCGGGACGGACCTACGATGAGGATGCGGCAATTGAAGCGCTGCAGCGAGGGTTTCCCCACCTGATTGATCAGGTGCGGACGGGCCGAGCGGAATTTTTTGGGGCGGACAATATTACCCGGTTTGACAAGTTGGAAGCCTTGCGGGGTTGGGATGTGGCCAAGGGTGCGATCGCCTCTGGGCTTTATTCTGTGGTGGTGCTGGATGAACTGAACCCGGTGCTGGATCTGGGCCTGTTGCCAGTGGAGGAAGTGGTTGGCACCCTGCGGCGCAAGCCAGAGCACATGGAAATCATTGCCACGGGTCGGGGAGCGCCCCAATCGCTGCTGGACATTGCCGACCTGCATTCAGAAATGCGGCCTCACTTCCATCCCAGCGCCAAGCACCACGGCATTGAGGGCATTGAGATTTACACCGGAGAAGGCAAAGGTAAATCCACCAGCGCTTTGGGTAAAGCCCTGCAGGCGATCGGGCGGGGCATCAGTCAGGACAAGTCCCATCGGGTGTTAATTATGCAATGGCTGAAGGGGGGAGCCGGATACACAGAGGACTCTGCCATCTCTGCGCTGCGGCAAAGCTATCCCAACCTGGTGGATCACCAGCGCTGTGGCCGGGATGCCATTGTCTGGCGGGGACAGCAACAGGAGTTAGATTATGTGGAGGCCGAACGGGGTTGGGAAATTGCCCGCGCCGCGATCGCCTCTGGCCTTTATAAAACAGTGATCCTGGACGAACTCAATCCCACTGTGGATCTGGAACTATTGCCAGAAGAACCGATTGTTCAGGCATTGCTGCGCAAATCTCGCGATACGGAAGTCATTATCACGGGTCGCTGCAAGAACCCGCCCGCCTACTTTGATCTGGCCAGCATCCACTCCGAAATGATTTGCCACAAACACTATGCTGAGAAAGGTGTCGATCTCAAGCGGGGAGTAGATTTCTAAGCACGAACGATTGCCCCAAGGCTTCGCCGCTATAGGAAATCAATCTCCGCTGGCTATTCTTTCTCCCAAAAATTCTTAATCCATGGCAATCACCACATCGCTGGACTTAATCATGGCGTAAGCGGACTTGCCCTCCGCCAGTTCCAGCGCTTCAGCCGAGCTAGTGGTAATGATAGAAGTCAGTTCCACCCGATGGATAATTTCCAGCGTCACCTCCGTATTGACCGAACCCTTCACAATGCGGGTGATTCGCCCCTCCAGGATGTTGCGAGAACTCACTTTGAGGGGTTTCTTGCTGGCGGGCGCAGCAGCAGATGCCGCAACCTGATGCTGAGGAGCTTGAGGTTGTAGGGATTCCAGGGCCTCGTTTTCCGACTCATGTGGAGGCTCGGAGGTGGAATCTCTTAACCCCCGCAGCAGTTCTCTGAGAACCTCCGTTTTCGTGCGCTGAGAGACTTGGCAGATTTCCTCTAGAAGCTGACGCTCCTCCGGGGAGGTCTGAAAGGTGATCCATCCTTGTGCTTTTCTCGGCATTCTGTTACCAACTTAGCTGGTAGATCTGGGTGGGATTGGTAGGATCCTACCAACTGAAACCGATCCGTCTCTTTGCTCGGTAACTATTGTATGAAATGGAAACGATGTATTACCTTTCTGGGTACGGCGATCGCAAGCCTATTGTTGGTAATTGGAGCAAACCTGCTGAAGCCGACGCCAGTCCAGGCCAATACCAACCTGCGGGTCTCTGCTGCCACCAGCTTGAAAGATGTGATGGCAGACATTGAACCGCTGTATCAGAAGAAAAATCCATCGGTTACACTCACCTTTAACTTTGGCGCGGCTGGAGCCCTCCTACAGCAAATTGAACAGGGTGCGCCGGCCGATATCTTTATCTCGGCTGCCAACCAGCAGATGGATATCTTGCAAAAAAAAGGCGACCTGTTGCCCGGTACTTGCAGCAACCTGGCCTATAACCGGTTGGTTCTGATTACCGCCAAAGGCTCCACCAACGTGACCAGCTTTGCCAGTTTGAAGCACTCGGCGGTGAAGCGGATTGCCATCGGCGAACCACGTAGCTCTCCAGCCGGTCAGTATGCCGAACAGGTGCTGAAAAACCTGACTCTGTGGGAGGCGGTGAAACCCAAACTGGTCTATGCCAATACTGTGCGCCAGATCCTGGCCTCGGTTGAGAGTGGTAATGTAGATGCCGGATTTGTTTATTTCACTGATGCCAAAATTTCTGACAAGGTGAAGATGGTGGCAACGGCCAATGAATCAACCCATTCACCCATCGTTTATCCCATGGCAGTGCTCAAAGCCAGTAAACAGCCCACCCCTGCCAAGGCTTTTGTGCGCTACCTGTCGGGCCATGAAGCCCGCAGCATCCTGCGCAAGTATGGCTTTATCGTCAGATAAATGAATGAATCTCCTGTCTTTCCAGTCGATCTGTCACCGCTCTGGATTTCCCTCAAAGTATCCTTGCTGGCGACCGGCTTTACCTTTTTTATTGGCATTGCTGTTGCCCACTGGATGTTGAACTATCGCGGCAAAGCCCGATCCTTACTGGAAGGGATTTTTGTTTCGCCGCTGATTCTGCCGCCAACGGTGGTAGGCTTCTTGCTGCTGCTGCTGTTTGGCAAAAATGGTCCACTGGGCCAACTGCTGATGACGGTTGACTTCAGCGTTGTGTTTAGCTGGTATGCCGCAGTCATTACGGCCACCGTTGTCTCCTTTCCCCTGATGTATCGCACAGCCCTGGGGGCCTTTGAGCAGATCGATCCCAATCTGTTGGCCGTGGCCCGCACGTTGGGCGCCTCTGAATGGATGGTTTTCCGACGGATTATGCTGCCCTTAGCCCTGCCAGGAATCCTTGCCGGAAGCACCCTGGCCTTTGCTCGGGCCTTGGGGGAATTTGGCGCGACCCTGATGCTGGCTGGTAATATTCCCGGTCAAACCCAAACTATTCCCATGGCGATTTACTTTGCGGTGGAAGCTGGCGCCATGAATGAAGCCTGGTTCTGGGCGATCACCATTCTGCTGATTTCCCTGTCCGGCATCATTGCCGTTAACTTCTGGCAAGAGCAACGTCGCAACCGCTCTGCCTGGGCAACCCGAACTGCCGCTAGGGCGGCAGGGACTGCCAGCAAAAAGCAGCCCAGGTTGGATGAATTGGCTGGCTGGAACCAGCCGATAACTCAGACCGAGGCAACATCTGGTCTGGTGGTTGACATTCACAAGCGGTTGGCCAGTTTTGATCTGGATCTGGCGTTTCAGGTCAGGGAAACGACGTTGGGGATTTTGGGTGGTTCCGGTGCGGGCAAGAGCCAGTTGCTCCGCTGTATTGCCGGCATGGAAACCCCAACCAGCGGACGAATTGTGTTGAATGGGCGGGTGCTGTTTGATGCTCAGACGGGCATCAATGTGCCCAGTCGCGATCGCCGCATTGGTTTTTTGGTGCAGAACTATGCCCTGTTCCCCCACATGACGGTGGCCCAAAACATTGCCTTTGGCCTGCCGCCAGGGCTATCCAAGGCAGAAATTCGGCGTCGGGTGGAAGCACAACTCGCGATGGTGCAACTGGAGGGCTATGGCGATCGCCATCCCCAGCAATTGTCGGGCGGCCAGCAGCAACGAGTGGCACTGGCCAGGGCATTGGCCAGCCAACCAGAAGCCCTATTGCTGGATGAACCTTTTTCCGCCCTGGACACCTACCTACGCAGCCAGATGGAACAGGAGATGCGGCTACACCTGGCTGACTACAAAGGGGTCAGCCTGTTGGTAACCCATAATTTAGAAGAAGCTTATCGGGTTTGCCCCAATCTGTTGATTTTGAGTACCGGACAGGCGATCGCCCATGGACCCAAGCAGCAAATTTTTGAACGCCCAGGTTCCTACACCGTCGCCCGGTTGACTGGATGTAAAAACTTCTCCACCGCAGTGCCAACTGGCGCCAATCGGATTACTGCCATCGACTGGGGGGTGGAGTTGCAGGTGATGGAGCCACTTCCAGACGCACTGACCTATGTGGGCATTCGGGCCCACCAGATCCAGTTTCCAAAGCATGGAGAACTGGCCAACACCTTTCCCTGCTGGCTGGCCCAGACCAGCGAAACCCCGCACCGGATGACATTATTTCTCAAGTTTCACTCTTGTCCCGAAGATGCCCAGGACTATCACCTACAGGCAGAGGTTTTTAAGGAGAAATGGTTTGCGATTAAAGAACAGCCATTTCCCTGGCAGGTGCACCTTGACCCAGTGCGTCTGATTTTGATGCAGCCGGAGTGACTGGATCAGCGTCCGCTACAAACCTCCTTCAGCACCACATCGTTAACACTGCCAGGCTTAATTGGCGTCCAGTCCTTATCGGCCCCGAACTGCTTAGTAGAGCCATCCTCGCCCAGGTCAGCGTATTTCAGATACCGCAGTTTCTTGGCTGCACAGTCAAATTCAATTTCACCTGTGAAACCAATCACCCCTTTGTCGGCTTTTTGAAACACGGCGAAGAGGTTGGTTTTGGCTTTGCCGCCAGTTTTGACAATGGAACTGCGGTCCAGGAAAAACT
>Ga0272446_1003886_pt1 | contig 18284 bp, 17 predicted proteins | sample YNPCB0061_FD_194587 | JGI IMG/M metagenome (GOLD analysis project Ga0272446, IMG submission 194587) | Hot spring microbial mat communities from Yellowstone National Park, WY, United States - YNP-CB-006-1 | ecosystem: Environmental > Aquatic > Thermal springs > Hot (42-90C) > Sediment | place... | reverse complement strand
TCATGAGCCTGCGGCTCACCCAATATCATGAAAATTGCCTTTATCATGAGCCCTGGCCGGTCTTTATCCGGAAACTCAAGCTGTATAGGCGCAAGCCGATTAAGGGCTTGATAAATCAAGCCCCTACAATAGGCGTACCTTTCAACTCGGGCCTTTCCGGATAGATGCTAGCTCACCCAAGCTGCCAGACATTTTCAGGACAGAAACCGGAAACTGGAAACCGGAAACCGGAAACCGGAAACCTTCTCGAAACTTGAAACTCGAAACTCGGAACCCCATGCATATACCTCTGCAACTTGCCCTTGATTTTGTGGACCTCTCCCGGGCGCTGACGGTGGCTGCATTGGCCATGCCGGCCGGGGTGGATTGGCTGGAGGCGGGCACGCCTCTGATTAAGAGTGAAGGACTCAATGCGGTGCGGGAATTGCGGCGCCGTTTCCCGCAGCAGACCATCGTCGCGGATATGAAGATCATGGATGCCGGCCGCATTGAAGTGGAATGCGCCGCCAAGGCCGGGGCCGATCTGGTGGACGTCCTGGGGGCGGCCAGCGATGCTACCATTGCCGAATGCGTCCAGGCCGGCAAGAACTACGGCGCCAAGATTGTGGTGGACCTCATCAGCGTTGCCGATCCGGTGGCCCGGGCGCAGCAGGCCGAAGCCCTGGGGGCCGACTATATCACGGTACATGTGGCCATCGACGAACAGATGGCCGGCCGGGACCCGTTTGCCCTGCTGCGGCAGGTGAGCCAGTCAGTGCAGGTCCCGGTGGGAGTGGCCGGCGGCATCCATTCGGGCACGGCGTGGCAAGCGGTGGCGGCTGGGGCCAGTTATGTCATCGTCGGCGGGGCCATCACCAAGGCCACGGATCCGGCTCAGGCCACCCGAGAGATCCGCCGGGCCCTGGACGAACAGACGGTCATCCCCACCACCTTGTTCCAGCGAGTGGGGCCGGCCCAGATATTAAACGCCTTGCAGCAGGTGTCGGCGGCCAATCTTTCCGACGCCCTGCACCGGAGCGGGGTCCTGCCGGGTATCCGGCCCTTGGCGCCGGGGCTGAAGGTGGCGGGCCGGGCCTTGACGGTGCGGACCTATCCCGGCGACTGGGCCAAGCCGGTGCAGGCCATTGATCAGGCCGAACCCGGCGATGTCATTGTGGTGGACGCCGGCGGCGTCGGTCCGGCAATCTGGGGGGAGTTGGCGACCCACTCAGCCATCCAACGGCAGGTGGCGGGGGTGGTGATTTATGGCGCCTTACGGGATGCCGGGGATATTGCCCAGCTCCGCTTCCCGGCCTTCTCCAGTCTGGTCATGCCCAATGCCGGGGAGCCCAAGGGGTTTGGGGAGATCGGCGTGCCCATCCGCATTGCCCAGGTGACGGTGGAAACCGGCGACTGGATCCTGGCCGACGATGACGGCGTGGTGGTGCTGCCTCAGAAACTGGCGGTTGAATATGCCAACCGGGCCATGGACGTCCTGGAGAGGGAGAACCGCATCCGGGAAGAGATTAAGGGCGGCCGCACCTTGGGAGCAGTGGTGGAGTTGCTCCGCTGGGAAAAGAAGAGGTAGCGGCCGGCCGCGTTGCCTCGGGGAGAGACACAATGGCGGCACAGAAACCGGCTGATGCCATGGCTGCGGCCCGGGAGAACATGGTCCGGACCCAACTCATCCCCCGGGGGATCCGGGATCCCAAGGTGTTAGCCGCCATGCGCAAAGTGCCCCGCCATCTCTTTGTGGAAGAGGCCCTGCGCAGCCAGGCCTACGGCGACTTTCCTCTGCCCATCGGCGAGCAGCAGACCATTTCCCAGCCCTATATCGTTGCCTTTATGACCGAGGCCCTCGAGCTGGAAGGCACCGAGAAGGTCTTAGAGATCGGCACCGGCTGCGGCTATCAGGCGGCGATCCTGGCGGAGATTGTCCCCCAGGTATACAGTATTGAGCGGCTACCCGAGCTGGCGGCCAAAGCCCGGCGGACGTTGGCGGCGCTGCGCTACTTTAACGTCAAGATCAAGGTGGGCGACGGCACCCTGGGCTGGCCGGAAGAAGCGCCTTTTCAGGCCATCATCGTGACCGCCGCAGCCCCGGGGATCCCCCGCCCCCTCCTGGACCAATTGGCCATGGGCGGCCGCCTGGTCATCCCGGTGGGCGACCGTTTCAGCCAGACCCTGGACGTGGTCCACAAGACGCCGGAGGGCATCAAACACGACTACCGGGGCGGCTGCCGTTTCGTCAAGCTCATCGGCAGCTATGGTTGGGAGGCTTAAGGCCATAGGAATGGCCCCCTGCGGCCCAGCCCCCAACGCCCCTGCCCCGCCGCCACGCCAGGCTGCGGCTGGACGAGCATGCAAGAAATTGGCCCCCTTTATCGGCCGGCTACATAAATTTGGCCATCGTCTTTCAGCCGTCATTTTCAGTTTCCGTGCCTTCCCCTTTTTTCAGACGGAAAAATTCGCTCATGATCTCCCGGGCGACGGGTGCCGCGGTCTTGCCGCCATGGCCGCCGTGTTCGATGATAACGGCCACGGCGATCTGACTCTTCTCCACCGGTGCAAAGCTGACGAACCAGGCGTGGTCCTGGGTTTTGCGGCGGGCTTTGCCCCTGCCTTCCTTCCCCAAAGAGACGACTTGGGCGGTGCCGGTCTTCCCGCCCACATCGGCATAGGGAATCCGGGCCGCCGTGCCGGTCCCTCCTTCCATGACCACCCCCCGACAGGCACGCCGCACGAGTTCCAGGGTCTTTGGGGAGACATTCAGCCGGGATTGGACCTGTGGCTGAAATTGCAGGGCCACCTCACCGTCCGGATTGACGATCTTTTCCACAATGGTGGGGGTATAAATGATGCCGCCATTCCCCAGGGCCGCGGCCACCCGGACCATCTGCAGCGGCGTGGTGAGATTATAGCCCTGACCGATAGACACCGACGGGGTTTCCCCCTCATACCAGGGTTGGTTGAAACGTTTTTTCTTCCACTCCGAGGATGGCACCAGCCCCGCCTTTTCAGAGTCTAAAATAATGCCGGTGGGGGAGCCGAGGCCGAAATTACGACTCCATTTGGCTATCCGGTCCACCCCCAGCCGCAGGCCGACGTTGTAATAATAGACATCGCAGGATTGTACCAGACTGCGGTGCAGGGCGACGCTGCCGTGCCCCCGTTTGGCATGGCAGTTGAAATAGCGGTTGCCCACCTGCAGGCCACCCCGACAGAGGAAGGTGGTATGAGGATTGACGATGCCTTCTTCCAAAGCCGCCACCGCCATGACGATCTTGAAGGTGGAACCGGGGGGATATTGGCCTTTGAGGACCCGGTTTTCCAGGGGATGGTCCTTATTCTGCATCAATTCTCGCCAATACTCAGCGGAGACGGTGCGGGCGAAGCGGCTCTGATCAAAGGTGGGGGCTGAAGCCATGGCCAGAATCCGGCCGGATTGGGGGTCCATGGCGACGATGGCGCCCACCTTGCCTTGCAGCAGCTCCTCGGCCTTGGCCTGGAGGCGCCAGTCGATGGTGAGAAAGACATTGGCCCCCGGGCTGGCCGGGGTATTTTTCAGCAGGCGCAGTTGCCGGCCATGGGCATCCACTTCGATCTGCTGACTGCCCCGCTGCCCGGTGAGATAGGCGTTGTAGCCCAATTCCACGCCGCATTTGCCGACATCATCACCCATTTTGTTGTTGGGAAACTTGCCGCTCTTCAATTGGGCTTCGGTAATCTCTCCCAGATAGCCGATGAGATGGGAGCCCAGGTTGTTGGTGAGGTATTCCCGCTTGGGCTGGATCTGAATGATGACGCCGGGCAGTTCGTATTTAAAGGTCTCCAGGAGGGCCACCTCATCCATGCTGAGGTCCTCTTTGATGCGGATGGTCCGGGCCAGATTATCCTGTTGGGCAGTGAGGATGCGGGTGAGGATATCCAGGTAATTCATGTTGAGGAGCTGTCCCAGGTTGCGGGCCAGCTCTTTGGCATCGGGGACATCCTCCAGGATAACCAGGGCGTCATAGGATTCCCGGTTGTTCACCAGGACGACGCCTCGGCTGTCGAAGATCATGCCCCGCCAGGGGGGGAGATCCCGGTAGCGCACTCGGTTGCTCTCGGACTTCTGGCTGAATTCATGGCCTTTGACCAACTGCAGGAACCAGAGCCGCAGGATGAGAAAGGCAAAGAGGATCGCCACCACCAAGACCAGATACAACAGGGAGCGGCGGCTGTGTTCGTAATCTTCCGGCTCCATGGGGCCGGCCGGTCCGAAGCCGCGGACCGTTTTCGCCGGCACATCGACAAGCAGAGTCTTTTTCATGCTCTCCCCTTACCCTTCGCCAACGCTCCTCCGGCTTTTCCGCCGCAAACATCGCCGCCAGCCCTTTTCCAGGAGGGCAAAGAGACCCAGGACGATGGGGCTGCTCAGGGCCGTAACGCCCAATTGCAGGCAGGCCTGGCGCAGCATGGCCGGATAAACCACCGGCACCGGCAGCAGGAGATGCAGGAGGCCCACCATCACCAGGCCTTGCAGCAGCATAATTACGGCGACGCCGGCAATTTGGGGCAGGACATAGAGAAAGTTCAGTCGGCGCCGCAGCAGTGCCGTGGCCACCACGGCAGTAAGCGAGAGGGCGGACTGCAGACCCAGGGGGGCCAACCCGTAGCAGTCCAGGATAAGGCCGAAAAGCAAGGCCAGCACCACGGCCACGATAAAATCGGTGCGCAGGCTCACAAACACCATGAACAGGGTCAACAGATCCAGGCGTAGATCGGCCGGGAACGGGATGAGATGCTGCAGAAAGAACAGGAAAAAGCCCAGGATGAGATAAAAAAACCACATAGCCGCGGGAATTATGGTTTGCTCAAGACCGATTGCACGGTTTTGACCACCAGGACTTCCTCCAGGCGGGTATAATCGGCTGCGGGTTCCACCTCCACCTCCTGGAAAAGACCGGGCACCTTTTTATCCACTGCGGTGACTGTGCCCAGGACCATGCCCCGGGGGAAGACTCCCCCCAATCCGGAGGCCAGGATGACATCGCCCACCTGAACGTCCTGGTTTTTGTGGATGTAGCGCAAAAAACAGCGGCTGGCGCCGACGCCGTTCAGGATGCCGCGCAGGCGGTTGCGCTGCACGAGGGCATCCACGGCGCTGGCCCGGTCAATGAGCAGCAGGACTTTGGCATAATCCGGGTAAACCTCGACGATCCGACCGACCACACCGGCGGCGTTGAGCACTGGCATGCCCCATTTAATGCCGTCGTTGGCCCCTTTATCCAGAAAGGCACATTTAAACCAGATGGAGAAGTCAAAGCCAATGATCCGGGCGCCGGTTACCGGCAAGGCGGCCTGGTTTTTGAACTCCAATAATTGGCGCAGGCGCTCCTTTTCCAGGAAGGTTTCCTGATAGAGGGCCTCTTTGCTTAAATTCTCCTGGGCTCGCATCTTCAGCCGTTCATTTTCGGCCTGCACCCCGACCAGATAGATATAGCCCCGCCAGACTCGGCTGACGAGGGCCACGGACTCATGGAAAAAATTGAAGATCGGCGCCGTGGCCTTGACCACCAGGCCCTCAATGGGCTTCAGGGGATGGGGCTCCCGGATGCTGGCAGAGATCAGAACGAAGATCAAAAGGATGGCAAGGGCCAGGATGATGAAGACGGGCAGGCGCTTGTGGCCAAGGTCATCAATCTTTCTATTCAACGGTTACTTCCCGAAGAATATCGATATCATCCAGGGCCCGGCCGGAGCCGAGCACCACGGCGGAGAGAGGATCCTCGGCGATATGGATGGGCACCCCGGTTTCCTGGTGGAGCAGGATATCCAGGTGTTTGAGCAGTGCGCCGCCGCCGGTGAGATAGATGCCCCGATCGACGATATCGGCTGCCAGTTCCGGCGGGGTCTGCTCCAGGGCGGTCTTCACGGTGTTGATGATGGTATCGATCTGCTCCTGGATGGCCTCCCGTACCTCCTCGGAATTGATGGTCAGGATTTTGGGAATGCCGGTGACCAGGTCCCGGCCTTTGACCTCGATCTCTTCCGGTTCGCCCATGGGATAGGCGTTGCCGATGGTGGTTTTGATGATCTCTGCGGTTCTTTCGCCGATGAGGAGATTATACTTCCGTTTAATGTATTGGAGAATGGATTCATCCATCTTGTCGCCGCCGGTGCGCACGGATTTGCAGTAGACGATGCCGGCCAGGGAGATGACCGCCACTTCGGTGGTGCCGCCGCCGATATCCACCACCATATTACAGGTGGGTTCGGTGATGGGCAGGCCGGCGCCGATGGCCGCAGCCATGGGTTCCTCGATGAGATAGACTTCCCGGGCGCCGGCGGATTCGGCAGATTCCCGCACGGCCCGCTTTTCCACCGGAGTGATGCCCGAAGGAACGCAGACAATAATCCGGGGGCGGATCAGGGTGCGCCGGTTGTGAACTTTTTGAATGAAGTGGCGCAGCATGGCCTCGGTGATCTCGAAATCGGCGATGACCCCATCTTTCATCGGGCGGGTGGCAATAATATTGCCGGGGGTGCGGCCCAACATCATTTTCGCCTCGCGCCCTACCGCCAGGACCTTATTGCGGTCCCGGGCATTTTTCCGCACCGCCACCACCGACGGCTCGCTCAGGACGATGCCTTTACCCTTGACATAGACAAGAGTGTTGGCAGTGCCCAGATCAATTGCTAAATCATTGGAAAATATTCCCAATATCGGGTCAAGAAACATAGCTGGCTCCTTTTTTTCGGCTCTCCCCCCCAGGCCTCCGTAAGATTACCTCGGCCAGCCGCCGGAGAAAACATTTTTTGTGCTTTTTTTGGAACATCCTTGATATACTATATCTGATTCGGCGGTTGCAACTTTCAACCCGTCACCATCAGTTGCTGGAGAATGGGAAGAAGAGTTGGGCTTGCGATAGGAGTGGCAACCTTTATTTTGCCATGATTCCCCAAAAATTCAACCTCAAAAATGCAGGGGGGCCGGTCCAGGCGGGCCGCGGGGAGCGGCGGCACTCTTGACAAGAATCGATTTTTCTGGTTAAAAATAAATTTTTGCAAGACGCGGCCGCCAGAGGCTCTCCACCATACCCTGGTGTGGGAGTCGCAACCGCAACCACATTGAACCATCTTTTGGGGGTAGTCGGCCTCCTGACCTGGCAGAGCAAATCTGATCCGGCGATGCGCCGGCACTGCGACACGAAGCGGGACCGGCCAGGCGGTAGCCAACCAGTGGTGCGGCGGTGCGGGGTCCGGACCGGCCGGCTTGAGCCCGGAGACCAACCAGCAAGGGCATCTTCTCAATTAAAGGTAAGGGATTATGAAGCGAACCTATCAACCGCATAATGTCAAGCGGGCGCGTTCCTACGGTTTTTTGACCCGGATGAGCACCCGGGGGGGTCGGTTAGTCATCAAGCGCCGCCGGGCCAAGGGTAGGAAAAGACTGGGCATTTAACACTTTTGGAGCCCAGGTCAACCGCCACGCACCTCCAGCACAGTAAGTAAGGGACAGCAATTTCTCAGGGCCAGGCTAGATTTACCAGAGCCGAGCGGCTGCTGAAACGGACAGACTTTCAGCGGGTCAAACTTTCGGGCCAGAATCGGCATACCGCCCATTTCATTGTTTCCATTGCCGCAAATCACCTGAATCGGCCCCGTCTGGGAGTGGTGGCGACCAAAAAACTGGGGAAGGCCGTACAACGCAATCGGGTTAAACGTTTATTACGGGAATTTTTCAGGCTCCACAAGGGAGTTCTGCCCCCTCACGATATCGTCATCATCGCCAAAAGAAACGCTGCTGGACTGACGTATGCCGACATTCGGGCAGAATTGGGAGCCGTGTTTGCGTTGCCGGAAATGACCGAGGGGACAGGTGGTTAAGATCTGCCTCATACTCCTGAGGGGCTATCAGCTTTTTCTCTCCCCCCTTTTGCCTCATTCCTGCCGTTTTTACCCCAGTTGCTCCACGTATGCCTATCAAGCCTTGGAAAAATACGGTTTTCGGCGAGGTCTGTGGCTGAGTGGCCGGCGGCTCCTCAAATGCCATCCCTGGCATCCGGGTGGCGTGGATCTCGTCCCCTAAAACGCCTTTCCCGACCCCCCAATGCGGGATATGGCGGCGCGGCCCATTTCGCCAAGCCGGTGCTGGCTGCCTACCCTCTTTCTCGGTGTAATCCGGTGGGATGATCGACTGCTGAGGTGAATTTTATGGAAAAACGCATGCTGTTGGCGGTGGTGCTCAGTTTCGCCATCTTTGCCGGCTTCGCTTATCTACAACAGAAACTCCAGCCTCCGGCGCCGCCGCCGACTGCGCCCACCGAAGCGCCCTCCCCCGCTGCCAAGCCGGCCGTGGCGCCGCTTCCCAAGCCAACGGCGGCGCAGCCCAGTGCCCCACCAGCCCTGCAGCCCTCGGGTCGCCAGGCAGCCAGAGACATCGTGGTGGATACGCCCCTCTACCGGGCGGTCATCACGGAACAGGGGGCAAGGGTCAAGAGCTTCCGCTTAAAAAAGTTCTGGGAACAATTGCCCTTTCAAAAAATAGCTGAATTCAGTCTGTGGATGTTCAGCCTTGACATCCAACGATATCGGCCCCTGGGGGAGATCACCAACCCCAAAGAGCTGATTCGCACCGACAGCCCGGAGCACCTGCCGCTGGCATTGACCTGGCAGGCCAGCAGCGGCGTCATCGGGCCGGAGGTCGTCTATACGGCTGACCAACCAGAAGTTGTTGTACCGGCAGGCGGGGAAATGCGCCTCAATTTCATCTATACCGGTGCAGACGGCGTCACCCTGGTCAAGACTTTTCTGGTGCGCGGCGGCAGTTATCGCCTGGATATGACTTCTACCGTCCAGAACCACACGCCTGCACCCTTGCAGGGCTCTCTGGCAGTTTCCCTCTATGATGATCTCAGCCATCCGGAAGGCTCCGGCTTCAGCGGCCTGGTCTGGTCAACGCAACGGAGTCGGCAGACCCTCAGCCCCGGCAGTCTGAAGGAAGCCAAAACCATTTCTGCTTTCGAGTGGGCCTCTTTGGAGACCGGCTTTTTCATGATGGCGGCGGTGCCTCCCGGCAATGGCGTGCAACCGGTAGCGGTTGTTCAGAGCCTGCCCAACAAAATCATGTCTGTGACGCTGACGTCGGAGGTGGCGGCTTTACAACCAGGCACTGAGGTGAGCGTGCCGTACATCTTCTATTTCGGGCCGAAAGATCGGGCCATTTTGCGGAGCATCGGCTTCGGCCTGGAGCAGACCGTGGACTTCGGCTGGTTCCATCTGCTTGCCCTGCCGCTTCTATATGTCCTGGAATTCTTTTACCGTTTTTTCCATAATTGGGGCCTGGCCATTATCGCCCTGACCATTCTTATCCGCATTCTCTTCATCTATCCTAATCATAAAAGTTTCAAGTCCATGCAGAATATGCAGAAACTCCAGCCCAAGATAGCCAAGCTGCGGGAAAAATATAAAGATGACCGGGAAGCCTTGAACAAGGAACTCATGAACCTGTATCGGACTTATAAGGTAAATCCTTTGGGGGGCTGCCTGCCCATGCTCCTGCAGCTGCCGGTGTTCATTGCCCTTTATAATATCCTGGGGTATTCCATCGAGTTGCGAAATGCCCCTTTTATTGCCACCCTGCCCTTCACCGACATCGTCTGGCTGGCCGACCTGTCCGCCAAGGACCCGCTCCTGATTACCCCGATAATCATGGGAGCGACCATGTTCATCCAACAGAAAATGACGCCGTCGCCGGGCGATCCGGCCCAGGCCAAGATGATGTTGTTCATGCCCATAATCTTCACCTTTATGTTTCTGAATTTTGCATCCGGTCTGGTGTTGTATTGGCTGCTTAATAATATCCTGGCCATCATCCAGCAATACTACACCAATAAGTATATGTCCTAACCGCGGTGGAGGTCTGCATGAATTTTGTGGAATTTGAAGGTAAAGATCCGGAAGACGCCATTTCCCAGGCGATCGCGCATTTTCAGGTCCCGGCGGAAGAATTGGAAATTGAGATCGTTTCTTTGGGCTCTTCGGGTCTTTTCGGTCTCTTGGGCGGGAAAAAAGCCAAAATCCGGGCGGCCTTGAAAGCGGCGCCGCCGGAAAGCGAGCCCGCCCCCCCGGCAGAGGAACCTGCCGCACAACCTTCCCCGGAGGAGGCCGGCGAAGTCGATCTGGCTCCCCTGGCCCAGGAAGTTCTGGCCACGATCCTGCAGAAAATGGGCGAAAGCTGCACGGTGCAAGGCATCCAAAAACTCAATCATATCCACCTGATGGTCGAAGGTGAAGATGCCGGCCTGCTCATCGGCAAACAGGGGCAGACCCTTGAGGCGTTGCAATATCTGGTCACGAAGATCGTCGCCAAACAGAGCCAACGCAAACCTCGCGTGATCATTGATATCGAATCCTATCGGGAGCGCCACAAACAGACCCTGATTGAAATGGCTCTACGGCAGGGCGAAAAGGCCAAACGCAGCGGCAAGCCGGTTACCCTCAACCCCATGAACGCCCATGATCGGCGCATTGTGCATCTGGCCCTGCAGCCGGACAAGGACGTCAAAACCAAGAGTCGAGGTGAGGGCCTTTACAAAAAGATCATTATCTATCCGGTCCGCAAGAAACGCACCATGGAGGTGGTCAACGAGCTGGGGTGAAGCCGGACACCATTGCGGCCATTGCGACGCCGCCCGGGCAGGCGGGCATCGGGATCGTGCGGCTCAGCGGCCCCCAAGCCCTGGCCATTGCGGCTCGCTTGTTTCGCCCCCGGGTGCCCCGCCCCGGGCCCTGGCCCTCCCATCGTTTAGTGCTCGGCCAGATCATTGCTCCGGATGACGGCCAGGTGATCGATGAAGTGCTCCTGGCGTATATGCGAGCGCCGCACAGCTACACCCGCGAGGATGTGGTGGAGATCAACTGCCACTCCGGGTGGGCCGTCCTGCAGCAGGTGCTCAATCTGGCCCTGCAGCATGGCGCCAGGCTGGCCCAGCCCGGGGAATTTACCCAGCGGGCCTTTCTGGCCGGCAGAATGGATCTCACCCAGGCCGAAGCAGTGCTCGAAGTCATCCAGGCCCGCAGCGCCGCTGCTCTCAAGGTGGCCGCGGCGCACCTGAGCGGCGCTTTGGGCCAGACCATCGCCACGCAGCATCAGGCTCTCCTGGACCTTCTGGCCCGGGTGGAAGCCGATCTGGATTTCGGCGAAGAGGTGCCGGAGCTGGACTATCAACAACTGCTGCCAGCCCTGCAGGCCATCGGCCGGCAGATCGGCACCCTGGCCGAAACCTATGGACAGGGGCGGATCTGGCGGGAAGGCCTGCAGGTAGTCCTGGCCGGCCGGCCTAACGTGGGGAAGTCCAGCCTCCTTAATCAACTGCTGCAGAGCGAGCGGGCCCTGGTCACTGACATCCCGGGCACGACCCGGGACGTCATTGCCGAACAGCTGGTTGTGAACGGCCTGCCGGTCTGCTTGATGGACACGGCCGGCTTGCGCCAGACCGAGGATACGGTGGAGGTCCTGGGCGTCGCCCGCACCCGGCAGCACCTGGCGCAAGCAGACCTGGTGCTCTACCTGATCGACGCCAGCCAGCCCTGGCACCCCGAAGACAGCGAACAATTGGCGAGCCTGGCGGGGCAGCAGGTTCTGTTGGTGCTGAACAAATGCGATCTGCCCATGGTTCTCAGGCAGGAGGCCCTCACGGCAATCTGGCCTCATCGGCTGGTGGTCCTGTCCGCCCTGACGGGCGCTGGGATACCGGAGCTGCGCCAGGCCATTTTTCAGGCGGCCATGGCCCAGACGGTCCCGCCCTCCGGCCAGATCGTCACCCAGGCCCGTCATTATCAACACCTGAGCCAATGCCGGGACTATCTGAGTCAGGCCCAGAATTTGCTCACGGCCGGCGCGCCCCCTGAACTCATCGCCTGCGATCTGCGGGCCGCCGCCCAGGAACTGGGCGCCATTCTGGGGCTGGAGATCGGTGAGGAAGTCCTGGACCGGATTTTTTCCCAATTCTGCCTGGGGAAATAACCTTAACCAAAACAGTTGCCGCCCAGCCGGGGCCGTCGGTCGGCAACTTTAGCATGGCAGGGTGGCGGCCGCGCGAGTCGCCCTAAGGAGCAGCATGACCAAAAACATCATCCCCTTTGAAAAGGCCAAACGTTCGGTCAAGGAGATCGTCGAACGGTTTTATCAGGATCTGGACGACATCGAAGAGATTGTCATTATTGCCAAAGACCGGGAGGGCGAGTGGGTCTTTGCCAATTCTGAGTTGGCCAACGAACTGGAGTGGATCGGCAGTATCTACAAATTCATCAACAAGGGCATCTTAGCAGATTCTGACGATATTGATTATAGCGTGGATTAGCGGACCGGGCGAGGGACAGGCGACAGGCAGCTTCAGGGTGACGGCGGGCCCATAACGCTCATGCCTGGCCCTGTCGCCGGTGTGGTTTATCGTTGCCGTTCATAAGTGAGATAGCTGTCACAGACATCTCGGACAAAGGCTTGGGTTTCGGGAATTGCGAGCACTTTCTGCGACTTGGCCACCCGGTTGGGGCCGGCGTTATAGGCCGCCAGGGCCAGGGGCAGTTGAAAGCCGAATTTTTCGAGCATCAGCCGGAGATAGCGGGTGCCGGCCATGACGTTGTCCTGCAGATCATAGGGGTCCTGGACCTGTAAATCGGCCGCGGTCTGGGGCATCAACTGCATGAGACCCTGGGCCCCTTTGGGAGAAGTGGCGGTCGGGTCAAAATTCGATTCCACCCGGATCACCGCCTTGATCAGGGCCGGAGGCAAGTTATGCTGACGGCTGGCTGCCTGGATAATGGGCTCCAGGGCCTTGGGCGTCAGGCGGGCGGCTCTGATTGGCGCCTGAGTGATCCGGATCCGACCCGTCGGCAGCGGCGCCGCAGACTTTTCTTGGGGAGTGGGCCGATTGGCAAAATAATAGTAGATGACGCCGTTTTTGACGACGCGTCGATAGGTTTCGCCCCAGCCGGGGGTTGGGGCTGTCAGGAGGGCAAGGCCCAGCAGCAGCAAAAAGAGCTGCGCGCCGGTGGTGCGTGTTGCTTGCATGGCTGCCAACGAGGTAGGTGTGGAGATAAACGGTTATTGCCTTCTCTTTGTAGCAAAGCCTCAGAGTGAGGTCAAGCTTTTTCACAGCCGTGCTGCCAACGGCGCCGGTCCAGGACTACCGCCGGCGCCGGGCCAACCTTGAAAGCCTGGCAGGGGAAAGAACCTTTTATGGCGGGTATCACCATTCGCTGCAAACTCTGGCTGGAAAAAGACGGTGAAGTTTTTTTCGGCCGAGGACGCCTGGAGCTCTTGCAAGGAATTGCCGTTTATGGCTCGTTGGCCGAAGCCGCCCGGCATCTGGGGATGTCCTATCGCGCCGCCTGGGGCCGCCTGAAAACCTCGGAGAGCCGTCTGGGGCGCAAATTAACGGAAAAAGTCCCGGCCACCGGCCGGGGGCAGCGGCTGGTCCTGACCCCTCTGGGCCAAACGCTGGTGGCGGACTTCCTGGCTTTGGAAGCTCAGTTGGCCCAGTTCCTGGATACATATCAAGAAACCCTCAATCGCAAATGGGCACCCTAAAGCGCTTATGCTGACTGAATTGGAACAGAAAGTTATCCGAGGTTTACAGCGTGATCTGCCAGTGACGGCCAGACCCTTTCAAGAAGTGGCCCAGGAATTGGGTCTGAGTGAGGAAGAATTAACGGCCATCATCCGCCGACTCATGGAGCAGGGCTACATCCGCCGGTTTGGCGCCACCATCCGGCATCGCCTCTCCGGTTTTCAAGCCAACGCCATGGCGGCCTGGTCTGTCCCGGACGACCGGCTGGAGCAGGTTGGCGCCCTCATGGCTGCCTGCCGGGAGGTTACCCACTGTTATGAGCGCCAGGGCAGCGACATTTGGCCCTATAACCTTTACACGATGATCCATGGCAAAACCCAGGCAGAATGCGAGGCTGTTGCCCAGCGGCTGGCCGCTGCTGTCGGCATCGAGGATTATGTCTTGTTATTCAGCGACGCTGAACTCAAAAAAACTACCATGCGGTATTTTCAGGAATAAAGCGCCAGCCCCACGGTGATGGCCGGCCACGGCCTCATGGGGCATGACCACAAGCACAGAGAGGGACTCAGATGACCGACCGCTCCCAGCAGCTCTTTCAGCAGGCCCAACAACTCATCCCTGGCGGCGTTAACAGCCCGGTGCGGGCCTGGCGGGCCATGGGCCTGACGCCCCGGTTCATCGCCCGGGCTGAAGGGGCTCAGATTACCGATGTCGATGGCAATACCTTTATCGATTACGTGGGCTCCTGGGGCCCCATGATCGTCGGCCATGCCCATCCCCAGGTGGTGGCGGCGGTGCAAGAGGCCGCCCACGCCGGGACCAGCTACGGGGCGCCCACGCCTCGGGAAGTGGCATTGGCCGAACTCCTGGTCAGTGCCGTCCCCGGCCTGGAGATGGTCCGTCTGGTCAATTCGGGCACCGAGGCCACCATGTCGGCCCTGCGGCTGGCCCGGGCCGCCACCGGCCGGGACCGGATTATCAAGTTTGACGGCGGCTACCACGGCCATGGCGACACCGTCCTGGTGCAGGCGGGCAGCGGCGTCCTGACCCAGGGCATCCCCGGCAGCCCCGGGGTGCCCGCAGCCATCGCCCAGCTGACCCTGTCCCTGCCCTATAACGATCTGGCCGCGGTGGACCAGGCCGTGGCGCAATATCCCGGTGATATCGCCGCCATCATCGTGGAACCGGTGGCCGGCAACATGGGCGTGGTCCCCCCGGCGCCGGACTTTCTGCCCGGATTGCGGCAGCTCTGCGACCGCCATGGCATCGTCCTCATCTTCGATGAGGTGATTACCGGCTTCCGGGTGGCCTGGGGCGGCGCCCAGAGCCGCTACGGCGTCATCCCCGACCTCACCTGCCTGGGCAAAATCATCGGCGGCGGCCTGCCCGTGGGCGCCTACGGCGGCCGGCGGGACCTCATGAGCCAGATGGCCCCGGTCGGGCCGGTCTATCAGGCCGGGACCCTGTCCGGTAATCCCCTGGCCGTCGCGGCCGGTCTGGCCACCCTGAAAATCCTGTCCGAACCAGGAACATACGAGGCGCTGGAAGAAAAGGGGGCCTTCCTGGCCGCCGGTGTCCAGGCCGCGGCGCAGCAGGCCGGCATCCCCCTGTGCATCAATCGGGTCGGCTCCATGTTCACCCTCTTCTTCACCCCCGGACCGGTGCGCCAGCTCACCGAAGCCCAGGCCAGTGATACGGAACGTTTTCAAAAATTCTTCCAACTCACGCTGAGCCATGGCATCTATCTCCCGCCGTCCCAGTTCGAGGCCTGGTTTATTTCTTTGGCCCACTCGGCAGAAGACCTGGCAAGAACGGTAGAGGCCATAGGGGAAGGCTTGAATCGTCTGAAAAATGGACAGGCCTAGTCTAATATACGACCCTGCAGAGGCCTGACAGCGCCCAGAACAGCTTAAAAGGGCATTTTTTCAGGATCACTTGGCAGATATCATCTTTCATCTGCCCACGTCGAGGCAATGGCCCGGAGCCGGCCCAAAGTTTGGATGGAGCCGGCGCCCTGGGGGCCGATGCCCAGGCCCACCGGCGCAGCTGCGGGGGGTGACGCCAATTTTTCGCGGGCAGAGGCAGTTTGCCGAGCGTCGCTCGGCCGTGTCACCGTTGCCCAACAGGGATCCAGAAAAGCCGCTCCCAAAGCCTTTTGCCTTGGATGGCGCCTTGTGGGGCAAGTTTGCGGCCTGCCCTGCGGTTATTTCCCCCGGTGCGGTATTTGAGGAAGTTTTCCTATAATTTCTTCCCGGATGAATTGCCTCCCCCCTGCCAGCCCCCAGGGTTCCCCCCGCCGGGACGTATTTTGAACAATCTCGCCGCCCCGCGCCGCGAGGCCACTGCTGCTTCCTGTTCCCGAGCCCCCTGGGCCGCCAGGTTTTTCTCCCGCCCTGCCATTCTAACCCCTTGCAAGGCTTTGATCTCTGCTGCTGCCGAGATTTTTCTGCTGGGAGAACCGTCTCTCCCGGCCAAATTGCCGGCCTCGATGACCCAAGATGGCAAAAAATTTGCAGGGTTGAGAATAATGATATTCATTTTCTCATAAAGGAGGTGAATGAGCGCGTCGGTGCCGAATTGGCAGAAATTTATTCTAATGTCCTTATAGTTTTTTCTCGAGGAGGATAGTATGGCAGACAAAGTTCCAGGAAGGGCATGGGTAGTAACTTTTGCGGGAACTGCGGTCAACCTCTGTCTGGGTATTCTGTATGCCTGGAGTGTGTGGGCCAAGGCGTTAATCAATGAAAAGATGGCCGGTCAGCCGATGACCGATGCCTTGAATGCGGGCTGGGTCTATCTCACCAACGCGGAAGCAGCCACACCATTTTCTCTGTGCGTCCTTATCTTTGCTTTATTTATGATTCCCGGCGGCCGGATTCAGGATAAATTCGGTCCCAAAGTGGGCGCCATCACCGGCGGTCTTTTCTTAGCCCTGGGCTGTATTATTGCCGGTCTGTCCAAAAGTTATGCCGGTCTGATCATCGGTTTCGGTATCTTCGGCGGCATCGGCATGGGCATCGGCTATGCGGCCCCGACTCCGGCCGCCTTGAAGTGGTTCGGTCCCCACAAACGTGGCCTCATCGCCGGTCTGGTGGTGGGCGGCTACGGCGGGGCGGCGCTCTATATTTCCCCCCTGGCCGCCTATCTGTTATCCTCTGGTGGCATCACCTACAGCTTTGTCTGGTTAGGCATTTTCTTTGCGGTCGTCGTGATTATTGCCGGTAGTCTGTTGTCCTGGCCGCCGGAAGGCTATGTACCCCCGGCTGCTCCCACGGTGGCGGGCGTCGCCCCCAAAGCCGTGGGCACCGCCGTCGACTGGGTGGCCAGCGACATGGTGAAGACCTGGCAGTTCTATGCCCTGGTCTTTATGTTCATCGGCACCACCCAATCCGGCCTCATGGTCATCGCCAATGCCGCCAAGATTCTGGCTGAAGCCGCCAAAGGTGTACCCTTCCTGGTGGCCAATGCCTGGATCCTGGCCTCCTACGGCGGCATCGTCAATGCCCTGGGCCGGGTGGGAACCGGTCTTTATTCTGACAAGATCGGCCGGGCCAATGCCTATTCTCTGAACTGTCTGGTGTCCGCGCTGTTCCTCTTCCTGATGCCCTGGATCGCCGGTTCTGGGAACGTCTTCTTGCTGTTCGTGGCCATCGGTATCGCCTACTGGCAGTATGGCGGCGGTCTGGCCCTGATGCCCTCGTTTACGGCTGACTTCTATGGCCCCAAAAACCTGGGCTTCAACTATGGTCTGGTGTTCATCGGCTGGGGTCTCGGCTTCTTTATGGCCAGATTGGCCGGTACCATTAAAGACATGACGGGCAGCCTCAACTGGGCCTATATTATTTCCGGGATTATTCTCGTGATCGCCGTGATCGTCTGCCGGTTGACCAAACGGCCGGTGCTGGAGAGCGAACGGCGCTAAGCCCCTGGGCTTACCGTTCAGGTGGGTGTTGTCAAGGTAGCGGGTTCCGGCCCGCTACCTTTCTTTTGCCTGACAAGGCGGCAGGCCTGCAGGGCATACGGGCCGAAATTGCCGCCAGCCAAGGAAAAATTGCATTAGTCTTGATACGGTCATGGAAATCACCACTTCAATACCTTATATCCCCGACCCCAGCAACCTCCAGTTGGAGCCCCTCATCGGCTTCGTCGTGGGGGCCCTCTTTGCGGTGCTCTTCAATGCCGAAGGTCAGGCCTTTCTGGCCACCACCCTGGGGGACCAGCGGGTGGGGGCCACCGACCGTCACCATTTCAACGCCTTTCTGCACCTGGATATCCTGGGCAGCATCGCCTTTCTGGTGGGCGGCTTCGGCTGGGCCCGGCACATTGACATCAATCCGGCCAGATTTGAGCATCCCCGGTTGTATCTCATCATCGCCCGGTTGGGTGGGCCGCTGGCCAACCTCCTCTTTGCCGGCATCATGTCCAGTCTGATTCATATCGTTATGACCCTGATGCAGCTGTCGCCCCATATCTTCCTGGGGGTGGTGGCGGTCAATGTCACCATGGCAGTCTACCACCTCATCCCCATCCCGCCGTTGGCCCTGGGGAATATCTGGGTGGAACTGCTGCCGGCATCCCAGGCCGGCCTGAAAACCTGGCTGCCGCGCCTGGGGCCCTATGTCTTGTTGGCCATCCTTTTCTACGATCGGATCTACCAGGTGGGCACCTTCAGCCGCTACCTCGACCCCATCGTCCGGGCCGTCTATGCTTTTATCACCGGTTAGTCTTTTCTCAGGTATTTTTGCC
>Ga0272446_1003885_pt1 | contig 18284 bp, 16 predicted proteins | sample YNPCB0061_FD_194587 | JGI IMG/M metagenome (GOLD analysis project Ga0272446, IMG submission 194587) | Hot spring microbial mat communities from Yellowstone National Park, WY, United States - YNP-CB-006-1 | ecosystem: Environmental > Aquatic > Thermal springs > Hot (42-90C) > Sediment | place... | reverse complement strand
TGAATTTTCGCAGAAGGTTGTTTAAAGAAGTAGAAAAAACTGTTGAATCGGCGGAAGCAATGCTACAAATCGCGTTTATATCTTTTATTATCAATTATTTATAGTTCGCAAAACATTATCTAAAATTTTAAAGTTATGTTAAAAAAATTACTTTACGCTATTGCTCTCATTGCTCTATTGACTGCTTGCTCAAAGAACAATGACATAGAACCTGATGATAACAGAGAATACAAATTTATCAGGATATTAGCAAGTGATGAAAACACCAAGCAAATTTACTTGGCTAATCCCCACAACGGCACAGTACAGAACTTTGAGGCAAGATTTGCCAAATCTACGGTTTATACCACTGCCTCTGGTCGTTGGGCAGTTTTAGTCCACAGAGCCGACAATTTGGTAGAAAAATTTGATGTAGGTTTTGAAAATCACGGCGACCATACAGACGTAAAAGGCACTCCCAAGTTCGGGGCTATGATAGGTGAAGGAAAATTACCTACCCACTTTAAAACCTACGGCAGTGAAGTTGCCATTTTTAATGATGGCGACGGTACAATGGACGTAGCTAATGAAAATGATTTTCACAACCCTAACTCTAAAATGAGAAAAATTGACGCTGGCAATAGAGCGCATCACGGAGCCATGGCAAAGTTTGACAACGGCAACTATGCCATCACAGAAAAAGATGGCTCGATAGCAGGTACGCTGCCCGAACGAGTAAAAATTATAGACATGACAGGGAAAACTATTTTTGCTTCTACTATCCAGACCAGAGGGATTCACGGAAACGCCACCGACGGGAAAACAGCCGTACTTGGCTCGGCAAGCGGCATCTTGGTAGTAAGTCCTAACGGAAATCAGAAACTTATTAGCCACCCCGCCGACTTTGGCACCGCCTGGTTTGGAACTATTTTAGAAGCCAAAGGTACAGGAAAATTTGTAGGCTATACTGCCAGCAAAGGAGCCTATTTGATTGATGTAGCTACTGAAAGAGTAACCCCTATCATAGAAAACACAGACATTATGCAATGTAAAACCGATTACTCAGGAGAAAACTTAATCGTTCTTTTGCATAGCGGAGAGTTGAATATTTATAACTTGCAAACAGGCACGCTCAAATTAAAAGCTAATATTATTAGCAAAGTGGAAAGAACAGAAACGCAGAAGCCACAAATTGTTGCTACTAAAAAATATGCTTACGTAACCTCACCAAAAACAAGTGAGATATTGCAGGTAGAACTTACCAATCCTTCCAATATTATGAGGATTAAAGTAAATGGCACTCCTTTCCGACTGACCGTATTGGGCATGGAAACTAACAAAGGACATGATGACTAATTAGACTCAAATAAAATTGGATTTTTTGAAAAAATTTACAAGCCATTACTAATCAATAATTGAACCTTATGAAGTTTTAAAAACTTCATAAGGTTAGGTATAATTGCTGATGTTAGGATATAAGAAATACTTTGAACTTACCCAAAATTTGAAATTTTGGAAAGTTGAGAAAAGTACGTAGAAAAATATCTTTTGTTTGAGTATATTTTATTACTTTCGTATTTGAAATTTGAAGCTACACCGTAACGATAAAAAATACTTAATTCATGGATAATTTCAAAAATGCTACTCAATTTTTCAACACCCTCAATATTTTATTCTATGGCTTTATGTCAGGAGGGCTAATATTTTTTCTGATTATCTACTTAGCTTTCCAAAGTAAGCAGTTAGAAGCCTCGGTAGTAGATTTGGTCAGTATTTTTAATTATATCGTTCCCTTGATATGTATTATAGAATTTAGTGTAGCTGTTTTTTTATTTGACTTCACGGCAAAAAAAATCCCTTCTGCTGAGGATTTGAGAGCTAAGCTATCTATTTATTTCAGGGGGAAACTTATTCAGTGGGCATTGATTGAAGGAGCGGGGCTGTTCGCTATAGTAGCCTATCTTCTCACTGGCAATCAGATGTATGCGCTTTGGTATTTATCCTCCGTGATGATACTTGCCTTTTATCGCGCTACTCCTTCCAATTTCTACAAGTACGCCCAACTTTCTCCAAAAGAGCATAGAGTAATAGAAGAAAACCTACTCATAGACTGAAAACACTGCCTTACCTTGCTAAAATCTTTCTCTTTCTCACTATAAGTATGCAAAACTTATCCTACTTTTGCAAAACTAATTTAGCGTGTATTAGTTATTTATTTGATTTTGAGATAAATAATTTAAAAAAACATACTTTAATATGCGAAGGCTGGCTACTCTTTTTTGGATAATTTCTTTGCTTATTTTCTTAACGGTACTCGTTTATAGCAATGTATATTTACCTAACTCAGTAAGAATACAAGGAAGCGGGGCAGACAGTTGGTTTTTACAAAAATCAGAATACTTTTACAGTGCAGTAGCTATAGCCGCATTTATCAATGGTGCTATGCTCCTATTAGGAGGCACTTTCCAACTCTTACCCTCTTTCCTCATGCCTATCCCTAAGCGCCAACTATGGATGAAAGATAGCGATATACGTAAGGAACTCTACCTCAATCTCAAAGCGTGGACAAAGGGCTTAGCCTTTTGCTTTAACTTGGTACTTATTATAGGCATGATAGACGTATATGATGAAAATGAAACAGCTATTTTTATCCCTACGGCTTGGCTGTATATCTTAGTAAGTATTATTGCTCTGGCTTGGTTTGTTACTTATTATTTTTGGTTTAATCATATTCCAAACACTGACAACGAATAAGATTTTATACCCAACATGCCAAAATTCTATTTTCACTAAAAAATAATTAAAACAGATGAGTTTATTAGTAATCGGTACGGTGGCTTTTGATGCCATAGAAACGCCTTTTGGCAAAACGGATAAAATCATTGGCGGGGCGGCTTCTTATATTGCTTTGGCGGCTTCTTATTTTACAAAAAAAATCAACATTGTTGCCGTAGTGGGAGATGACTTTCCCAAAGAATACATAGCGCTTTTAGAAAAGCATGGGGTAGATACAGAGGGGCTACAAATCAAACACGGGGAAAAGTCTTTTTTCTGGGCAGGGAAATACCATGAAGACCTCAATGCAAGAGATACTTTGATAACAGAGCTGAACGTACTGGCAGATTTTGACCCCATTATCCCCAAAAAATATCAAGATTGTAAAATCCTGATGCTGGGAAACTTAACGCCGTCTATTCAGCGTACCGTAGTGGAGCGTTTAGAAAGAAGACCTCAGCTTATTGTCATGGATACGATGAATTTTTGGATGAACGTGGCTTGGGACGAGTTGATGCGCACCCTCCAATTGGTAGATGTACTATCTATCAACGATGCCGAAGCAAGACAACTTAGCGGAGAGTACTCTTTGGCAAAGGCGGCAAAGAAAATCCTCACGATGGGACCGAAGTACTTAATCATCAAAAAGGGAGAGCATGGGGCTTTGCTGTTCGGCGAAGACCAAGTATTTTTCGCTCCCGCCCTGCCTTTGGAAGAGGTTTTTGACCCCACAGGCGCAGGAGATACTTTTGCAGGTGGATTTGTAGGCTATCTCGCTAAGTCAGACATCATTAACTTCGGGGCTATGAAAAGAGCGGTGATTTATGGCTCTGCCTTAGGCTCGTTCTGCGTAGAAAAGTTTGGTACAGAAGGAATTATTAACCTTTCCGAAGACCAAGTAGAAGCAAGAGCAAAGCAATTTATGGAATTAGTTACTGTATAAGGACATTCAAATTTTTCTTAGTATATGAGATTTTATAGCACTAAACGACAAACACCTTTGGTAAGTTTGAAAGAAGCAGTATTAAAAGGACTTCCTGCCGACAACGGGCTTTTCATGCCTGAGCGCATTTCTGTACTCTCTACTGATTTTTTTGAAAACTTGGAAAGTCTTAGCTTTCAGCAAATTGCCTTCCAAGTAGCTTCTAATATATTGGGGGAAGATGTACCCGCTCATCACTTAGAGAAATTAGTTTACGAGGCTATCAATTTTCCTGCCCCTTTGGTAAGTCTGAGCGAAAATATACATATTTTAGAGCTTTTCCATGGTAATACCTTAGCCTTCAAAGATTTTGGAGCAAGGTTCATGGCACAGCTCATGGGCTATTTTGTCAAAGACGAAAAAAACACTTTAGAAATATTAGTAGCTACCTCAGGAGATACGGGCAGTGCCGTAGCACATGGATTTCTCAACGTGCCTGACATCAATGTAACGGTCTTGTATCCAAAAGGCAAAGTAAGCAATTTCCAAGAGAAACAGTTTACTACCTTAGGGAATAATATTACTGCTTTGGAGATAGATGGAACTTTTGATGATTGCCAAGCCCTTGTCAAACAGGCATTTTTAGATAAAGATTTGAATGAAAAGCTAAGACTTTCTTCGGCTAACTCTATCAATATTGCTCGCCTGATTCCGCAAGCTTTTTATTATTTTGAGGCATACAAACAAGTAAAAAATAAGCAGAAACCTACTGTTTTTGTCGTGCCAAGCGGAAACTTCGGCAACCTAACAGCAGGCTTGTTGGCAAGACGCATGGGCTTGCCTGTCAGCCAGTTTATAGCTGCTACTAATGCTAACGATGTCGTTCCAAGCTACTTAGCCTCAGGAACTTACCAACCTCGCCCCTCTGTTCAGACTATTTCTAATGCGATGGACGTAGGCAACCCAAGCAATTTTGCTCGTATGATAGATTTATTCGGCGGGGTAGATGGCATGAGAAAAGCAATCAAAGGCTATGCTTTCAGTGATGAGCAAACTAAGCAGGCTATAAGCGAAGTCAAAGAAGAATACAATTACATCATAGACCCGCATGGAGCAGTAGGCTATTTGGCTTTAAAAAGTTATATCAACGAGTTCGGAGAAAATATTAATGGAATTGTTTTGGAAACCGCGCACCCTGTTAAGTTTGCAGAAGTTGTCAGCCCGCAAATAGGCAAGGAGGTAGCGATTCCTGAACGCATGAAACATCTTTTGGAAAAAGAAAAAATGAGTATTCCTATGAGTGCCAATTTTGAGGAGTTTAAAGCATTCCTGTTGAGGAAGTAATAAGTTGAGCTAATTTATACTCCATCGAGATTGGTTTTGATTGAAAATTAACGTTTGTAAGGTTTGAAACCTTATAAACGTTTGTAAATCATTTTGTTTTAAGTATAGTAAAAAATTATTTTCCAACTATAAAAAATAAAAAGCGCCACTGGCAAACACCAATGGCGTTTAGTTTCAAATAAATAAGGTTTAATAAGAGAAGTTTCTTGATATTTTTTATTGAACGGCTACGGGTTTTTCCTTTGTTATAGCTCCATTTGCAGAAGCAGTTACTTCTACTTTGCTTGGAACTTCAGCATGATGCAATACATAAGCGCTCATGCCATGTTCGTGATGGTCTAAGCCCTCTATTTCTTCCTCTGGTGTTACCCTAATACCCATAGTTTTCTTTAAGACAAAGAAGAACAAAAAGGCAGAACCGAAAGCAGCAGCTCCACACGCAACAACGCCCAGCGCCTGAATCATCAATTGGTTCAAACCTGCTTTTGCACCAAAAATACCTACAGCAAGTGTGCCAAAAATACCGCAAACTAAATGCACAGAAAGCGCTCCTACAGGGTCATCTATTTTCAATTTGTCAAAGGCTAATACAGAGAATACCACAATTACCCCTGAAATCAACCCAATCAGCACGGAATCTAATACGCCCATCACATCTGCTCCAGCGGTAATCCCTACTAAACCTGCTAAAATACCATTTAGTACCATACCTAAATCATATTTCTTTGCAGTAAACATAATAGTAAATGCGGCAGCTAATCCACCTGCGGCGGCGGCTAATGAAGTAGTTACTAACACTCTGGATACCGCACCAGGGTCTGCACTTAGGACTGAACCACCATTAAACCCAAACCACCCTAACCAAAGCATGAAAGTTCCTAATACTGCCAAAGGCATACTATGACCTGCAATGGTATTTACTTTTTTGCCTTCGTATTTACCGATTCTCGCTCCTAACAATAAGATACCAGCTAACGCTCCCCAACCACCTACAGAGTGTACCAAAGTAGAACCTGCAAAATCTAAGAAGCCAAGTGTATTTAACCAGCCTAAGCCCCATTTCCAACTACCGATAATAGGATAGGTAATAGCAACAAATAAAACAGAAAAAATCATAAAGCTATGCAGTTTTATTCTCTCTGCTACTGCCCCTGATACGATAGTAGCACAGGTAGCGGCAAACATTCCTTGGAAGAGGAAGTCAGTCCAATAGGTATAGCCTGCATTGTAGGCATTGGTTTCTCCGCCCTCAGGAAGCGTCAAGCCAAAACCTGAAAAGCCAAAGAAATCCATAGATGTTCCCGAAGCAAAACCGGGGTACATGAGGTTAAAACCTACTAAAGCATAAGTCAAAAGACCTATTCCGGGAATAAGTGTATTTTTAAAAAGGACATTGGTCGTATTTTTTGCACGAGTAAGACCAGACTCCAAAGCCGCAAAACCAAGGTGCATGATGAAAACCAGAGCGGTAGCCACCATCATCCACACATTATTTACTGTAAATACTGCTTGTTCCATAATAGTTTTTTTAAGTTACGTTTGATTATGAATAGATTATATTTTATTTATCGGTTATTTGATGCTAATAGGTAATTTTCTTATCAAATATCAAAGCGATAATTTTTAGAATTTGAAAATAGCCGCTAAGCCAATAGTAGTCTGCGAACTCTTAGTAAAATTGCCGTCTTTGTCCTCAAACTGTTGTAATCCTTCATTACCTGCGCCTTGTATCTTCTTGAAGCTATCAAATCGCAATTCGGGCTTGAGCATGAGCAAGCCATCAGCCAAAGTAAAGTTAGGTGTAATTGTAAAAGAGAAGACATCTGTTCCTGTATCAGCCAAGTTGTTTCTTAAAAATCTCACTCCACTCGTATTGTCAAAATATTCGGCTCTAATGCCTATGCCTGCAAAATCTGTGAATGATAGGTTAGAATAAAAAGCGACTCCGCCCCAAGACTGTGCCTTCTCATAAAAAGGTGTACCTCCTTGGTAATCTCCTTTTTGCGTACCATAAGCCGCATTTAAGCCTACAAAGAACTTCTCGGTAACTTGGTAAGTAGTAGTCAAATCAAACAAAGAAAAATAACCTGTACTATCTTTTCCTGCTGAGGACTCATTACTTCCTATCCAGTTTAAGTACAAATTCCAACCCTCAGCAGGGGAGATAAATACTTGCCCAATAATGCCCTTGGCTTTGTTGTTATCGTAAAGATTATCTACTCCATTCACTGCACCGAGCATCAAGCCAAATCTATCACTTACTGCTAAGTTTGCTTTGATACCCACATGGTAGAAGGGACCATTATTAAATAGATTAGAAAGGCTATAATTATAATTTGCATAAGATTCAATGACCTCGTAGCCTATGTGGGTGTTGAATTGCCCCATAGTAAAACTTAGTTTCTCCGTAGGTTTGTAAGTAAGGTAGGCTTGTTTGATAGCCAAAGCAGTACTACCGGGACCCAAAGGACCTACCAAGTTTCCATAGTTTCCTAAGTCTGCATTATTACCAAATGTCAAATCAGCAACCGCCTCTAACTTATCTGTAGAATAGGTCATTTTAGTCTGTACCAAACCTACTTGAAACTGACCTGCCTGTTGGTCAAATGCTCGCTCGTTGCCTGCATTACCTGTATTCTTTCTAGATAGGGGATTATTCAGATTAGCAAAGTAAAAGGCATCAATGTAACCTGAGAACGAAAGTTTACTTTTTTTACTTGCAGTAGAATCCTCTACTACCTGCGCCTTTGCTGATAAACTAAGTACAGTTACTAAGCAAAGAGTCAAAATACAACAGAAATTTTTGCTCATGTTCATTAGACTTTAGATAAGGTTTAATGTTTATTTAAAATTTAGATAAAATAGGTTCCTATAGTAAAAAAATACCCTCTTTATTTAAAAAACACTTTTTTATAACATTAGAGGTTAAAATAAATAGCATATTCATTATAAACACTACTTTTTTTAAAACTTAACGTAAAACTAATAACTAATTTTAAATTTTCAAATTTTTTAGGTATTTTTTTATCTTATTTTTAATAAAAAGTATATTTTTTTAAAAAATTTGGCTTAAAAATAAACCTATAATGAATCAAAAAATATTTTTCCTAATTATTTAGGGTATTTTATAACACTGGGTATATATCTGAAGAAAAATCATTCCTGCAAACCTTTATTCTTAAAGTCTTTCCCCAAAAAAATAAGTAAACTTCTCTTTTGCTTATACAAAAGAGTGTATAAACGAAACGGTTTCAGCAGAATGTAGAAAATCTGAAAAGTATAAAAGAAAAAGAGGAACAGTTTTAAAAACTGCTCCTCCTTTCTATTTTAGTGTATTTATTTATGTCTAATTAGAAGTATTTAGCGATATCACTTTCTGTCTTAGTAATTTTCTTAGCCGCTTTATATAATCTATCCAGCGTTTGTGCAGTTCTTCTACCAACAATTTGCTCTTTATATGAGTTGTAATCTGCAATCTCAGCGGCTTCGCTCACCTCTGTTACTTCTAAGGCAATAATAGCCTCTTCATCTCTGAAAAGCGGAGTTCTTTCGCCTTTCTTCATACCAAAGGCTTTACCAATAGCTATTGGAGAGTAACCTACTCCATTGAGGGCTGAGGTTTGCATGGTAATATCTGACATATTAGTAACGCTTACATTAGTGCCGTAAGCATTGGCAATAGAGGTAAGGTCGCTATTGGCTACTGCTTTAAGTTTATCCATAATGTACTTAGCTTTCAAGTCTTTGCGCACTTCTATAGCTAATTCGTCTTTTACATCTTCCCAAGTAGCTTCTCCTTTATCTACTGCCCCTCTTAAGACAGCTACAATATATTGGTCGTCCAATTCAAAAATAGGAGATACTTGACCTAGCTTGGCATCGTTATAAGCCCAACGCACAATCTCTCTGACTTTTGGACTGGTGATATTATTGATAAACTTAGCATCTTTGGCAATATTAAGTGCTTGTAAACTAATAAGTTTTGCTTCTGCTACTTTATCTACATATTCCTTTATATTTTTAGCGGCGGCGAAGTTAGAAGCCTCTCTGTAAGCCTTTTCGCGTGTGGCATCACTTGGGACGATTTCCTTGACGATGGTAGCCAATTTGTACTTAGTTTTATTTTTCAAGCCTGTAACTTCTATGAGGTGATAGCCAAACTCTGTTTCTACTATATTAGGTATCAAGCCTAACTTATTTGCCTCCATCACTGCTTTCTCGAAAGGAGCAACCATTTGCTTTTCAGTAAACCACCCCAAATCTCCTCCTTTGTCCCTTGTTCCGTCTTCTCCATATATTCTCGCAAAGGTGGCAAAATCGCCTGTACCCTTTTGTAATTGGCTTAGTACGTCTTGTGCTTTCTTCTTCACTTCGGCTTTCTCTGTCTCAGATTTTCCTTGTGTAGAGAACAAGATATGACTTGCTTTGGCAGAGTAAACAGAATCTTGCTCAAGGGAAATAAACTTATGAAGCGCATATACCCCTTTATCTTTATCTAAGAAAGGTCCATATACTTTTCCTTCTTCTAAAGAAATATTAGCCAAATCTTTTGGCAATTCAGAAGGTTTCACAGAACCAATATTCTGATTTACGTCAGAGTTAGCGTTGGCAAAAGCCTCGTTATCCGTAGTAGTTTCAAATTGTTCTATTAATTCCTCGAGACTTTTCTTAATGGCGGCGGAGTCGGCAGATGAAGGTTTGAATGAAAAAGACACGTATTCTATGGCTCTGTTTTCCTTGTCCTTGTACTTATCTTTTGTCTTGTTGAACTGAGCGATTAGTAAGTCGTCTGTAACCTTAACCACTGAATCGGGTACTAAATAAAAAGGAATAGCTACGTACTTAACACTTACTCTGGAATTTTGGTCTTTATAGTATGTTTCTGCTTCCTTTTTAGTTACATAAGTAGAAAGGTCAAATAGTTTTTGATATTTTTCTTTCAAACGCTCCGGCGTAAGTCCTTGCTCGAAGTTATAAAATTGTACTTGCTGCTCAGGTTGTGCTTGTCCTATGTTTTTCAAAAAGTTGATAATCATATTTTTATCAACTTCTCCTGTTTGTGGATTAGTAAAACTCTGCGCCCAGCCGGGGTGTAAGTTATTCCCTTGAATCATATCTTGTAGTTCCTCTTTAGTAACTACCAGCCCTATTTTTTCAAACTCTTTTTGAAAGACTAACTTATCTACTAAGTTATTGAAGGCTTCAGGTCTAATGTACTCTAATTCTATCTCGTTCAAAGACCTTCCTACTTGGAGCGCATACTTGTTTTTTAAATCGTTAAGTTCGTTGTTATACTCTTGAAAGGATATGCTATTACCATCAATAACACCGACGGTAGGTTGATTGAAACTTTGCATAATCCAAGAGTTGGAAGAAAACAAATCTCCCCCTACGATAAATAAAATTAAGCCGATGGCGATTGCCCCTACGGCTATCCCTGCTCTTTCTCTAATTTTTGAAATGATTGCCATACACTAAAAATTTTTTAGGTCGCAAAGTTATACAGATATTCTCTTTATGTCAATAAAACTTATCATTTTTTAACGCAAGAGAAAAGAATATTTGAGAAATCTGCATTAAAACACCCTTTCAATGTGATGAATCTCTTATTTTTGCATCATCATATTTTGATACAATCCCATTTTTTTTTTAAGAAATTCATTTTCAAATTCAAATTTTGCCAAAGATGACCACTTATATAAACTCAAAAAAATCAAATGTATTCATTGTATTATTCTTTTGTATTTTGTCTGCTTGCAGTAGTCAGAAAACTGAAAATCAGAGTAATTTTGGTGCATACAAGAAATTCAATGAGCATTTTACTCCCCTGACCTTACCTTATGAAATGCTTACTGACAACTCGAGCTATTCTACCTTTACTGCCTTGTTAGACGAAAATCGCCATATTGATTCTACTTTCAGGCATATATTCATCGTAGATAGCTTGACTAAGGAGAAACATCCCGACTCGGTTTCATATCATGCAGAGGTCAGGTGTTGTAAGTTTTATTTTGTAGGCAAATTATTTGAAACTGCTGCTTACTCTGCGGTGCTATATGCAAGAAATAATCTGCCTCCCCATGATGATATTTACATTTTCTTAGCTACTATGGACAAAGACGGCAAGAAAATAGACGAAATTCTTTTTCATAAACCCGCCTCTACTCTGCCTCCAACAGAGTTAAGGCGATATTCTGCCGTGAATGTAGATACCTCCATAGTAGTTAATCACCTACTACTTGATTATTTGTTTGGCAAAGAACAAGATGCTTTGAACTTAAAAAAACAAATATTGCTTGAAAAACGTTATCAATTCACCAAAGAAGGCAAAATCAAATTAATAGAGGATACAAGAAAGGAAATTCCTACAGACGCTACAGCAACCCAATAAACCTCTTCTAACCAATTACTTATGAACTACGAGTGGTATATGTATCTTCTTTCTATCTTAGCAGGCGCCTTAGCAGGTTTTATCAACACGCTTACTGGAAGTGGCTCTTTAGTTACCTTAGCGATGCTTATGTTTGCAGGTTTGCCCGCTAACTATGCCAATGCTACCAATAGATTAGGAGTACTAACCCAAAGTACTGTTGCAGTAGCCACATTTTACAAAAATGGTAAACTAAATTATCAATCATCTGGTTGGTTTGTTGTTCCGTCGGTAACGGGAGCAGTTATTGGGACGCAACTTGCCGTAAACGTTGGGGAGAAGGTGATAGATACGTCTATAGGCGTTATTATGGTGGTTATGCTTTTTGTAATTTTGATAAAGCCAGAGCGTTGGTTGAAAGTAGAAGGCAAGGAGAAAACCAATAACAAAATACTTACCGTCATGATATTTTTCATGGTAGGCTTTTATGCAGGTTTTCTGCAAGCAGGAGTAGGTATCTTACTACATGTGGCTTTTGTGTTAGGAGCAAAATACTCTATCAAAGACTCAATTAGCTTGAAAACCTTTTTGGTGTTTCTATTTACCATTCCTTCTTTGTCTATTTTTATATGGAGTGGACAAGTTGAGTGGGGGTTAGCTATACTGCTATCTATTGGGCAAAGTATCGGGGCATGGTTGGCGGCGCATTTTGCTATGAAGCACCCCTCAGCAAGTCTTTGGACGTACAGAATGTTGATTTTAGTAGTTGTTTTATCTATTATTCATATCTTTTTCTGGAAGTAACGATATGTCTTTTTCTAAATTTTCTATTTTGCTCATACTGCTTTTTGCTTGTAATGTGGACAAGCACAAAAAAGTCAAAGAAGATACTTTTTCCTTTGAAACTACGGAAAGTTCCGTGCTTTTCTTTAAAAATGTCAGAGGACTTTATTACGACAAACAAGAAAATACCAAAGCCAAAGCGGACATCTACCGCAATAAAGATAGGATATTAGCCCAAGACCACCCTATTATCAACTTGGCAATCGTGCATCACTGGCGAAACGACAAGGCTTATATCATGTTAGAGCCTAATGAATTGATAGCGAATGAAGTCCGCTTAGAAGTACGATGGCAAAATCCTGATAATCAGACGCAAGGAACTTATTTTTTTGATTTTGGAGATATGGAAACACACTATTATTTTGCTGTGAAAATTTACCATAGCCTCCAAGAGAAACACCTTTTCCAAATCAAAGTAGGAGGAAAGTGGCAAGAGTTTATGGACATAGAAGACGAAAGAGAGGTGTTTCGCAAAACCATGTTGGACTATTTGAGATTGGTGAATGCCGTCAAATAAGCATAATGCCAAAGTACAATTCCTACACTAACCACAATATTAAAAGAGTGCTTCGTGCCGAATTGTGGTATCTCCAAGCCAATGTTACATAAAGGCAGTACCTCATCGCTTATGCCAAATGCTTCATTTCCAAAAATAAAAGCATACTTTTCATTTTTTTGAGGGCAAAAATCCTGCAAGTAAGTGCTTTGGTCGGTCTGCTCTACTGCTACGATTTGATAGCCTCGACTTTTCAGAGATAAAATTACCTCGCTCACTTCTTTGACATACTCCCAGTCCACTGATTCTGTTGCTCCCAAAGCAGTTTTATGAATTTCTCTATGCGGGGGGGCGGCTGTAATCCCGCAGAGATAGATTTTCCCTACTTTGAAAGCATCAGCAGTACGGAAAACAGAACCTACATTGTTCATGCTTCGGATACTATCTAAGACAAGCACTAAGTTCTCGTTAGCTTCTTCTTTGAACTGCTCGGCAGAAATCCGATTCAGTTCGTCCATCGTAAGTTTTCGCATATATTTATTTTTAAAAGGGCTTCCAATTTAGCTAAAATACTATATTTGTAAAAAAACAACAGCAAAATGATAGTCCAAGTCAGCAACCCAGTCTTAGAAGTTCACGATTTGACGGTAAGCTATAATCGCAAACCTGTGCTTTGGGACATAGATTTGAGCATTCCACAAGGTTCTTTGGTCGGTATTATCGGACCTAATGGAGCGGGCAAGTCCACCCTCATCAAAAGCATCATGGGGCTGATTCCTCTGAGCAGTGGGTATGTAAAACTTTTTGATAAATCTTTGGAGGAAGTCAGAGATAGAGTAAGCTATGTGCCTCAAAGAGAAAGCGTTGATTGGGATTTTCCTGCTTCAGTCTTTGATGTAGTCCTCATGGGCAGATACGCCAAATTAGGGCTTTTCCGCAATGTAAGGCAGTCAGATAAGGAAATAGCCTTAGACTGCTTGCGCAAGGTAGGCATGGAAGGGTTCAAAGACCGCCAAATATCTCAACTTTCGGGCGGGCAACAACAAAGGGTTTTCTTAGCAAGGGCTTTGGCACAAAAAGCAGACTTGTACTTCATGGACGAGCCTTTCACGGGGGTAGATGCCGCCACAGAAAGTGCCATTGTGGACTTGCTCAGAGAAATGCGTTCTCAAAACAAGACGGTCATCGTCGTTCACCACGACTTACAATCAGCTATTGAATATTTTGATTGGATTATTTTATTGAATATGAGGTTAGTAGCAAGCGGAAAAACAGAAGATGTATTTACTACGGCTCTTTTACAGGAAACCTACGGCGGAAAACTCAATATTTTGGCGGAAGTAAGCGACTTAGTGCGACAGGGGAACTACCCTAACCGAGAAAGAAAATAAAGGAAAATGCAAAAAAACAAAGAAATTGGTACGATTTTTTGTATTTTTTTTAGAAATGCTTAGATTTATCAGATGATTTGTTAGGAATTTTTCGTTATATTTATACCTCCTCCAAATTTTCACTTGTAAAATTGCTTAAAATTTTACTTAACTCACATATTTTAAGGACTTTATAAAGTCAAAATAATAGAACGTATCAAAATAGAAAGGTCATGCGAAAGGTCAATATTTCCGAGATTAATGATTACTCACGAAGGTTTGCCAGAGTGATATGTGATAAGTTTTTCAGACTCAATGTCGCTATCAATGGCAAGCAGATTGTAGAACTATGTGAAAATCGTCAGATAAACCTCTTTGTTATTAAGACCATTTATATCAAATGGCAGGAGGAGGCAAACAATATCAAAAGTCCATACTTTGACTACTCAGCCCCAGAGGTAATGCAAGCAATGACCGCTCTTATGAACGTACTTTCTCGTTATATCAGCATTAGGCGTGAAACCTTTGAGCCTATTTTGGCAAATGCTGTGGCAGATACTCTTTTACTAACTATTTCTCCGCTTGATTATTACACCAAAGAGTTTTCTGTCATGGGTAAGCAGATAGACGTAGCGCTCCAAGTAAAAACTATTGCTAAATATTTCAAAATACACCGTACCTTATTTGACCATGTTTTAGCCCAACTGGAAAGAGAAGGGAACATAGTAAAAACTGATAGAGCTATTGCCTTAGTAGCCATGCTACTGAATCAAAAATCTATACTAGACAATAAAGAACTGATTTTGCAGACCTTTGATAAGGTGATTCCTTTGAACTACAGTCAATTATTTGTCAGTGAGCAAGAAAATCCATTTTTTGCCAATAATTTAGAAGAAACCACGTTTGATATTTCTCCACTCAAATTTGACCTAAACCTCAAAGAAGAAAGCAAGTCGAGTACAACTTCTTCTTATTCAAAGCCTATTATAGAAGAAAAACCTATAGTGGAAGAGAAATTCTCTCCCCTTAGCAATCCCGAACTTGCACGAAAAATCATGGAACAGTCTAAGCATCAAAGTATTAAACAAATTATTCCTTTTGAAAAGAGAAGCGGATTTACCAGAGTATTGTTCAACGGCAACATGGGAGAGTTCGAGGAAGCCTTAGACATGATAGACAGATGCCCCACTTATCACGATGCCATTATGTTTATCAAAGACCGATATTTCCGCAAGTATAACTGGGACTTAGAAAGAGATGAAGTGAAAGAGTTTTATGAAATGGTAGCAGAAAAATTTGATTAAATATTTTTCTTTTATCACTTATTTACTTAGTTCTACTTCGGGTAAGGTAAAACTAAATGTACTTCCCTGTCCTTTTTCGCTTTCTATCCAAATTTTGCCATCATTTTTTTCTATAAATTCTTTGCAAAGAATTAAGCCTAACCCTGTGCCTTTTTCTCCTTCCGTACCTTGTCTGCTTACGTCTACCACCATAGTAAATAACTTTTGTTGTTCCTCTTTGCTTATGCCTATGCCTGTATCTTTGACTGAAATAACATATTGTTTATCTTTCTTATCTACAAAAATATTAATACTTCCTCCCTTGTTAGTAAACTTTATCGCATTATTGAGCAGGTTGCGAATAATGAAGCGGACATGGTTCAAATCTGCATAAACAATAGTAGATTTAGGCACTTGGTTACAAATGCTTATTTCCTTTGACTGAGCAAGCGGAAGAAGTAATTTAATAGTATTTTCCACTATTTCATACAAGTTTAGATTTTCTTTGAAACAAGTTTCTCCTTTCATTTGACTACGCGCCCATTCCAAGAGATTGGTCAGCGTAAAGTCCATGCTATTAAACTGTCTCAAAAGTTCAGCCTTGATAAAACTTAACTCTGAGGTATGGAGCATTTCAGGTTCTAAAATATCAATGGTATTCCTCAGCGCCACTACGGGGTTGCGTAAATCGTGTGCGATAATGGAAAAAAGTTTATCCTTAAATTTATTTACCTCTTGGAGTTGTACTGCTTGAAGCAGGATAGACCTATTCTGCTGGTCTATTTCAGAGTTTTTCTGCTCTAACTCTATCTTTTGGAAAGCCAATAGTCGGTTTGTCTGCCATAGTTTTTGCCTACTGCGATAGAGGCTAAATGTCAAAATAGAAACCAAAAATACTAAACCCAAAGCGACATATAACCAATTTAAAAAAAGTTCTTTTCTTGCTTTCTGATACTCATTATCTTTTTCTAATAAAGCTATTTCTCTCTTATTTTTTTCTGCTTCAAATTCGTATTGTAATCTATTAATCTGAATTTGTTTCTCCAAGGCAAATATGCTATCTCTGGCACTGTTGAGGATGTCATTGTACTCGAGGGCTTTGCTATACTCCCTTTTGGCTCTGTACAAACCAACCAGTGCGGCGCTTGCATCTTGGATAATCTCAGTGGATTTGACTTCTTGGGCTATTTCTAAGGCTTTCTTCAGATGAATCTCGGCATCATCTATTTGCTTCTTAATAAGATAAATTTCTCCTATGCCCAAGAGATGAAAAGCAATCTGCTGTTTGATTTGAGCTGTTTCTGCGTTTCTAAGTCCTTCTTGGTAGTGAACAAGTGCCAAATCAAATCTCTCTTGTTTAGCATATATTTTAGCTACGATGTGCCTGCTGATAGAAGCATGATAACTGTCCCCTATGGCATCAGCCATTTTCATTCCTCTTGCCGCAAAGCCCAACGCCTTTTGGTAATCTCCCGTATTGGAATACAGCCAGCCTAAATTAGTCAGATTGACTGCCATAGCTTCTACGTTTTGATTACGTTGGGAAATGGTGAGTGCTTGTAGAGTATAATCAAGGGACTCTTTGTACTGCTTTTGTAGCCTTAGTATATATCCTATGTTATTGAATGCGCTGGCTGTGCCTGTCTCATCGCCAAGTTGCTCTGCTATTTTGAGCGCATTAAAATAAAAAGTCAGTGCCTCTGCATATTTTCCCTTTACCGAGTAGGCAATAGCTATCCTATTATATGCCCTCCCGATACCTTTTTGGTATTTGAGGCGTTCTGCCAGTGTTAGTCCCTTTTTCGCAAAAAACAAAGTAGAATCAGGATAAGACTGATAATATCGATAAGCTAAGTCTATCAATAATTCCACTTTAAGAGAATCTTGGGTGGGATAATTACGGATTTGATTATGTAGGCTATCAATCTTTGTTCTTTGAGCAAAGACCAAAGAAAGTGAGGTAAAAAGCAATAAAACTGATATAAAGGCACAGTACATCAATCCAATCGGTTAGATTAGCTTATCAAACTCATTACTTCATTATTATTTCATAGTTTTCTCCCGACCCTATAAATTATTCAGCATGAAGCCATGCCTTTTTAGCGAGCAGTTCCTCTTCGGTTTCCTCTACCTCGGGGTCTGGCACACAACAATCTACGGGACAGACAGCCGCACATTGAGGTTCTTCATGAAAACCAATACATTCTGTGCATTTATCGCTCACTATGTAATAAAATTCATCTGAAAAAGGAGGCATTGCCTTGTTGCCATCTATAATTGTACCATCTTCTAATTCTATGGTTTTTAACTTCGTTCCGCCCGCCCAAGTCCATTCTACTCCCCCTTCATATATAGCTGTATTGGGACATTCTGGTTCACATGCACCACAGTTGATGCATTCCTCAGTAATCATTATTGCCATGATAATATAGTTCCTTTGGATTATTTTAGTGTTTTGAACTCTACTAAAAGATTATTCGTCTTTACTTTTTAGTTGCACAATTTCTGATGTAACAAAATTACATATTTGAATGTTCAGACAAATAATAAATTAATCGGTATTGACCTACTAATTTGTATTTTTTACAAAATTACTGATTATCTCCTTATTTTAAAAACAATAACCATTTACGCCGTGCTTTGGATAGAGAAAACATTAAAAAAATCTAATTTCTTATTGGCGTATTTATATTTTTAGCTTGAGGTTGTTTAGGATTGTATAAGATTTCCAATCAAAGATGTATTTTTAGGTGTCAAATCGCAAATACTCTTCTCATGGAAATCTTAGGCAAAGATATAATTATTAAGTATATCATACCACATTTACAAGTAGGAAGTTGTGGAAAACGTTTAGAAACTGACTTTATGGTTGAAATTGTTTCAGCAATTCTTTATCGCTTGA
>Ga0272446_1003884_pt1 | contig 18284 bp, 17 predicted proteins | sample YNPCB0061_FD_194587 | JGI IMG/M metagenome (GOLD analysis project Ga0272446, IMG submission 194587) | Hot spring microbial mat communities from Yellowstone National Park, WY, United States - YNP-CB-006-1 | ecosystem: Environmental > Aquatic > Thermal springs > Hot (42-90C) > Sediment | place... | reverse complement strand
GGAACGCCCAAAAAAATATATTGTTGAACACATTCTACAAAATCCCTTTTAACTGTTGTTTAAGAATATTCAAGCCTTGTTTAAGGGTATGAGGGCTATATCCTAAGTCTATCTGTGCTTTAAAGATAACAAAACCTGTTTTTGGAGGTCTTTGTGCAGTTTGATTAAGTTTTTTTGACGATATAGGTTCTATAAAGGTTTTGGGCAGTCCCCATACTTCTGCAATCGTAAGGACAAATTCAAATACACTGCACATCTCCGCCCCCGAAATGTGATAAATACCTGTTTTTTGTTGGTGTGCTATGTACATCACTGCTCTGGCGAGGTCATCAACAAAAGTAGGTGTACGGAACTGGTCATTCACTACTTTGATAGTCTGTTCATTTTTGAGAGAACGCACTACCCATGTCAAGATATTGGTTCTCGTCATACCTGAGTGGTGTCCGAATACTAAAACCGTTCTGACAATTGTCCAGGGAATCAGTCGGGATTGTACCAATTGCTCTGCTATAAGTTTGGTATGACCATAATGAGAAACAGGGTTGGGTATATCTTTTTCCTGATAAGGTCCGTTCAAGCCGTCAAATACAAAATCTGTGGATAGAAAAATAAAGTGTGAGTTTGTTTTTTCTGTAATGTCCAACAAGTGCTGTGTGCCTTCCACATTTATTTTCCAGCAACTTTCTTTATTTTGTTCGCATTCATCTATTTGGGTAAGTGCGGCGGTATGAACAATAACATCAGGTTTGAGTTTGAGAATGATTTTTTCGAGTTTTTCTTTGTTGAGAATATCCACACCATAATACACAAAATCTTCGGGAGGGTATGGTATTCTGTTATCTCCTTTGGATAGCCCAAAAATTTTGAATGAAGCATCTTTGCTTAATATAGATACAAGACTTTGCCCGAGAAGTCCATTTACACCTGTAATCAGTATTTTTTTTGTCAAGCCCATATTCAAGCAATAGGTTCCAATGCTTTTTTGATATTTTGAATCAAATCATCTTTGTCCCAAGGCTTGTGCAGGCAAGTGTATAAATTAGCATATTTTTCTGCATTTTTGATAGCTTTTTCATCGGCTTGTCCTGTAAGCATAATCGTAGCCACACTTGGATATTTTTGATGTAAACTTATTAAAAACTCATCACCTTTCATGCCCGGCATAAGCCAGTCAGAAATAATGAGTACCATTTCTATTTCGTTTTGCAGTTCGTCTATAATTTCCCATGCTTCTTCTGCACTTTGGGCAATTTCATACAAATAATTGTTGCCTAAACCATGTTGTAACTGTTGTAATAAACTGTTCAATACAACTTTTTCATCATCTACGCAAAGAATAAGTTTTTTCTTCATTTGGCAAAGATACAATAAAATTGAACATCTATAATCCAATATTTAATTGTATTGACGTGCCTTTTTCAAAATCAGATTGTATAAAAACTTCACCGTTAAGCAGATTTGCGCGGGAAAATATATTTTTCCAGCCCAGACCTTTGCTTTTTTCTATTTCTTTTACATCAAAACCTTTTCCGTTATCTTTTATAGAAAGTATAAGCTCATTTTTATCTGTATAAATGTCTATGTCTATTTGGGTAGCTTGCGCGTGTTTGAGTATATTATTCAGTACCTCCTGCACAATCCTGAATAAAATAATCTCGTCTTTTTGTTCAATTTTATCTGTTTCTATTCTGTTCAGACGTACAAAAACTTTGTTGGAAGTGTTTATCTGTTGCACAAGGTCATGAACGGCAGGCACAAATCCACCTTTCATAAAGGCGACAGGTGCTAAATTATGAGAGATATTCCGCACTTCTTGACAGGCATTATCTACTAATTGCATAGGATAATCCAATACCTCAGGTTGTGGAATTTCTTCTTGTACATTAGAGAGAATTAACTTGGACGCAGAAAGTATTTGTCCTATACCATCATGAAGTTCCTGTGCTACACGCATGCGTTCCTGTTCTTCGGCTAAAATCATGGCTTTGTATTTTTCCTGTTCTGATTTTTGGACTAGTCTGATTCTTTGTCTTTGATAAACGAGATAGCCTACAAAACTTAACATCAACGCACTGAGTATGAATAGGATTGCCTGCCAACGGATAATGGCTTGTTTTTTCTGAATTTCCAAATCTTTGATACGATTGCTTTGGGCAAGGATTTTATTTTCCTGTTCTTTTTTTTCTGTTTCGTATTTGGTCTGCATTTCAGTCATGGCAGTAATATTTTCTTTGTTTAGCAAGGAGTCATGGAGTTGTACATGTAAATCCAAATAGTTATAGGCTTGTTGCCAGTTTCCTGTTTTCTGATAGATATTTGCCAAAGCCAAATACGAATTGGCGAGTAAATCTCTGTATTGATGTTTTTCTGTAATTGCTTTGTATTTTTCGTACCACTCTTTGGCTTGGGTGTAATTGCCCATTTCCTCATACGTTTTGCCAATATTGCCGTAGCAGTTGGCTATATTGTCGGGTCTGTTGAATTGCTCACTGATTTTAAGGCTTTTTTGGTAGTATTCTAATGCTAAGGGATACTTTTTCATGAGCGTATACACGCCACCGAGATTGGCATAAGAATACAGCAGTTCGCCTTTTAGGTCTTTTTTTTCACGGATAGTGATACTTTTCTGAAAATAATATACAGAAGAGTCATAGTTTTGTTTTTCGGCATGATAGATACCCAGATTGTTATAAGTTTTGCTGATTCCTGTACTGTCCTGATTTAACTGTTGTAAATGAAGTGCTTTGTACGCATACAAAAAAGCGTCAGGATAGTATTGTTTTTTATAGTTTATCCAACTGATATTGCTGTATGTGCTGTAAATACCTTTTACATAATTGATTTTTTCATAAATTTTTAATGACTGAATATAGTTAGACAAAGACTTTTCCCACTCACTATTCTGTTCGTATATATTTGCACGCGTGTTGTACAGACCTGCTAATTTTCTCTCATCTGCTTTTTTATCTTTTAAGTAGAATTTTTCTGATGAGTCTATGTACTGTAATGCCAGGGTGCTGTTTCCTTCTATTCGTAAAAAGTCAGCATTTAATCTAAAAAAATCCCCTCTTAATGTATTTGAGATAGACTGATTAAGAATTTTTTGAGCTTCACTTTTGTAAAAAAACGCTGAATCTTGATTTTTATGAATATAATAACGACTAAGTAAAATAGCGGCTTCTATACGTTCATCAGGTGATACGGAAGTATATTGTTTGAGAAGTACTGAAAACTCTTTTTCTTGTCCGAAAGCAAAACAGAACTGAAATATTATACCATACAACAACGATTTTTTAATGTGTCTGTTCATAGAACAAAAATAAACTTTTATCTTGAAATACAGTTAAAAAACGTACATTTGTGCCATGTTTTCCAAATTGTTTACAGGAATTTACTGGGTATTGCACGAGAACCTGTACAAAGACATCAAAGAGTTTGACACCAGCGTATTAACGCAAAAAGGATTTTCTGAAGGAGAGATTTTAGCTGTTGTAAATTATATTGCGGAGAAAAATTATAATACTTCTTATATCTGGAATGATACTCAACCTAGACCTTTTAATGAACCTGAGACACAACACATCAGTTTAGAGGCAAGAATGGCTATTCAACTTTTTCAGAAAGCCAACCTTATGGACGCAGAAGAAACAGAAGAACTGATAGAACATATCATGGAAGATAACCTCCCTAATGCGGGAATAAGCTATCATCAAAAGGTAGGTTTGGATATGGTATGCAAAATGGCTTTTTTAATGTTTGTTCAGACAGGTAGTCCTTACAAAAAAGACCATAATACACCTAATTTTACAGGTGAGGAAAAGATATGTTAATGAAGTAAATTTGCTTCTAAAATCACTTGAACATAGACTTTATGCTTCCCCAAGTCCTTTGGATACTGGTAGGGCTGTGATTGATAGTTTGTGTAAAATCTGTGTATGCTGTAGTACCTTGCATTACTCTGAGTGTATAGATGTATGTTTGTTGTGTTTCATTGGTTTTCATTACATTGGCATCTGTATAAGCATACACTTTATTGCCATTAGGTATAACTGTGTGTATTTTTACTGCGCCGCTGGAAGGTGTTCGTTTCCATAACTGGAATTCTGTAATTCCTGTTTCTGACTGGGCTTCCCATTGTAATTTTATCTCTGTTCCAATAGGACTTGCTGTAAAGTACTTGATACTTACAGATGCAAATGCGACAAAACAAATCATCAAGAGCAAAGTAAGGATTATCAATGTGTTTTTCATATTTTAATCTTTGTATAAATACAGCGGTTTAAGCCTTGCAAAATTCATGCAAAAATACTAAAACTTAACAAATTTTTGAGGATCCATAGGTTTACCATTTTGCCATACCTCAAAATAAAGGCTTGGGTTATTGTTATCACTTCCTGATTTTCCTGCCACAGCAATAACATCTCCCGCTTTAACATGAGCGCCTACTTTATGTAATAAAGCCGCATTATGTTTGTAGAAACTGACTATATTATTGGTGTGCTGGATACCTATAATGTAACCTCCTTCGGTTGTCCATGTAGATAAAATAACTGTACCGTCCATGATGGCTTTTACTGGTTCATTGGTTTTTGCAAGAATATCCACACCAAACTGACCTTTATCTGTATCAAAGTTACGGGTAACACTTCCTTGTACAGGTTTAAAGCATATTGCCTGATAGTAAGCCGTGTTTTTATCCGAACCGATAATTTTATTTGGGTCTAAATCATAGAATACTTCTTTTTCTATATAGTTTTGGATGCTTTTTTCGGTTTGTGTAAGTTGAGGAAAAGTTTTTTCTATGCTGTCTGTATTGGTATAAAAAGCACGTTTGTCCTCGAGATGATTGGATAATTTTATGGCGGGTTGTTCTCTTTGAGTAAGACCTTTGAGCATTTCATCTCTGGATTTAAGCTCATTTTCAATAGTTTGCATTTTTAGGTAAGCATCTTGAAGGTCTTTTCTGAGTTTAGGGTCTGTATACCCGGGGATAAACTGACGTATAGGAGTATAAATAATAGTAACAGCCGTCAGGGTAACAATAATCAAAGCACCCAAACTGAGAACGGTAAGTCCATTAAGCATGTTCAGTTTCATTTGAACTTTTTCTTCAAAGTTATCTTCATGAAGAATAACCAATCTGAAAGACTTACGTAGTTTTGATACTATGCTTTTTGCTGATATTTTCATAGTAATTAGATTTTAGTGTTTCATAAATGAAAGTGCAATATTGAGGAAAATATTTTATAACACCAAAAATTTATGGTTGTAAAGAAAAGAAGAACCTTGCTGTATAGAAAACAGCAAGGTCAGATAAAAAACAAGATATTTTTTACTTTTTTAGAATTTGGTTATACTTTGCAGGGTTTTTCAGTACTTTTACAGCTTCTAATATTTCCGCATCATGTTTGAAACTTTGTTGAATTCTTCCGCTTTCCAAATAATAATGGAATGCAAATTCAAGCGATAAAAACTCTTTTATTTCTTTTTTATATACTTGCATATCTACCGACTTATCGGATTTTATTTTATTTTCTATACTTTCAATATCAGATTGTATGATAGGCATAAACCTTTTATCTTTCTCGGCTAATTTCTTAAACTCTTTAAGTTTACTCTGTAAAGGTGTATTGTATGAGAAATTTTTGTCCATAGCAAATTTTACAAACTCATTATAGATATTGTCATCTACTTCAAAATCTTTTGCATTGCTGATTTTATCATGGGTTTCTCTGTATTTTACAACAAAGTCAAAAATAACATTGTATCCGATCAAAGACTGTAATATTTCGGGATACTCTTCGGATTTTACTTCAATATCAGGTAAAATCCCACCGCCGTCATATACAGTACGCTGGTTGCGTGTTTTGAAAGCTTTTTTCATGCTATCTGGAATAACAGTTGCTTTTCCATTCGTTTTATGACTATAATCTAACTTTTGGATACATCTTCCGCTGGGTGTGTAGTATTTCGCCGTAGTTATTTTAATCTGAGCGCCATAGCTTAATGGAAGCGTATTTTGAACCAAGCCTTTGCCATACGTTCTTTGCCCTACCACTACTCCTCTGTCCAAATCTTGTATCACACCTGAAACAATTTCAGATGCACTGGCACTGTTTTCATTGACTAATACTGCAATCGGAATATCCAAATCCAGAGGTGTATTTTCTGCGGTATAAGTACGGTTGGAAACTTCCTGTTTTCCTTTGGTACTCACAATAGTTTCTCCTTTGTTTATAAACAGGTTAGAAATCATAATTGCTTGGTTAAGCAAGCCACCCGGGTTACCTCTCAAATCCAGAATAAGTTTTTTTGCACCTTGTTTTTTAAGGTTAATCACGGCGTCTTTTACTTCCTGTGCAGCATCTTGGGTAAAGCTGGATAGAGTAAGATATCCTACTTCTTCATTCACCATACCTGCATAACGTACATTTTTTACTTTTATTTCTTCTCTTTTGAAAGTTTTGGTTATAACCTGACCGTGTCTAATTATTTCTATGGTTACTTCTGTACCTGCTTGACCGCGCAATAAGTTACGTACTTCATCGACTTTAAGACCCATAGTAGTCTTACCATTTACTCCTATTATTTGGTCTCCCACACGAATGTCATTTTTATGCGCAGGTGAACCCTCGTAAGGTTCTGTTACAATAATTTTTTTATCTCGTTGGCTGACGATAGCACCGATACCGCCATACTGACCTGTGGTCAAAAACTGATAATCTTCTATTTCATTTTGGGGAATGTAATTTGTATATGGGTCTAAGGATTTAAGCATAGCATCTATACCTATTCGGATAAACTCATTGGGTTCTATGTCGTCCACATAGTGTTCGTTTATCTGGCGGTAAATTTTACCAAAAATATCTATGTTTTTACTGATTTGAAAGTAATTGTCGTGTGTTTTATCCAAGATAGAAACATATCCTACGCTACCTGTTAAGGTTAAGCACAAAAGGACTATGGCTATAACTTTATGATGTAACTTCATACTGATTTTATTTATTTGTTTCATACGCAAGATAATAAAAAAAGTAATAGGCACGAATTAAAAAGTTATTTTTTATGATGAAATGCCTTTGTTTTATTGTATGACTTTTTTATGTATGTGAAATTATTTTTGGGCGTTCCTGCTTGCTGCGCGGCGCAGTCGGCGTGCTACGGGCTACGCTATTGCTTCGGTGCGTTGCACCATGCGTGCAAGCACGCATGCCCTCCGCATGCCTAACGCGAAAAGAAGTGTTCTTTATGAGGTGAGCGGGTTTACCCACCCACCCGCCCCCAAGTGAAAGAGTAAAAAACACTTCTTTTTATTTATGAGTATTTTGAGAGTTTTACGAGGGCGGGGGCTTCGCCCCCGCCCTCGTAGCTCATGCTTTATTCCTTTGAAAAAGAACGTATTACAAAGTAAAGCAATATTTTTTACCTTGTTTCCGCGTGAGGGATAGCAGTGAAAAGCCCGCAATGAGCATAGCCGGTGAAGTACAGGCGTGGCATGCCACGTCTCTACCAGCGTATAGCCCGACCCCGAAGCGCAAGCGCAGGGGACACGCCCAAGATAATAAAATGGCAATATTTTAATCTAAAGCTAATATAAATTTTCAGATAAACGTTTGAAATGATTATGAAAACTTTTATATTGGCATGTAAAATAAAAGTATTCAACACTATGAAAAGAAAATATTGGTTTGTTGCTTTAACCATTAGTTTACTGTTATTCTGGGGTTCTACTTGCAGAAAAAAACAAGATGCTTGTCCGCTTAACCCTGAAAATTATGAATTACATCATATTTCAGAAAAAGGATTTCGCCATATTTTTCAAATAGATATAACAGACGGAGAATGTTCGGGTTGCCACCATGTTGTTGCAGAAAAATGTGGTCTGGTTAGTATCAAAAAGAAGAATACGGGCAAATATGGGGTCTTTAAAGCAACCATTGAAACAAAAGATAAAACACTACCCTCTTGTAAAAAAGAAAGTACTTTTTTTCCAAAAAAATGGACGGTTCAGACTACCCTTGACAAGATTGAAGATGCCTATCAGAAAAGTACTGTTGTTGACGGGAATGAACGAGAAGGCAAAACATCAGAAGGAGTGATTATCAAAATCATTATGGATAAAAATGACAAGGGCAAAATATTTAATGCGTATCCCATTATGCAATAACAATAATCGCATAAAAATCATTAAGGAATATATTTTTGTCTATAAAAATGAGGTTAAATGTCATGAAAAAATATTCGTTCGTGGTTGTATGCATAGCAATAGTATTTTTATGGTCATGTAAATCCAAATCAGTGGAATTATGCCCTGTTGACCCTGAAAATTACAACACTTATCATCTTAACAGAAAGGGCTTTCATCATATTTTTGAAGTTGATGTTGGAAGAAAATATAGAAAATGTACGGGCTGTCATCACATAGCAGCGGAAAGATGCGAATTAGTCAAAATTGAACGAGATAAAAGTGGAAGATTTGGTGTGTTTACAGCACAAGTGACAGTAACAAATTCCAAAGGAGAGCTTTATTGTGTTAAAAAAAGTACATTTTTCCCTGAACATTGGTCGGTACAGACTACTTTGAATAAAATTGAAGAAGCCTATCAAGATGCTCTTAAAAACAGAAACAAGGCTTATCTTTTTGAAGATACAGTAGAACAAGATGAGGAAGATAGTTATTATGATAATAATGATGATGAGGAGGATAATTATATTTACAACCACAACCTTTACAAAAAGAAAAAGAGAAAAACCTTGATTGGAAAAACTTCCGAGGGCGTAAGAATTAAAATTATTTTAGATAAGTACAATAGCGATAGCATATATAACGCGTATCCTGTTATTGAATCTGCCAAAAAACCTATTTCTGTAAGAAGATATTAAGCAAGAATATACTCAATCACCTCTTGCATGCGTATCAAGCCTTTTTTATCGGGGTTTTGGGCTAAAAAATCTACTGCCATAAGGATACCTCGCGCAAAACCTTGTCTGTTTTTGGCTTCATGCTTAATCATAATACTATCAATAGAACTGTCATACATTACTTCATGCGTACCTATTACACTACCTAAACGCATAGCGGAAATGCTGACTTCATCAGGTTTAATCGTTTCATGCGGAATTATCCAACGTTTTTTGCGGTCTATATGTGTAATAATGCTTTCTGCCAACTGAATTGCTGTACCGCCAGGCGCATCTTTCTTTAAGTTATGATGAATTTCATGTACAGCAACATCATATTCAGGAAAATAATTCATCAGTTTGGCAAGGTAGGTATTGAGCATGAAAAGTACATTTACTCCAATGGAAAAATTTCCATCTTGAATAACCGTAGCATTATATTTTTGTATAAGGGTGTTCAAAGCATTTTTATCAAAACCTGTGGTTGCAATAACCATTTTGATACCTTTGCGCAAAATAATTTCTGCATCTATAATTACTTGGCTGGGAATAGCCGTATGAATAACAATATCAGTATTTGAAGGGTCAATTTTATCAATTTGATGTGCATTTTTTGAGTTGATGGCATACGCTACCTCATGTTTTTGATTCAGTTGCAGTACAGTGCTTCCCAGTTTTCCTGTTCCTATAATGGATAGTTTCATGTTTTTGGCAATTTTTGAGCAAAAATAAGACATTACTCAATGTTATGCAGTATAAAAGATTTTTGGCGTGTCCCCTGCGCTGCGCTTCGGGGTCGGGCTATACGCTGGTAGAGACGCGGCATGCCACGTCTGTACTTCACAGGCTGCGCTCATTGCGGGCTTTCCGCTGCTATCCCTCACGCGGATGCGCGCGTACATATACACATGCATAGATAAAAAGAAGTGTTTTTTACCTCATTTTACCTCGGGGGCGGGTGGGCGGGTAAACCCGACACCCCTCAAAAAAACACTTCTTTTACGTTAGGCATGCGGAGGGCATGCGTAGCATGGTGCGAACCGCACCGAAGCGATAGCGTAGCCCGTAGCACGCCGACTGCGCAGCAGGAACGCCCAAAATAGCAAATATTTACAGATTTAGTTATATCTTGATAATTTTTGCTAATCTTGCTAACTTTGTGTATGCAATATAACGTAGCCCATTTAGGACAAGTTTTTACGCCTTCGGATATTGTACAAAAAATGCTTTCTTTACGAAAAAATTTTGGAACAATATTAGAACCTTCCGCAGGGGACGGAGCTTTTTCTGAATGTATTCCGAATTGTGTATCTATTGAAATAGACCCGCATTTTTGCACAGAAAAAACCTTAAACATAGATTTTTTTGATTATCCAACCACTTATACTTTTGATACCATTATCGGCAACCCACCATACGTACGCTATAAAGATATTCTACCTGAAACGAAAAAAAAGCTGAATACTGCTTTATTTGATGAACGAAGCAATTTATATCTGTTTTTTATTGAAAAGTGTATCCATCATCTTAACCCGCATGGCGAACTGATATTCATCACTCCGAGAGATTTTTTGAAAGCTACTTCCAGCATACGGTTGAATACGCTCATTTATGAACAAGGTACTATCACAGACATCATAGAGTTGGGCGATAAAAAGATATTCAACGAATACAATCCCAATACGATAATCTGGCGGTTTGAAAAAGGTAATTTTACCCGAAAAACGAACCAAACTAAAAACTTTATTTTTTGCAACGGACAGTTATTATTTACGGATAACGATTATCCCGTAAAATTCAGTGATATATTTTTTGTAAAAGTAGGTGCTGTAAGCGGAAATGACAAAATTTTTACCCATAAAGAATTTGGCAATATGGATTTTGTATGTTCGCACACGCATAAAACAGGCAAAACTAAACGAATGATATTCAATGAACCGCACCCATATTTAGAACCTTATAGAGATGTATTGATACAAAGGAAAATCAAGAAATTTAATGAAAACAATTGGTGGGAATGGGGTAGAAAACATCATATTTCGGATAGTCCACGTATTTATGTCAATTCCAAAACACGGACTAAAAAACCTTTTTTTATTCATCCTTGTAAAAATTATGATGGTTCTGTATTAGCTGTTTTTCCAATTATACCTGAGCAAGATATTCGCCTTCTATGCGATAAACTCAATGCGGTAAATTGGAATGAATTGGGTTTTGTGTGTGATGGCAGATACATTTTTTCTCAAAAAAGCCTTGAAAATTGCGTTTTACCTGATTTTTTCAACGAATATACCTCTCTTAAAGCATTTGGATTGTAAAAATCAAGATAATATTTTTTACTTTTTTGGGCGTGTCCCCTGCGCTTGCGCTTCGGGGGTCGGGCTATACGCTGGCAGAGACGTGGCATGCCACGTCTGTACTCCACAGGCTACGCCTGTTGCGGGCTTTTCGCTGCTATCCCTCACGCGGATACGCGCGTACATACACGCTACGTACACGCGTTAGGCATGCGGAGGGCATGCGTCAGCATGGTGCGAACAGCACCGAAGCGATAGCGTAGCCCGTAGCACGCCGACTGCGCAGCAGGAACGCCCAAAAAATGAATTTCTGGAATATCAAAAATGCACTACTGCTTATCAAACCTGAAACTACAAAAAATACGAAATCAGGCTTGCAATAATTTAATCAATGCCTGACGAACTTGTTCAAAAGGAAAACTTTGTAGTACTTTCTCCATTTCAGACTGAATAATATCATTTCTTAAATTACCAATACTGCCTTCGTGAGTATGTTGAACGTTTTTAGGCGCAATAAAAGTGTTTTTTTCTATTTGTTCTCCCACAATTTTGTACGCATCTCTGAACGGAATACCTTTCAAAACAAGGTCATTGGCTACCTCTACACTAAATAAATGTTCGTAACGTTTGTCTTCCAATACGTTTTCTTTGATAATAATCTGACTGATGGCGTAATTTGCAATGTTCAGACAGCTATTGAGTTCGGCAAAGGCAGGAATAAAGTTTTCTTTAATCAATTGCAAATCTCTGTGGTATCCCGAAGCAAGATTAGCCGTAATAAGCGTAATTTCATTGGGCAATGCCATAATTTTATTACATTTGGCACGGACTAATTCAAACACATCAGGATTTTTTTTGTGTGGCATAATGCTTGACCCTGTGGTCAGTTCGTTGGGGAATGAAATAAAACCAAAGTTCTGAGAAATATACAAACATACATCTTGGGCAAGTTTGGCTAAGGTGGCGGCAATATTTGCCATTGCCTGGGCTACAATGCGTTCTGTTTTACCCCTGCCCATTTGAGCATATACTACATTTACATTCAACTGTTCAAAACCTAATAACTGCGTGGTAAGAGTACGGTTAAGCGGGAAAGAAGAACCATAACCCGCCGCAGAACCCAACGGATTTTTGTTGGCCACCTTGTACGCCGCTTGTAAGGTAATTAAATCATCTACGAGGCTTTCTGCATAAGCCGCAAACCATAGTCCAAACGAAGAAGGCATTGCAATTTGATAATGCGTATAGCCGGGTATAAGTACATGTTTGTATTTTTCACTTAATTCAATAAGCGTATCAAACAGAGCTTTGACAAGATGTACGGTATGTTCAATTTCTGCACGGATAAACAGTTTCAAGTCTAATAACACTTGGTCATTACGGGAACGCCCACTATGAATTTTTTTACCCATATCCCCGAGTTTTCGGGTTAAGATGAGTTCTACTTGGGAATGCACATCTTCTACGCCCTCCTCAATAACAAAATTGCCTTGTTCAATTTGATGATACAAAGCAATCAGTTCTTTTTTGAGAGTGGATAATTCTTGTGCAGTTAATAGTTGTATAGTTTCCAGCATGGTGATATGTGCAATAGAACCCAATACATCATGCGGAGCAAGAAAAACGTCCATTTCACGGTCTTTACCTACGGTAAAGGTTTCAATTTCCTTGCTCATTTCAAAGCTTTTTTGCCACAGTTTCATGAGCGGCAAAAATACAATTTATTTTATAACTATTTCGGATTGTATTTCATAACATTTATGAACAGCTATATCAAAAAAATGTTATCTTTGTACTTGCGATTATGAAGACAATTTCTGAAAATTATAGAGAAATTTTAGAACTCTTGCAGTATTTACAATTCTTACTTTCTGACGAGAATAAATCTATTTTTGATGAAATGCGTAATGACGATTTTAGTTACATAGATGTACTCACGTTGAGTGAAGAGGAGGAAAAACAACTTAAAATTATCTATGAAGCAAGCCTCTTTATTGAGAATATCTATACCTTACCTGATTATATAAAAGATGCATTTGCTAATGTAAAAAAACGACTGAAACCTTTATTTGAAGATACCACAACATATTTATTGCAAGAACCCAATAGAAATATATTGTTAGAAAGTTTACAACAAGCACATGAAGGTAAACTAAACCAAATTGATTTATAATGAAAGTTGTTTTTACAGACAATGCCTCAGAAGAGCTATGTTTTTTTAAGCAAAATAATCCTGAAATTTATTAGAAAATAAAAAACCTAATTCAAAATATAAAGGAAACCCCATTTAGCGGTCTTGGCAAGCCTGAACCACTAAAACATCAACTTTCAGGATGCTGGAGTAGAAGAATAACGCTGCAGCATAGACTTGTGTATAAAATTGAGAGGGACTGTATTATTGTTATTCAGTGTAGAGGGCATTATTGAGTGTATATACTCAATAAAAAATCAAATACGTATTGTAAAGCATACAAAATTTTTAATGCCCAAGATATACACTTTGGTCGGGTACAAATACCTTTACACTCCCAAAAACTTGACATTGGCATGCCAAACGGGATTCAAGTCTTACGTTGTCAGCAAGGTCTATGCGGTCTTGTTCTTTTTCGTCCATTTCAGATAAATTTTCCATACCTTCCTCAATATACACATGGCAGGTAGTACAAGCGCATACCCCTCCACAATTGTGTTGTATGTGAATTCCCGCGTCCAAAGCGGCTTCTAATATGCTTTCCCCTTCTACCGCTTTGATGATGGTCGGTTGTTTATGTGATTCTTCAAAAATAAATTCTATTTGGTGTGTTTTCATAGTAGTATATTTTGTGCAAATAAAAAAAACAAAATTGTAAAAAAGTTCAAATTCTGAATAAACATATATTTTTCGTGATTATTTACGTGGTTTGTGCTTTACTTGGGCGTGTCCCCTGCGCTATCGCTTCGGGGTCGGGCTATGCGCTGGCAGAGACGTGGCATGCCACGTCTGTACTTCACAAGCTACGCAAGTTGCGGGCTTTCCGCTGCTATCCCTCACGCAAAAACAAGGTAAAATAGTAGATTTTATATTTTTGATAAACTTTTGTTTTTGAACGGTTTGCGATGCACTACGAGGGCGGGGCGAAGCCCCGCCCTCGTAAAAATACATGTATACCTTCGTAAAAACCTATAAATATCCTAAAAAGAAGTGTTTTTTTACCTCATTTTACCTTGTGGGCGGGTAAACCCCCGATAACCCCATAAAAAATACTTCTTTTGCGTTAGGCATGCGTGCTTGCACGCATGGTGCGTTGCACCGAAGCGACAGCGTAGCCCGTAGCACGCCGACTGCGCCGCGCAGCAAGCAGGAACGCCCAAAAAAATACTCTGCATACCATACATCAAACCTTAAACTGAAGCAAGCAATAGCAAAAAATCCTGTGGGGATAATTGCTCTGCACGACAGTCTAATATGTTTTTATTTTGTATATCAATATCAATTTTTCCATTAAACAAAGATTTTATACTGTTCCTCAACGTTTTCCTCCGTTGATTGAATGCTATTTTGACTAACTGTAAAAGTTTTTTTCGGTCATATTCAGGGCGGTTTTCTTTTTTTAACAAATGAAGCACACCCGAATGTACTTTGGGCGGAGGGTTAAATACATGCGGAGGCACAGTAAATTTATAGGTAATATCATAATCCAATTGAAGCAATACACTCAAAATTCCATATTCTTTTGAGTTGGGCTTTCCTGCTATGCGTAAAGCTACCTCTTTTTGTATCATAAAAACGGCTTCGGATATATGCTCATAGTTTTCCCATAGCTTAAAAAATATCTGCGAACTGATATTATAGGGTAAATTTCCAATCCACGCCATTGGTAAAGGTAGTTTCGTTATATCCAAACTTAAAAAATCCTGTTCATAAAGCATAAAACTCTGTTGAGGAAAATGCGTTTTAAGATATTGCACCGATTCTGTATCTATTTCTACAACATGCAAATTAAGTTTCTTTTCTACAAGAAATTGTGTTAATACCCCTGTCCCTGCTCCAATTTCCAATACGGGTAAGTGCGTACAGGTAAGTGTATCTGCAATATCTTTGGCTATGGACATGTCCCGCAAAAAGTGTTGTCCAAGATGTTTTTTAGGCTTTACGTTCATGCTCTTTCAAAGTGGTGGATAAAAGTTGGAATACTTGTGTTTTCAGTTCTTCTTCGGTTTGTTGTGTAATGAAAATAGGTTCATGTACAATAACTTGGATTTTTTTGGGCATAGCACGGAATATCGTAGGGTCTTCAAAAGCATAACGGCTGCCGATAATACTTACAGGCAAAACAGGTACTTTATGTTTGACCGCCAAAGCAAAAATACCATTCTTAAACTCTCCTAATTGATTGGGCGTATCAGGGATTGTGCCTTCGGGAAATATTACTACGGATTTGCCTTGCTCTAAAAATTCACTTGCTTTTTTGAAAGCACGATAACTATCAATTTTACTGCTTCTATTAACAGGAATATGCAATTTGCGAAACATATATCCAAAGGCGGGTATTTTACCTAACTCCGCTTTACCTATGTATCGGGCATCAAAAGGTAAAGTCCACATCAGTATAGGAATATCAATATATGAACTGTGGTTGGCTACCAGTAATACAGGATAACTGCATTTACGGAAGTTTTTTCTCTGACGCACAAATATCCAATGTCCAACTAAGGGGCATACAATAAATGCCCATATTCTATTCATAAAGTTTGCATAGGGTTGCCATTTTTTTCTTTGGATAAAAATCGCCTGGAAAGGAAATATCAAGGTAAAAAAAACCAATAAAAATATAAATACATACCAAATCGCCCAAAGTTTTTTTAAAAATTTCATTGCTTGCAAAGATAGAATAAAAAATTAGTAAATGATTAGATGCTAATCTTCTTATGTATAAATATAGAAGTTATGGGCGTGTCCCCTGCGCTTCGGGGTCGAGCTATCCGCTGCTATCCCTCACGCAGATACGCGCGTATATACACGTATACACAAAAAAAGAAGTGTTTTTTACCTCATTTTCACTCGTGGGCGGTGGGTGGGTAAACCCGACACCCCACAAAAAACACTTCTTTCGCGTTAGGCATGCGGAGGGTACGTAGTAGAGACGCCGCATGCGGCGTCTCCGAAGCGATAGCGTAGCCCATAGCACGCCGACTGCGCCGCGAAGCAAGCAGGAACGCCCATAAAATAAATCTACTGAACATCAGTTTCAAAACATAACCCCATAGAAAGTTTTTTTTCTTTTTTACAAAAAATTACTTGATTTGCAGTATGTATCAAACATTATTAGTATCCGTAGAAAATAATATCTGTACCATTACCTTAAATCGTCCTGATAAGTTGAATGCCCTTAATCAGGCTTTATTAGGTGAGTTAAGAACTGCTTTTACTCATGCCTTGGCAAATACAGAAGTAAAATCGATTATCATTACAGGTTCAGGAGAAAAAGCCTTTGCCGCAGGTGCTGATATTCAAGAATTTGTAGGACTTGATGAAAAGCAAGCGTCTAATTTGGCTAATAACGGACATATCATTTTTGGCATGATTGAAAATTCTCCAAAACCTGTTATCGCCGCCGTAAATGGTTTTGCATTGGGTGGTGGTTGTGAGTTGGCTATGGCATGTCATCTGCGTGTAGCTTCGGAAAATGCTAAATTCGGTCAGCCCGAAGTAAAACTAGGTTTAATTCCTGGGTATGGCGGTACACAAAGACTTGTACAATACATAGGTAAAACGAAAGCTATGGAACTTATCCTCACCACAGACATGATAAATGCCAATGATGCCTATACTTTGGGATTAGTAAATTATGTTGTACCCCAACATGAACTATTGAATAAATGTAAAGAGATTTTAGCAAAAATTCATGCACAAAGTCCTAATGCTGTATATTTGGCTATAAAAAGCATAAATGCTTATTTTGATGACAATAAAAACGGTTTTGAGGAAGAAGTTAAAAACTTCGGACAGTGCTTTACCCACAATGACTTCAAAGAGGGCGTAGGTGCATTTTTAGAAAAAAGAAAGCCGAATTTTTAATAAGAAATACGTAAATCATTTTGGGCGTTCCTGCTTGCTGCGCGGCGCAGTCGGCATGCTACGGGCTACGCTGTCGCTTCGGTGCAACGCACCATGCGTGCAAGCACGCATGCCCTCCGCATGCCTAACGCGTGTGCGTAGCGTGTATGTATGCGCACATCTGAGAGGAATAGCAATAATCTACTCAAAATTCTGTATTTTTGCTGTACTTTCAAGATGAAAAACAAAAATATCCCTCAACAGGAAGAAGACGAATACATCATCATACCCAATCCCATTTATGATGTAGTATTTCGCTATCTCATGGAAGATACTGAAAGTGCTAAAATTGTCATTTCAACCATTATCAACCAAAAGATAAAAACCCTTATTCCTGAACCTTTAACGCATGCTGAAAAAGATGAAGCACTCACAGACCCCCAAACCAATGAGGTCATACGTTTATTTCACTTGGATTTTACGGCAGTTATAGAACTATCTGACGGCACAGAAGAAATGGTCATGATAGAGCTGCAAAAAGCCTCCGAACCTGATGATATATTCCGTTTCAAGCGGTATATCATGAAGAATTTTCAGAAAAAACGCCCTCGCACCCTCACAGACCCGCGCACAGGTGAAGCCAAAGAAATAGATGTTCCCATACGTTTAATTCCTATTTTTATCTTAAATTTCAGGATAGAAAACGAAGTCAGTGATTTGGTTATTGCTACAAATAGGGTAAAAACAGGGATATTCAAAAATCATATCTTTACGCAGCATAATGAGTTTATAGACCATTTGAGTTATGATATGTATGTGGTTCAACTGCCCAACCTGTACAATATCAAAGAAGAAGAGTACCTGAATGATGAATACAAGCGGAATTTATACAGTTTATTGAAATTATTTGACCAAAAATCCATAGTTAGAGATAATCAGCACAGATTGCGGTTAATCCGTAGGTTTTTACCTGGTTTTTTAGAGAGAGTTGTTAAGCGGTTACAGATAGTATCTTCACAAAAAGCAGATTTAGAAGAAAAAATGCACAT
>Ga0272446_1003883_pt1 | contig 18284 bp, 19 predicted proteins | sample YNPCB0061_FD_194587 | JGI IMG/M metagenome (GOLD analysis project Ga0272446, IMG submission 194587) | Hot spring microbial mat communities from Yellowstone National Park, WY, United States - YNP-CB-006-1 | ecosystem: Environmental > Aquatic > Thermal springs > Hot (42-90C) > Sediment | place... | reverse complement strand
GGCTGCTAGGGCTTGGGCGCGGCAGGCGGCGGGGCCAGCATCGGCACCGCGGCCGGGTAGGCGTAGGGGTAAGTCGCCATGCCCTGCCAGGGTTGTCCGTAGGTCGCCGGATTCATCATCGTCGCGCTCCAGCCCGGATAAAGCGCGGGGTTCATCGGCACCAGTGCGGTCTGCACCACGCGCGGATCGGCCGGCGCCAGGAGCCACTTCAGATAGGCCTGCGGGTTGAGCGCCTTCATCAGCAATTCCAGCGCGCGCGGATCGGTGGGCACCATCGCCCAGCGCGCGAGCTTGTTCGGATCGGTGAGCTGCTGCGAGAGCGCGGCGAAGAAATTGCCGTCCATGCTCGCCGCCAGCCAGCGCATCGACACATTGGGGTCGCTGGCGAGCTGAATCCAGGCGTTATAGCTCGCCGGGCTCATGAGCGACTGCGCGATCTCGGCCCAGCGTGCCGGGTCGAGGAGCTGGTTGCTCAGGGCGAACAGCAGGTTGGGATCGGTGGCGTAGGCGACGAAGGGCACGAACTTCTTCGGGTCCTTGAGGATTTCGGCGTTGCGCGTGAAGTCGGTCATGTAGCGCGCCATCTCCTCCGGCGTCGCAGGAAAAGCCTGCGCCGGCTCGGCGGCGATCGCGGGCGTGGCAAGCGCCATGGCCAACAGCAGGGACGCGGTCATTCTTTTCATGTCATCCTCCGGACGAACGATTCGGGAATCCGTAGTGTAGATGACTTCGCCATCAGGGGGCGAATTCCAGGCGTTCCTCGACCGCCTTGATCGCCGCCGCCGCGCAGGCCGCGTCCTTGTCGCCCCCGGGCGCGCCCGATACGCCGAGCGCGCCGACCAGGCTGCCGGCGGCACGGATCGGCACGCCGCCGTCCATGACGATGAGCCCCTGGACGTGATTGAGTTCCGGCCGGATGTCGCCCCGCGACGCGCGGAACTCCGCCGAATCGATGCCCGACATGATGACCATGCCCGCCTTGCGCGTCGAAATCTCGAGCGTGTAGCGCGGCGCCAGGGTGTCGCGCAGCGCCACCTGCACATCGCCCGCGCGGTCGACCACCACCGCGGAAACGTTGTACCCGTCACGACGGCAGGCGTCGACCGCGTGGGTTGCGATATCGCGCGCCAGTTCCAGCGAAATCTGCCGAACCGGCACGAAGTCAGCGGCGGCGGCTGGCATTGCCGCCGCGAGCAGCAGCGAGAGGGCAAGACGGCGCATCGGTGTTCTCCTCATTCAAGATGGCGATGCGCACAGCATAGGAAACCCCGCCACGGCGCGAAAGAGCAGAATGGACCAGCCGCCAGGCCACCCCCCGCGCCGAGTATAATTGCCGCCCATTCCGGTCCGCACGCGGTTTCCATGCAAGACAAGTACACGCCCTCCGACATCGAACCCCGGCTGCAGGCCCAATGGGAAGCCCGGCAGGCCTACCGCGCGCCGGACGACGATCCGCGCCCGAAGTACTACTGCCTGTCGATGTTCCCCTATCCGTCGGGCAAGCTGCACATGGGGCATGTGCGCAACTACACCATCGGCGACGTCCTCGCCCGCTACCACCGCATGAAGGGCTGCAACGTCTTGCAGCCGATGGGCTGGGACGCGTTCGGGCTGCCGGCGGAAAACGCCGCGATCGCCAACGGCGTGCCGCCGGCCGAGTGGACGTATCGCAACATCGACCACATGCGCCAGCAACTCAAGGCGCTCGGTCTTGCCATCGACTGGTCGCGCGAACTCGCCACCTGCAGGCCGGACTACTACCGCTGGGAGCAGTGGCTGTTCACGCGGCTCTTCCAGAAGGGCCTCATCTACAAGAAGATGGCGACGGTCAACTGGGACCCGGTCGATCAGACCGTGCTGGCCAACGAGCAGGTGATCGACGGCCGCGGCTGGCGCAGCGGAGCGCCGGTCGAAAAGCGCGAAATCCCCATGTATTTCTTCCGCATCACGCAGTACGCGGAAGAACTCCTCGCCGGCCTCGACCGGCTTCCCGGCTGGCCCGAGCGGGTCAAGACCATGCAGGCCAACTGGATCGGCAAGAGCACCGGCGTGCGCCTGGCGTTCAAGGTGCCGGGCTCCGACGAACGCCTGTGGGTCTTCACCACGCGCGCCGACACCCTCATGGGCGTGACCTTCGTCGCCGTGGCCGCGGAACATCCGCTCGCCACGCGCGCCGCGCAGGACAACCCCGCGCTCGCCGCCTTCATCGCCGAATGCAAGCGCGGCAGTGTCGCCGAGGCCGACCTCGCGACCATGGAAAAAAAGGGTATGGATACCGGGCTCAAGGTCATCCACCCGCTGACCAACGAAGCCATCCCGGTCTGGGTCGCCAACTATGTGCTCATGAGCTACGGCGAAGGCGCGGTGATGGCCGTGCCTGCGCACGACGAACGCGACTTCGGCTTCGCCAGGCAATACGGCCTGCCGATCAGGCAGGTGATCGCGCTCGAGGGCGCCTCGTTCTCGCCCGACGCCTGGGCGGACTGGTACGCGACGAAGTCCGGGCGCCTCGTCCATTCGGGCAAGTACGACGGCCTCACCCATGACGCAGCGGTCGAGGCCATCGCCGCCGACCTCGCAGCGCTCGGGCTGGGCGAAAAGAAAATCCAGTACCGGCTGCGCGACTGGGGCATTTCCCGCCAGCGTTACTGGGGCTGCCCGATCCCCATCATCCATTGCGACACCTGCGGCGACGTCCCGGTGCCGGACAACGACCTTCCGGTCGTTCTGCCCGAAGACGTCGTTCCCGACGGCGCCGGCAACCCGCTCGCCAAACGTGCCGATTTCGTCACCTGCCGCTGCCCGCGCTGCGGCGGGGCGGCGCGCCGCGAGACCGACACCATGGACACCTTCGTCGAGTCCTCGTGGTATTACGCGCGCTACACCTGTCCCGACTTCCAGGGCGGCATGCTCGACGCGCGCGCCGACCGCTGGCTGCCGGTCGACCAGTACATCGGCGGCATCGAGCACGCGATCCTGCATCTCCTGTACGCACGGTTCTTCCACAAGCTGATGCGTGACGAAGGGCTGGTGACGAGCGACGAACCGTTCACCCATCTCCTCACCCAGGGCATGGTCGTCGCCGACACCTATTACCGCGAGGACGCCGCCGGCAGAAAGACCTGGTTCAACCCCGCCGACGTCGAGATCCGCGAGGGCGTTCCGGTGCTGCGCGCCGACGGTGCGCCGGTCATCCACGGCGGTATCGAGAAGATGTCCAAATCCAAGAACAACGGCATCGACCCGCAGGCGCTGATCGACCGTTTCGGCGCCGACACCGCGCGCCTCTTCATCCTCTTCGCCGCGCCGCCGGAGCAGAGCCTGGAATGGTCCGACGCCGGCGTCGAAGGCGCCAACCGCTTCCTGCGCCGGCTATGGAAAATGGTCCACGACCACCTCGCCGGTGGCGTGGTCGCAAGCCCTGCGAGCGGCGATCTGCCCGAGGCCGCCAAAGCGCTGCGCCGCCAGGTGCACCAGACCATCGCCAAGGTCACCGACGACATCGAACGGCGCCACCAGTTCAATACCGCGATCGCCGCGGTCATGGAGTTGCTCAACGCGCTCGCGCGTCTCGACGGCGCGGATGCCGCGACCCGCAGCGTCCGCCAGGAAGCGCTCTACACCGCCGTGCTGCTGCTCGCGCCGATGGTGCCGCACATCGCCGAGACGCTGCTCGGCGAACTCGCGCCCGGTGCCGATCTCGTCTGGCCACAGGCAGACCCGGCCGCGCTGGTGACGGATACGGTCGAGCTCGTCGTTCAGGTCAACGGCAAGTTGCGCGGTCATGTGCGCGTCGCCGCCGACGCCGACGCGGCGGCCATCGAAGCCACGGCGCTCGCCAGCGAGGCGGTGCAAAAACATCTCGACGGACGCGCGCCGAAAAAAGTCATCGTCGTCCCCGGCCGCCTGGTCAACGTCGTCGCATGAAGCGGCGCGCGCTGCTCCTCGCTTTGCCGACCCTGGCGCTCGCCGGCTGTGGCTTCACGCTGCGCGGCGAGTCACGGATTCCGTTCACGCGCCTGCACCTCGACGCCCCCGGCCTTGGCAGCGCGGAGGGCGATGGCTTTTTCGCGAGCGGCGCGGGCGTCGCCCGCAAGCTGCGCACGGCGCTCCTGGCCGATGGCAAGACACGGCTCGTCGCCGATCCGGCACAGGCCGAGGCGACCGTCAGGCTCACGGGTGAAACCCGTGGCAAGTCCATCCTCGCCCTGTCCGGCGCGGGTCGGGTCAAGGAATACCGGCTCAGCCTGCGGCTCACCTTCAGCGTCCTCGACCCGGCCGGGCGCCCCCTCGTCGAGCCGACCCCGGTCGAGCTGTTCCGCGACTTCACCTACGACGATGCGCAGCTTCTCGCCAAGGCGGCGGAAGAGGACCTCCTCTACCGCGACATGGAGGACGACGCGGTCAGGCTGATCCTGCGCCGTCTGCGCAGCCTCCCGGTGCCGCGGTGAACATCCCCCCCGAGCGTCTCGCCGAACAGCTCGCGAAACGTCTGCTGCCGCTCTACGTGGTGACCGGCGACGAGCCGCTCACCGCGCTGGAAGCGCAGGATGCCGTGCGTGCGGCGGCGCGTGCCGCGGGCCATACCGAGCGCCGGGTGCTGAGCGTGGAGGCCCGCTTCAACTGGGCGACGCTCGCCGAGTCGGGCGGCAACCTGTCGCTGTTCGGCGACCGGCGCCTGATCGAAATCCGTATTCCGTCCGGCAAACCCGGCGTCGAAGGGGCGCGCGCGCTGACCGCCTGGGCCGCGGCGCTCCCGCCGGACAGCGTGACCCTCGTGGTGCTCGGCCCCCTCGACTGGCGCAGCAAGGACAGCGCGTGGTTCAAGGCGCTGGCCAACGCCGGCGGCGTGATCGAGGCGCGCGTCATCGAACGCGCCGCGCTGCCGGGCTGGATCGAGCGGCGTCTGGCGCGCGCCGGGCTGGCCGCCGATCGGGCGGTGCTGGAGTGGCTCGCCGACCGCTTCGAAGGCAATCTCCTGGCTGCACAGCAGGAGATCGACAAACTCGCGCTCACGCTGCCGCCCGGCCGCGTCACACTGGCCGACGTCGAGGCGGCGGTCGTCGACGTCTCGCGGCTCGAAGCCGACGCCCTGGAAGACGCCCTGCTCGCCCGCGATGCGGCGCGCTACGCGCGCACCCTCGCCGACCTCAAAGACAGCGGCGAGCACCCGGTCGCCTTCCTGTGGCGGCTGGCCGATTTCGTGCGCGCGTTGCTGCGGCTACAATCCGCCGTGCAGCGCGGCGAGCCGCTGGGCGCGGCGATGAAGGCCGCGCGCGTGTGGGATTCGCGCCGCCCCCTGATCGAGAAGGCGCTGGCGCGCCTCGACGTGACGCGACTCGAACGTGCCCAGGCGCAGCTGGCCCTCGCCGACCGCCAGGCGAAAGGCATCGAGCCGGGCGGCGAGGTGTGGGATACGATGTTGAGATTCGGGCTGACACTGACCGGCCCGGCAAGGAAAGCGAATGAACGTTAAGGACTACATGCACACCCTCGGCGCTGCTGCCCGTGCGGCAGCGCGCGCCATCGCCCGCGCCGAGACACGGCAGAAGAACCAGGCGCTGCTCGCCATGGCGGCGGCCATCCGGCGCGAGTCGGCAGCGCTGCTCGCCGCCAATGCACGCGACCTGGCGGCCGCGCGCGCCGCGGGCCTCGACGCGGCGCTCCTCGACCGCCTCGCCATCGACGCGCGCGCGGTCGACGCCATGGCCGAAGGGCTCGAACAGATCGCCGCGCTGGGCGATCCCGTGGGCGAAATCAGCGACCTCAAATACCGCCCGTCGGGCATCCAGGTCGGCAAGATGCGCGTGCCGCTCGGTGTCATCGGCATCATCTACGAGGCGCGTCCCAACGTCACCGCGGACGCCGCCGGCTTGTGCCTGAAATCCGGCAACGCCGCGATCCTGCGCGGCGGGTCGGAAGCGGCGCACTCGAACCAGGCGATCGCCGCCTGCGTGCGCGAAGGGCTGGCGGCCGCGGGGCTTCCGGAAACCGTGGTGCAGGTGGTGGAAACCACCGACCGCGCCGCGGTGGGCGAGCTCATCACGATGAAGGATTTCGTCGACGTGATCGTGCCGCGCGGCGGCAAGGGGCTGATCGAACGCGTCACCGCCGAGGCGCGGGTCCCGGTCATCAAGCACCTGCACGGCAACTGCCACGTCTATGTCGACGACCGCGCCGACATCGCCAAGGCCGTGAGAATCGTCGAAAACGCCAAGACCCAGCGCTACGGCACATGCAACACCGCCGAGTCGCTGCTGGTCGCGCGCGCCATCGCGCCGCAGGCGCTGCCGCCGATCGGCGCGATGCTCGCCGCCAAGGGCGTGGAAATGCGCGGCTGCCCGGAGACGCTGGCCATCCTGCGCGCCGCCCCGGTGGCGCAAGAGCGGCTGCGCGCCGCGACCGAGGCCGACTGGTCCGAGGAATACCTCGGCCCCATCATCGCGGTCAAGGTCGTCGCCGATCTCGATGCCGCCATCGCGCACATCAACACCCACGGCTCGCAGCACACCGACGCCATCGTCACCGAGGATTACGGCCGCGCGCGCCGCTTTCTGCGCGAGGTCGATTCGGCCTCGGTCATGGTCAACGCCTCGACGCGCTTCGCGGACGGCTTCGAATACGGCCTCGGTGCCGAGATCGGCATCTCCACCGACAAGATCCACGCCCGCGGCCCGGTCGGCCTGGAAGGACTGACCAGCCAGAAATGGATCGTCCTGGGAGACGGCCACGTTCGTGGCTGAAACGCGCCCGGTCGGCATCCTCGGCGGCACCTTCGACCCGATCCACCTCGGGCACCTGCGGTTGGCCGAGGAAATGGCCGACGCGCTCGGCCTCTCCGAGGTGCGCTTCGTCCCCGCCGGGCAGCCGCCCCACCGCGCGCCGCCACGCAGCGCCGCCGCCGACCGCCTGCAGATGGTCCGCCTGGCGACGGCCGGCAACCCGCGCTTCGTCGTCGATGCGCGCGAGGTGCGCGCCGCGCGGCCGAGCTACACGGTCGACACGCTCGCCGACCTGCGCGCGGAACTCGGCCCGGCGCGGCCGCTGGTGCTGCTCCTCGGCGTCGATGCCTTCTGCGGCCTGCCTACCTGGCACGACTGGCGCCGGCTGTTCGAATTCGCGCACATCGCCGTCGGTGAACGCCCGGGCACTGCCGGCCTCGATGCCGCGCCGGCGGCGCTCAGGGCCGAAATCGACGCCCGCCGCGCCGTGAGCCCGGGCGCTGCCGCCGGCAGCGTGCGCTTCGTGGCGACGACGCTGCTCGACATTTCTGCCACGGCAATCCGCGACCGGCTCGCGCGCGGGCACAGCGTGCGCTACCTGACCCCGGACGCGGTGCTCGACCACATTCACCTCCACCGACTCTACACCCAGCCATGAACCTCGAAGAAAAGACCCGCATCGTCGTCGCCGCACTTGAAGACAAGAAAGCCCGCGACATCGTCGTCATCGACACCGGCAAGCTCACCTCGCTGTTCGAACGCATGGTCATCGCCAGCGGCGAATCCAGCCGCCAGACCCGCGCGCTGGCCGAGAACGTGCGCGAGAAGGTCAAGGACGCCGGCGCCTACGTCGGCAACATGGAGGGTGAAGCGAGCGGCGAATGGGTGCTGCTCGACCTCGGTGACATCATCGTCCACGTCATGCAGCCGGCGGTGCGCGCGCTCTATAACCTCGAGGAACTGTGGGGCGCGGGCGAAGCGGTGAAGAGCCGCGGCGCCGGCAAGTGAGGCTCACCCTCATCGCCGTCGGCCACAAGATGCCGGCCTGGGTCGAGGCCGGTTTCGGCGACTATGCGCGGCGCATGACCGCGGACCTGCCGCTCACGCTCGTCGAGATCAAGCCCGCACACCGGGTGGCGGGCGGCGACGGCGGGCGCGCACGGCGCATCGAGGCGGAGCGGATCCTCGCCGCGCTGCCGGCCGCGTCGAGCGCCATCGTCCTCGACGAGAAGGGCGTTGCGCCGACCACGCGCGAACTCGCCGATTGGCTGGCGCGCTGGATGCAGGAGGGCGTCGAGCCCGCCTTCGTCATCGGCGGCGCGGACGGACTGGACGCGAGCGTCAAGGCCCGCGCGGCAAAACTCGTGAGCCTCTCGCGCCTGACCTTGCCGCATGCGCTGGTTCGCGTGCTGCTCGCCGAGCAGCTCTATCGTGCCGCGAGCATCCTCAAGGGCCACCCTTACCACCGCCAATGACATGATCGCCCGCCGCATCCATCTCGCCTCCCAGTCCCCGCGTCGCCGCGAGCTGCTGCGCCAGATCGGCGTCGCCTTCGACGTGCTGCCCCTGCGCGCCAGCCACGGTCGCGCAGACGTCGTCGAAATCCCCCACCCCTGCGAAACGCCGCCGGCATTCGCCGAGCGCCTGGCGCGCGAGAAGGCGGCCGCCGGCTGGCACGCGGTCGACGGCCGGGGACTGATGCGATATCCGGTGCTGGGCGCCGATACCGTCGTCGAGATCGACGGCGAGATTTTCGGCAAGCCCGCCGACCGCGAGCACGCGCGCGCCATGCTGGCGCGGCTTGGCGGTCGCAGCCACTGGGTGCACAGCGCGGTCGCGGTGTGCCTCGACACGCAAAGCGACGCCCGCCTGTCGTCGAGCCGGGTCGAGTTCGCGCCGCTCGACGACATCGCCATCGCGCGCTATCTCGACAGCGGCGAATTTTCCGGCAAGGCGGGCGCGTACGCCATCCAGGGCCGGGCGGCGATGTTCATCGCCCGCATCGAAGGCAGTTACAGCGGTATCATGGGTCTGCCGCTGTTCGAGACGGCGGCCCTGCTGAAGCGTTTCGGTGTCCTCTAGAAGCACCATGAGCGAAGAAATCCTCGTCAACGTCACCCCCCAGGAAACCCGTGTGGCGGTGCTGCATCTGGGCTCGGTGCAGGAACTGCACATCGAACGCGCGAAATGCCGCGGCCTGGTGAACAACATCTACATGGGCCGCGTGGCCCGCGTCCTGCCGGGCATCCAGTCGGCCTTCATCGACATCGGCCTGGAACGCGCGGCCTTCCTGCACATCGGCGACATCTGGGACGCGCATCGCAACGGCGAGCCGGAACGCAGCATCGAGCAGCTCCTGCACGAAGGCCAGTCGATCATGGTGCAGGTGGTCAAGGACCCGATCGGCACCAAGGGCGCGCGGCTGTCGACCCAGATCAGTTTTGCCGGGCGCTACCTCGTCTATCTGCCGCAGGAATCGCACATCGGCATTTCGCAAAAGATCGAAGGCGAGGAAGAGCGCGAGCAGTTGCGCCAGAAGCTCGCGCAGATGATTCCGCCCGACGCCGGCGGCGGCTTCATCGTGCGCACCATGGCCGAAACCGCGGAAGATGCCGGCATCCAGGCCGACGTCGACTATCTGCGGCGCCTCTGGCAGGACATCCTGGCACGCCGCGACTGTGCGGTGCCCTGCCTGCTCTATCAGGACCTCGACCTCGCGACCCGCGTGCTGCGCGACATCGTCACCCGCGACACCTCGCGTATCCTCGTCGATTCGCGCGAGACCTATCAGCGCATGGTCGAATTCGCGCAGAACTACACCAGCGAAGTGGTCGGCAAGCTGCAGCATTACAGCGCCGAACGCCCGCTCTTCGACCTGTACGCGGTCGAGGAGGAAATCGAAAAAGCGCTCGGCCGGCGGGTCGACCTGAAATCCGGCGGCTACCTCATCATCGACCAGACCGAGGCGCTCACCACGGTGGACGTCAACACCGGCGGTTTCGTCGGCGCGCGCAATTTCGACGACACTATTTTCAAGACCAATCTCGAAGCCGCGCAATCGGTCGCGCGCCAACTGCGCCTGCGCAATCTCGGCGGCATCATCATTCTCGATTTCATCGACATGGACAACGCCGAGCACCAGCAGGCGGTGCTCGCCGAACTCCGAAAGGTGATGGCGCGCGATCCGGCACGCGTCACCATCAGCGGCTTCTCGCAGCTCGGCCTGGTGGAGATGACGCGCAAGCGCACGCGCGAATCGCTCGCCCACATCCTTTGCGAATCCTGCCCGACCTGCACCGGCCGCGGCCAGATCAAGACCGCCCAGACCGTGTGCTACGACATCCTGCGCGAAATCGTGCGCGAGGCGCGCCAGTTCGACGCCCGGGGCTATCGCATCATCGCCGCGCAAAGCGTCATCGACATGTTCCTCGACGAGGAATCCGCGGGACTCGCGCAACTGTCCGACTTCATCGGCAAGCCGATTTCGCTGCAGGTCGAGACCAGCTACACGCAGGAACAGTACGACATCATCCTCCTGTGACCGCGCCCGCATACTGGCCGACTGCCTGCGCAGAACTCGGGGCGCGCGACGCGGTCATGGCCGGGCTCATCGCGCGCTACCCCGACGCCGTGCTCGGGCACCGCGGCGACGCCTTCCAGACCCTGGCGCGCGCCATCGTCGGCCAGCAGATCTCGGTCAAGGCCGCGGACCGCGTATGGGCGCGCCTCGTCGATACGCTGCCGGCAGTGAGCCCGGCGGCGCTCGCGGACCTCGCGCCCGATGCCCTGGCCGGCTGCGGGCTGTCGCAACGCAAGCGCGAATATCTGGTGGACCTCGCCCGCCATTTCGTCGACAAACGCATCGACCCCGCGCGCTGGCGGCACCGTGACGACGCCGCCGTCATCGCCGAACTCACCGACGTGCGCGGCATCGGCCGCTGGACCGCGGAAATGTTCCTGATCTTTTTCCTGCACCGCCCGGACGTCTGGCCGGTCGACGACATCGGCCTGCAAAAGGCCGTGGCCGCCCACTATCTGGGGGGCGAGCGAGCCGGCATCGGCGCGCTACGTGAACTCGGCGAGCGCCTGCGGCCGTGGCGCACCGTCGCCACCTGGTACCTGTGGCGCAGCCTCGACCCGGTGATCGTGCAATACTGACCCCCGTCCCTTCCCACCCATGCGCGCAACATGCAGACCCTGATGAGTGCCCTTCCCTACGTCCTGGCGGCGATCGTCGCTGCGTTTGCGATGTTGCAGCTCGTCCTGCTGCTCAAGGCGCGGCGCATGCGCGGACGGCCGGCGCCCGACCTGTCGGCCGTGCTGCCCGGTACCCATGCGCGCGTGGTGCTGTATTTCCACAGCGCGCATTGCGGCGCGTGTCGGGCCATGACGCCGATGGTCACGCGACTCGCGGCACGCCATCCGAACCTCGTCGCGCTCGATGTGGCCGAGCACGGGGAACTTGCACGGCAGTTCGGGGTGAGCGCGACGCCGACGCTGATCCGGGTGGAAAACGGCGTGATCCGCGACGTGGTGCTCGGCACGCTCAGCGAAAGCAAGCTCGCCGCCCTCGTCGGCCCGGCGTCATGATCCCGCAAACCGCAGTCGGACGCACCCGAGGGTGCGTAGCGCTCCCAGGCAGCGCGTGAACCCGGCCGAACGCCAAAAAAGCGGCATGCATGCGGCGCTTGCAAGCGCGATCAGCGATCTACTGCGGTTTCTTGCAGCCTGTCGAGGTCGACCTCGGCGATGACCGGCGCGTGATCGGACGGGCGTTCGAGGCGGCGCATGTCGCGGTCGATGGTCGCGCCCGTGCACGCCCTGGCCAGCGGTTGCGAGAGCAGGATGTGGTCGATGCGCAGACCGTGGTTGCGGCGAAACGCCATCATCCGGTAATCCCACCAGGAAAAGGCTTTCTCCGGCTGCTCGAAGAGACGGAAACTGTCTTCGAGGCCGAGCGCCAGAAGGGCCTTGAAGCGCGCGCGCTCGGCGTCGGACACCAGCACGCTGCCCTTCCAGGCTTCGGGATCGTGAACGTCGCGATCCTCCGGCGCGATATTGAAGTCGCCGAGCAGCGCAAGCCGCGGGTAGCGCTGCAATTCGCCCGCGAGCCAGCCGGTGAGCGCGTCGAACCACGCCAGCTTGTAGGCATACTTGTCGGAGTCCAGGCTCTGCCCGTTGGGACAATACGCGCACACCACGCGCACGCCGGCGACGGTCGCGGCGATCACGCGCCTCTGCTCGTCCGCGAGACCGGGAATGCCGGTGGTCACCTCGGTCATCGGCGCACGCGCCAGCAGCGCCACGCCGTTGTAGGTTTTCTGGCCGGTGTGCACGGCCTGGAAGCCGGCTGCCTCGAGCGCTTCGAACGGGAAGTTTTCGTCGGTGAGCTTGGTTTCCTGCACGCACACCACGTCGGGCGCGCGCATGGCGAGGAAGTCCAGGAGCTGCGGCAGGCGAACCTTCAGGGAATTGACATTCCAGGAGACGAGTTTCATGTCGCCCAGTGTAGCGCAGCGGCAGAGCCGCCGAAACGCGGCTTCAGGGCTTGGCCGGGGCGCCTGCGGCCGGCTGCGGGGCGCTGGCTGCGGACGCCGGCTTGCGCGCAACGGCCGGCGCCTTGGGGTAGTGCGCGCGGTCGAGCGCGGCGTGCCATTGTCCTTCTTCGAAGCCGTCGATCTTGTCGGCACCGACGACCAGCACCGGCACGCGGTTGCGGCCGGTGAGCTTCTGTAAGGCATCGCGCGCCTCGCCGTTCTCCGACGGATCGATCTCCGTGAACGGCACGCCGCGCGTCTGCAACAGTCGCCGCGCGTCGTCGCACGGCGCGCCGCAACTGCCGGCATACAGCGTGACCGGGGACTTTTCCCGCGCCTGCTTGAGTTCGTAGGATTCGCCGCTCTCGACGAAGCTGCCGACGAAGCGCCGCTGCTGCACGCCCTTGACGCTGGGCGGCGGCGGCTGGTCGCTGTACACCGTGCGCCCCTGGGCGTCCTTCCACTGATAGAGCTGCGCCGCCGGCAGCGGCATGCTCGCCGCCACCAGCCATACTGCAGCAATCCACTGCACTGTTTTCATCGTCGGCTCCCGCACATCGAATTCCAGCTCTTTACGGCACCCCCGGCGCCAAACTTAAGCCATGCCGTTGTGGCGCAACAGCGCGCCGATGTCCGGTTCGCGGCCACGGAAGGCCTTGAACGACTCGATCGCCGGGCGCGCGCCGCCCTGGGCGAGGATTTCGCTCCAGAAGCGGTGGCCGACTTCGGGATTGAGCACGCCGTTTTCCTCGAACAGGGCGTAGGCATCGGCAGAGAGCACCTCCGCCCACTTGTAGCTGTAATAGCCGGCGGCATAGCCACCCGCGAAAATGTGCGAGAAATTGTTGGGAAAGCGGTTGTAGTCGGGCGGGAACAACACCGCCACGCGGCGGCGCACCTCGTCGAGGACATCGAGCACGCGCCGGCCGGAATCGGGATCGTATTCATGATGCAGGCGCATGTCGAACTCGGCGAATTCGACCTGGCGCAGCGTGGCAAGCCCGGACTGGAAGTTCTTCGCGGCGAGCATCTTGTCGAACAGCGGTCGCGGCAGCGGCTCGCCGGTATCGACGTGCGCGGTCATGTGCTCGAGCACCGCCCACTCCCAGCAGAAGTTTTCCATGAACTGGCTGGGCAGCTCCACCGCATCCCACTCCACGCCATTGATGCCGGAGACGCCGAGTTCCTCGACCTGGGTGAGCAGGTGATGCAGCCCGTGGCCGGTCTCGTGGAACAGCGTGATGACTTCGTCGTGCGTGAAGAGCGCGGGCCTGCCCCCCACCGGCGCCGCGAAGTTGCAGTTCAGATAGGCAACCGGGGTCTGGATCTCGCCGTTTTTCCGGCGCCGGGTGATGACGTCATCCATCCACGCCCCGCCACGCTTGGAAGGCCGCGCGTACAGGTCCATGTAGAACTGACCGACGCGCTGGCCGTTGCGATCGGTCATCGTGTAGAACCTGACGTCGGGATGCCAGACCGGCGCGCTGTCTTCGCGAATCGACAGCCCGTAGAGCGTCTCCACCAGGCGGAACAGCCCGGAAAGCACGCGCGGCTCGGGAAAATAGGCCTTGACCTCCTGATCGGAGAAGCTATAGCGCGCAACGCGCAGTTTTTCCGACACGTAAGCCGTATCCCAGGCGGCGAGTTCGGCGATTCCCAGCGTGTCACGGGCGAATGCCGTGAGCTCGGCGACGTCGCGCTCGGCATACGGGCGCGCGCGCCGGGCGAGTTCGTCGAGGAAGCGCAGCACATCATCGGGTGTCTCCGCCATCTTGGTCGCCAGCGAGAGTTCGGCATAGCTCGCAAAGCCCAGGATGTGGGCGGCCTCGCGGCGCAGGCGCAGGATGTCGGTGATGATCGCCGTGTTGTCGAGCTCGGGCGGGCCGAATTCCGACGCGCGGGTGACGTAGGCGCGGTAGAGTTTTTCGCGCAGGGCGCGGTTGTCGGCGTATTGCATGACCGGAAGATACGACGGCATGTGCAAGGTGATCTTCCAGCCGGGCCGCCCGTCGCGCTCGGCGGCCTCGCGCATCGCGGCGAGGACGTCCTCGGGCACGCCGGCGAGTTCAGCGGCGTCTTCCACGTAATGCGCGAACGCGTTGGTGGCATCGAGCAGGTTTTCCTCGAACTTCGCTGCCAGCCGCGCGAGCGCTTCCTGAACCTCCATGAAGCGTGCCTTGCGGTCGTCGTCAAGCTCGGCGCCGCCGAGACGGAAATCGCGCAGCTCGTTTTCGATCACCCGCTTGCGCGCGGCGCTCAGGCCGGCGTATTGCGGACTCGCGGCAAGCGCCCGGAATTTTTCGAAGAGCGCCGTGTTCTGGCCAAGCTCGGCAAAATAGACGGTGATCTTGGGCAGATTCTCGTTGTAGGCCTCGCGCAGTTCAGGCGTATCCATGACCGCATGCAGATGCGAAACCTGTCCCCAGGCGCGCGACAGCCGCTCGTTCGCGTCCTCCAGCGGCGCGACGAAGTCGTCCCAGGTCGCGGGCACGGCGGGGGAGACGACGCGCTCGACGGTGGCGCGCGCATCGCCGAGCAGCTGATCGACGGCGGGCGTGACATGGCCGGGGCGAATGTCGGAAAACCGCGGCAAACCGGAAAAATCGAGCAGGGGATTGTTGCCCGTGGCACTCATCATGGCGAAAACCTGTCTGGAAAAAAGCGCAAGGATTGGACGCGCGCAAGGCGGCGCGGGTTTCATGATCCGGGATAACGCGTCCCGCGGTCCGGGCAACGGCGGATCATGTCCGCGATTATAATCGGGCACGTCATTCCCTGCTCCGCTCCCGTCATGCCAGCTCCGCTCGCTCCCTTCAACGGCATCACCCCCACGCTCGCCGACGGCGCCTGGGTGCATCCTCGCGCCACGGTCATCGGCGACGTGCATCTCGGCCGCGACGTGTCGGTCTGGCCGGGGGCGGTGATCCGCGGTGACGTCAATGCGATCCGCGTCGGCGAGGCGACCAACATCCAGGACGGTTGCGTGCTGCACGTCTCGCGCAGGACCGCGGACGACCCGCTGGGCGGGCCGCTCACCATCGGCGCACGCGTGACCGTCGGCCACCTGGTGGTGCTGCACGCCTGCACCATCGAAGACGAATGCCTGATCGGCATGGGATCGATCATCCTCGACCGCGCGGTGCTGCAGAAACACGTCCTGCTCGGCGCGGGTTCGCTGGTTCCCGAGGGCAAGGTGCTCGAATCCGGCCACCTCTATCTTGGCCGCCCGGCCAAGGCGGTGCGCCCGCTGACCGCCGCGGAAATCGCGTACTTCGACGACTCGGCGCGCCATTACGTGCAACTCGCGCGCGCCTACACGGTCTGATCGCGGCTCGTCACATGCTTCGTCAACCCTGACTGCAACCCATCCATGGCGCAATACGTTTACTCGCTCAACCGCGTGGGCAAGATCGTTCCGCCCAAGCGGCAGATCCTCAAGGACATCTCGCTGTCGTTCTTTCCCGGCGCGAAAATCGGCCTTCTGGGTCTCAATGGCTCCGGAAAATCGACGCTGATCCGCATCATGGCCGGCGTCGATCGCGACATCGAAGGCGAAGCGATCCCGATGCCCGGCATCCGCATCGGCTATCTGCCGCAGGAGCCTCAGCTCGACCCCGCGCACACGGTGCGCCAGGCAGTGGAAGCGGGCCTGGCCGACATCGCCGCGGCGCGCACGCGCCTGGACGAAATCTATGCCGCCTATGCCGAGCCCGACGCGGACTTCGACAAGTTGGCGGAGGAGCAGGCACGCTGCGAGGCGATTCTCGCGACCGCCGGCGCCGACCTCGAAACGCAGCTGGAAATCGCCGCCGACGCGCTCCGCCTGCCAGCGTGGGACGCGCTGATCGGCCACCTGTCGGGCGGCGAGAAACGCCGCGTCGCGCTGTGCCAGCTCTTGCTATCCAAACCCGACATGCTGCTGCTCGACGAGCCGACCAATCACCTCGACGCCGAGTCGGTCGAATGGCTGGAGCAATACCTGGTGCGCTATCCCGGCACCGTGGTCGCGGTCACCCACGATCGCTACTTCCTCGACAACGCTGCCGAGTGGATCCTCGAGCTCGACCGCGGCCACGGCATTCCCTGGAAGGGCAACTACTCGTCGTGGCTGGAACAGAAGGAGGCGCGGCTGGAGACCGAATCCAGACAGGAAGCGGCGCGCATCCGTGCAATGAAGCAGGAACTGGAGTGGGCACGCGCCAACCCCAAGGCACGGCAGGCCAAGTCGCGCGCGCGCCTGTCGCGGTTCGCGGAACTGTGCGCCGTCGAATACCAGAAGCGCAACGAGACGCAGGAGATTTTCATTCCGCCAGGCGAGCGCCTGGGCGATCAGGTCATCGAGTTCAAGCACGTCAGCAAGCGCTTCGGCGATCGCCTGCTGATCGACGACCTGTCGTTCGCCGTGCCGCCGGGCGCGATCGTCGGCATCATCGGCCCGAACGGCGCCGGCAAGTCGACGCTGTTTCGCATGATCACCGGCCAGGAAACGCCCGACAGTGGCGAAATCCTCATCGGCCAGACCGTGAAGCTCGCCTACGTCGATCAGAGCCGCGATGCGCTCGCCGCCGACAAGACCGTGTTCGACGAAATCGCCGAAGGCCGCGACATCCTCGCCGTCGGACGCTACGAGATTGCGGCGCGGGCGTATCTGGGCCGGTTCAATTTCAAGGGCGCCGACCAGCAGAAGCGCGTCGGCAGCCTCTCCGGCGGCGAGCGCGGGCGGCTGCATCTGGCCAAGACCCTCATTGCCGGCGGCAACGTGCTGCTGCTCGACGAACCGTCCAACGACCTCGACGTGGAAACGCTGCGCGCGCTCGAAGACGCGCTGCTGGAATTCGCCGGCTCGGTGCTCGTCATCTCGCACGACCGCTGGTTCCTCGACCGTCTCGCCACGCACATCCTCGCCTTCGAAGGCGATTCGCACGTCGAATTCTTCGCCGGCAACTATCAGGAATACGAAGCAGACAAGAAACGGCGCCTGGGCGAGGAAGGCGCCAAACCCCGCCGCATCCGTTACAAACCCATCACCCGTTGAACCTTCCGAAGGAACCGTCATGAACGCAGCAAAACGCACCCTCAACCCCCTGGCGCTGGCGCTCGTCCCCCTCGCTCTACTGTCCGGCTGTGCCACCCAGCAGGCGGTGAGCGAAAAAACCGATGCGCTCGCCGAACGCATCGCGCGGCTGGAAGACGCGCTCAAGGGCACGCGCCAGGTCGCGCTCGACACTGCCGACGCCCGCCGCCTGGATCGCCAGGCGCTCGACGCGCGCCTCGCCGAGCAGGCGCAGAAGCTCACGCCGCTGGAATCCCAGCTCAGCGCCCAGGCCGGCAAGCTCGTGCCGCTCGAAACCCGCGTCGCACAGCTCGAAGCCCGCCAGCAGGACGCGGAGCAGAAACTCGGCGAAGTCGCCGCCACCGCGCGCAAGGCGCTCGACGTCGCCAATGGCAAGCAGTCGCGCTTTCAGGGCAAACTCATCGACAGCGTGGCGCTCACCGCCGATCACTTCCTCTATCCGCTCAACAGCGCCGAGCTCGACAGCCGCGACACCGCGCTGCTCGACGCCCTCGCCGCACGCCTGAAAGCGCTCGACCACGACTACACCCTCGTCATCCAGGGCCACAACCAGGAAACCGCCGTCGACGAATACAACTACCTCCTCGGCCAGGCGCGCGCCAGCGCCGTCATGCGCTACCTGCACATCAACGGCGGCATCCCCCTCGCCCGCATGTCCGCGATCTCCTACGCCGCCTGGCCCGCCACCCCAGCCGCCAACGGCGCCGAGAAGCGTCGCATCCTGGTTCAGGTCTTCGAGTGACGTGACGGCGGGCACGCCCGCCCTTGGACCGCTGGGTGAAACGGGGCATCGAACTTTGCACAGCAGCGGGCGAAAAACAGATATTCGGTAAGCCGGCGTCCCGCACGATACTCGCGATGAGCGAAACGAACCCGTCCGCATGCTTGCCGCCGGTCACCCCGCTACGGTTGCCAGCATCTTTCACACCCGATCCGCTCCCCTGCTTTTCT
>Ga0272446_1003882_pt1 | contig 18288 bp, 18 predicted proteins | sample YNPCB0061_FD_194587 | JGI IMG/M metagenome (GOLD analysis project Ga0272446, IMG submission 194587) | Hot spring microbial mat communities from Yellowstone National Park, WY, United States - YNP-CB-006-1 | ecosystem: Environmental > Aquatic > Thermal springs > Hot (42-90C) > Sediment | place... | reverse complement strand
CGGCTTCGGCGGCTGGCGGTAGTTCTCGTTGTAGAGGGTGACGTAGTAGAAGACGTCCTCGCCGCGAACGTACATCCGCTCGATCCCGTCGCGGACGATGACGGCCAGTTCGTAGGCGTAGGCCGGATCGTAGGCCCGGATGCTCGGGACGACCGAGGCGAGGAGGTGGCTGTGGCCATCGTCGTGCTGGAGCCCCTCGCCGGCGAGGGTCGTCCGGCCGGCCGTCGCCCCCATCATGAAGCCGCGGCCTCGGGCGTCACCGAAGGCCCAGGCCTGGTCCCCCGTCCGCTGGAAGCCGAACATCGAGTAGAAGATGTAGAAGGGGATCGTCGCCAAACCGTGGGTCGCGTAGGCCGTCCCGGCGGCCTGGAACGACGCCATCGAGCCGGCTTCGGTGATCCCCTCTTCGAGGACCTGCCCGTCGGTCGCCTCCCGGTACTTGAGGACGAGCTCCGAATCGACGGGCTCGTAGCGCTGACCGAGGGCAGAGTAGATCCCGACCTCGTTGAAGAGCGGATCCATACCGAAGGTCCGGGCCTCGTCGGGGATGATCGGCACGATCCGCCGCCCGATGACCGGGTCTCTTATCAGGTTCCGGAGCAGGCGGGTGAAGGCCATGGTCGTCGAGACCGGGGTCGTGCTCCCCGCAGCGAACTCGGCATCGACCTCGGACCGGAGGGGCGGCAGGGGCACGAAACGGACGACCCGCCGCGGCAGGAAGCCGCCGAGGGCCCGGCGGCGCTCGAGCAGGTACTGGACCTCCTCGGACTCGGGCCCCGGGTGGAAGTAGGGCGCCTCGGGCAGCTTCGCATCGGGGATCGGCAGCTCGAGCCGATCGCGGAAGACCCGGAGCTCCTGTTCGGAGAGCTTCTTCGCCTGGTGGGTGATGTTCCGGGCCTCCACCCCAGGCCCGAGGGTCCAGCCCTTGACGGTCTTGGCCAGGATGACCGTCGGCGCGCCGCGGTACTCGGTCGCCGCCTTGTAGGCGGCGTAGACCTTCCGGTAGTCGTGGCCGCCGCGCCGGAGCTTCGTCAGGTCCTCGTCGGAGAGGTGCTCGACGAGTTTGCGGAGGCGCGGATCCGGCCCGAAGAAGTGCTCCCGGATGTAGGCACCGCCGGCGACGGAGTACTTCTGGTACTCGCCGTCGAGGGTGTTGTTCATCTTCTCGACGAGGACCCCGTCGACGTCACGGGCGAGGAGCTCGTCCCACTCCCGGCCCCAGATGACCTTGATGACGTTCCAGCCGGCGCCCCGGAAGAGGCCCTCCAGCTCCTGGATGATCTTGCCGTTCCCGCGAACCGGGCCATCGAGGCGCTGGAGGTTGCAGTTGACGACGAAGACGAGGTTGTCGAGGCCCTCCCGGGCGGCCAGGGCGAGGCCGGCGATGGCCTCCGGCTCGTCCATCTCGCCGTCCCCGACGAAGGCCCAGACCCGCTGCTCGGAGGTGTCTTTGAGGCCGCGGTTGTGGAGGTAGCGGTTGAAGCGGGCCTGGTAGATGGCAGCCAGGGGGCCGAGGCCCATCGAGACGGTCGGGAACTCCCAGAAGTCGGGCATGAGCCGGGGGTGGGGGTAGCTGCTCAGCCCGTTCCCGCCGGTCTCGCGCCGGAAGTTGTCGAGCTGAGCCTCGGTCAGCCGCCCCTCGAGGAAGGCCCGAGCGTAGATCCCCGGCGCGGCGTGACCCTGGAAGAAGACCTGGTCGCCGCCGCCGGGATGGTCCTTGCCCCGGAAGAACCAGTTGAAGCCGACCTCGTAGAGGGTCGCCGCCGAGGCGTACGTCGCCAGGTGGCCGCCGATGCCCGGGTAGCGGTTGTTCGCCCGGAGGACCATCGCCACCGCGTTCCAGCGGATGAGGCGCCGGATCCGGCGCTCGAGCTGCTCGTCGCCGGGGAAGGTCGGCTCCTGCTCGGGGCTGATGGTGTTGATGTAGCGGGTCTGGGTGAGGGGCGGCAGGCCGATCTGGAGCTGGCGGGCGCGCTTGAGGAGCTTGAAGATGAGGAAGCGGGCCCGGTTCTCGCCCTCTTGCTCGACGACCTGGGTGAGGGCGTCGAGCCACTCCTGGGTCTCCGCCGGGTCGATGTCCGGCAGCTGGTGCTTGAACTGGTCGAAGTACATCGGGCACTCCGTGGCGGTCGCCGGCGGCCTCGCCGGCGCGATCAGGTGGGCGTGAGGCGAAGGGTCGTCGGCAGGGCTTCGTCGCGAACCATGGCCGGGGTCGCGGGGTCGCCGGCGTACTTACGGCGGTAGCCGGCGGAGGCGCGGGCTACCGAGGCGGGGTCGGTCGCCGGCTCGACCCGAGCTTCGATCCGGCGGTCGGCGTGGTGGACGACGATCCTCGGGTTGGCGGTGGCCTCGCGATACCAGCGGGCGCTCGCGCCGCGCCACGAGCGCACGAAGACGTCCTCTCCGTCGACGACGACCCAGACGATGGTTCGATGGGGCGGTCCGTCGGGCCGCCGGGTCTCGATCTCGACTTCCTTCGCGGCCGCGAGCTCGGCCAGGACGTCTGGCGGGAACGGCATGACGGGTCGAGGGTAGCCGAAACGGCGGCCGTCTGCCGCCGGCGGGTCGGTGCGGCCAGGGAGCCGCCTCCGCCGCGACGGGCCGCTCGGCCCTGGCCGACGGCGCCGGGCTGCGCTACCGTTGTCGTCGCCATGGTCACCTACGATCCCGCGACGGCCCTCGTCGTCGTCGACGTCCAGAACGACTTCGCCGACCCGGCGGGCAGCCTCTACGTCAAGGGCGGCGAGGCGATCATCCCGGTCGTCAACGGCCAGGTCGCCGCGGCCCGAGCCGCCGGGGCCCACGTCGTCTACACCCAGGACTGGCATCCCGAGCACACCCCCCACTTCGCCAAGGACGGCGGGGTCTGGCCCGACCACTGCATCCAGGGCACCTGGGGGGCCGCCTTCCACCCCGCCCTCGTCGTCGACGGTCCCGTCGTCCGAAAGGGCGCGAACGGGGAGGACGGTTACTCGGGCTTCACGATGCGCGACCCGGTCAGTGGGGCGACGGTTCCGACCGAGCTGGAGGGACTCCTCCGGAGTTGGGGCGTCGAGCGCGTCGTCGTCTGCGGCCTGGCGACCGACTACTGCGTCAAGGCGACCGCCCTCGACGCCGTCCGCCTCGGCTTTGCGACGACGATCCTCGCCGACGCCATCGCCGCCGTCGACCTCGCGCCGGGCGACGGGGAGCGGGCCCTCGCCGAGCTTCGGGCCGCCGGGGCGACCATCGCCCGGGCCGAAGGCGACTAGCCGGGTGGTCTTCCGCCTCGCCCGGATCGGCCTCGCGGCCCTCGGCGGACTGGGGCTCCTCGAGTTCGTCCTCGGCCGGCTGCCGGGCTGGCGGTCGCTGCCACCGCTCCGGACGAGCACGATCGTGGAGGCGCCGCCCGATCGGGTCTGGGCGGTCCTCGCCGACGTCGAGCGACAGCCGGAGTGGATGACCGACCTGCGCAGCGTCCAGATCGAGACGCCTGGGCCGGTCGGCGTCGGGACGCGGGCCGTCGGCACGGTCTGCATCGCCGGCATCTGCGTCCGCGATCCCATCGAGGTGACCGCCTTTGAGCCGCCGACCCGCTTCGCCGTCGCGCACCGCGGCCGGTTCCGGGGCCACGGCACGTTCAGCATCGAGGACCTCGGCGACGGCGCGGCGCGGGTCATCTGGGACGAGGTCCTCGCCGCCCCCCTCCTGCCCCGGGCCTGGTGGTTGGCGGCGCGCCCGATCCTGGGTCGGGTCTTTCGGGCCGATCTGGCCAGACTCCGCGCCCGCGCCGAGGGGCGCGCGAACTCGGCGGAGCCGAGCTGAGCGACGGCGGGCGCCGAGCTGTGGAGGTCCACCTCGTCGACGCCACCTACGAGCTCTTTCGGGCCCACTTCGCGCCCCGGCCGCCGGTTCGCGGCCGCGACGGCACGATCCTCAGCGGCGTCGCGGGGCTCATCGAGCAGCTCCTCGCCCTGACCCGGATCGAGGGCGCCAGCCACGTCGGCTGCGCGACGGATCGGGTCATCGAGTCCTTCCGAAACGAGCTCTTCCCCGGGTACAAGTCGAGCGCCGGCGTCCCGCCCGAGCTCCTCGCCCAGTTCCCGATCGCCGAAGAGGCCATCGCGGCCCTCGGCTTCGTCGTCTGGCCGATGGTGGAGCTCGAGGCCGACGATGCCATCGCCTCCGCCTGCCACCAGCTCCGCGCCGACCCGGCCGTCGAGCGGATCGTCATCTGCACCCCCGACAAGGACCTCGCCCAGCTCGTCGACGGCGACCGGGTCGTCCTCCGGGACCGGCGCCGCGGGATCACCTACGACGCGGCCGGAGTCGTCGCCAAGTGGGGCGTTCCGCCGAGCGCCATCGTCGACTGGCTCGCCCTCGTCGGGGACGCCGCCGACGGCTACCCGGGGATCCCGGGCTGGGGCGCGAAGTCGGCGGCCGCCGTCCTCGCCCGCTACGGCTCCATCGAGGCGATCCCGCCGCGGGCGGCCGACTGGGACGTGCCTGGCCTCCGCGGCGCGCCGCGTCTGGCGGCGGCCCTCGAGGCCCACCGCCCGGAACTGGCGACGTACCGGACCCTGGCCCGCCTGCGCATCGACGCCGCCATCGTCGTGACCGCTCCCGACCTGGCCTGGCGGGGCGTGCCGCGGGGGCGCTGGCTCGCCTTCTGCGCGCGGTGGGGCCTCGATCGGCTGGCCGAGCGACCCCACCGCTGGCGAGACGAGCCGGCGGATGGTGGCGCAACCACCGGACCTGGCTGACGGGCTCGGCTGACGGGCTCGACCGCCACGGGTCCGGTCAGAGTTTGACGGCGACGAGCTCGCCGCGCCCGATGGGGACGACGAGGCCGGTGAGGGCCGGATGGCCGAGGGCCGCCTCCCGGAAGCCGGCCAGCTCGGCGGGGTGGGAGAGGATGTTGTCGGCGACGAGGATGCCGCCGGGGCGGAGGGCGCGGACGGCCGGCTCGAGAAAGCGCTCGTAATCCTCCTTCTCGGCATCGAGGAAGACGAGGTCGGCGGTCGCCTCGAAGTCGGCCAGCCCCGCCCCGCCGTCGCCGAGGCGGACCTCGACGGTCTCGCCGAGACCGGCCCGATCGATGGCGCGGCAGGCGATGTCGACCTTCGCCGGGTCCACCTCGAAGGTCACCACCCGACCTCGCCGGTGGCGCGCCGCGACGGCGAGCCAGAGGGTCGAGTAGCCGCCGCTCGTGCCGACCTCGAGGATCGTCCGGGCACCGACGCCGAGAGCGAGGGTCATGAGGAAGCGACCGACGTCGGGGCTGATCGCCCGGAGGCGTTTCGACTTCGGGGTCCCGTCGACGCGGTCGCGGCGGTCGATGGCCTCGAGCTCGGCCATGACGGCCTCCACGGCAGGGGGCACGAAGCCGGCCACGGGGCCCTCAGGCGGTCCGCGCCGCCCGAGCTGGGCGCGGCTCGCCCCGGACGAGGGCGAGGATCGCGGCGTGGTGCTCGGGCGGGGCGGCGACGAGCCCGAAGGACTTCGGCGCCGCGCCGAGGTCGAACCAGGGCTCCCCTTCGGGGTTCGTCAGCCGCGCTCCGCCGCGCTCGGCGACGAGTCCGGCGGCGGCGACGTCCCAGACCGACAGGCCCGAGGACTGGACGAAGGCATCGAAGCGGCCGTTGCCGACGTAGGCGAGGGAGAGGGCCGCCGAGCCCATGGAGCGAGGGATCCGGATCGCCCGCCGGATGGCCCGCAGGCGTCCGGCGACGCCGCGCCCGCCGAGGGCGAGGGAGACGACGAAGTCGGAGAGTCGTTCCTTCGTGCTCGTCCGGATCGGGCGGCCGTCGAGGGTCGCCGGGCCGTCGCAGGCCGCCTCGAAGGTCTCCCCGCGGCAGGGATCGTGGACGACCCCGACCGCCGGAGCCCCGTCCACGACGAGGGCGACCGACACGCAGAAGAAGGGGATCCCGTTGGCGTAGTTCACGGTCCCATCGAGGGGATCGACGACCCAGGTCCGACCGCCGGCGGCGGTGGCCGGGCTGCCATCGCCCCGGTCGACGGCACCCGACTCCTCGGCCAGGATCCCGTCGGTCGGGAAGGCGGTCCGGATCGCCTCGACGATGAGCGCCTCGGAGAGGTGATCGACCTCGGTGACGATGTCCCGAGCGCTCTTGTAATCGACCCGCTCGACCCGCTCGTAGTGATCCATCAGGAGCTCCCCGGCTCGAACGGCGACCTCCCGGGCGAAGGTCGCCTCGACGACGAAGCGCCGGCTCGGGGTCGGCGGGGGTGCGACGGCGGCGACGACGGCCACCGTCGGGTCGCGCTCGGCGGGCGGCGGCGGATCGACCGCCACCGGGCGCGCGGAGAGCGCCGGATCGACCGGCGGAACACCCGGGCGGTCGGCCCGGGTGTCGGCGTCGTGGGCGCTCATCGGGAGCGGCACGCGGCGGCGAGGGGTCGGGGCACCGAGCCGAGCTCGCCGATGGTCTTGGTGAAGGTGACCGTCGCGCCGGGTTCGATGCGCGGACTCAGGACCTGGGCCGATTCGGGCCCGATGCCGGGGATCGAGGGGTCGTAGATCCGGCACGTGGTCGCCCCGGCCCGACTCCCTTCGTTGGTCACCGAGAGGGTCACGGCCAGGCCGCCGGGGGCCGGCTCGACGGCGACCACCGAACCCTCGAAGGGGCCGACGCCAGCGAGAGCGAGTCGACCGAGGAGGGCGAGGCCGATGACGGCGAGGCCGATGGCGAGGAAGACCGTCCCATGGGCCTGGCTGGCGGCGGGCTGGGAGAGCCCGAGGGGGTTGCAGGCCTCGCAGAGGGCGACGCTGACCGGGACCCGTCGACCGCAGCGGACGCAGCCGTGGGTCGGCAGGTCGGTGGGCACGGCGCCGCCCCTCGCCGGCGGCGCGTCGTTCCGCGCGGCGAGCGGCGTCGGCCCAGGTCGGTGCGACAGGGAGGGATGGGCATCCATCGCCCCCATGGTGCCACAAAGTGGCCGGACCCTCCGGGTAGGGAGTCCGGCGGTGCGCTAGCCGGCGGCGCGCCGGAACCGTTCGGCGGCGGTCAGGAGGGCGACGACGTCGGCCTCGGTCCGGGCGCTGACCACCACCCCGTCGGCGCCGGCGGCCCGCCAGCGCGCCCACGTCCCGACCGGATCGGCGATCCAGGGGCTCCCGGCCAAGAAGTCGACCCCGCTCCGCCCGCCCTCGAAACCGACGATGACCGTCACCTCCGAGCGAGCCCGGCCGGCGTCGAGGAGGCCGGCCTCGAAGACCGGCCGGAGGCGCTCGAACCGGTCGGCCGGCGTCGTCCAGCCGTCACCGATCCGGGCCGCCAGGCGTGCCCCCCGACTCGACTGGCCGGCGACGACGATGGGCGGCGGCGGATCGGGCACCGGGGCGATGACGGCCTGTCGAAGGCGGACGAAGCGGCCCTCGAGCTCGACCGGCCGGCCCGACCACAGGGCGCGCAGGACGGCGATCGTCTCCTCGAGCCGGGCGAGGCGCTCCTCGACGGACGGCAAGGGGATCCCGAGCGGCTCGTGGTCGAGCGGGTTGCCGCCGATGCCGAGCCCGAGGACGAGCCGACCGCCGGAGAGGACCTGGAGGGTGGCCGCCATGCGGGCCAGAAGGGCGGGATGGCGGTTCATGACGTTGAGGACGTGGCTGCCGAGGGCGATCCGGCTCGTCGCCATCGCCCCGGCCGTCAGCATCGTCCAGGCCTCCAGCACCGATCTCGCTCGACCCCGTCCGTCGGCGCGGGCAAGGTGGTGGTCCCAGACCCAGACGGCCGAGTAGCCCGCCGCCTCGAGGCGACGGACCGCGTCGAGCCACCACTCGGGCCCGACGCCGATGGTCGAGAGGCTCACTCCGATCGGGACCGGCCCGGCCGTGACGATCGCAGCCCCCGCGGATCCTGGCCCGGATCGGCTCGCGGCGGTCACCCGGATCGGCTCGCGGCGGTCGGCCGGGTCAGAGACCGGTCTCGAAGAGGCGGACGTCCTCGGGGCTCGCCGCCTCGCCGTCGCCGCGCGTCGGACCGAGGGCGGCCCGCGCGCCGAGGGCGTCGAGGTCGGCCGGCAGACGGGCGATGAGGTCGAGGACGACGGACCGGATCCGCTCGGCGTTGCGGCGGAAGACCTCGAGGACCGTGGCCGCATCGACGGCCTCGGTCCCCTCGATGACCCCGGCGTCGTAGTCGGTGATGAGGCTGATGTTCAGGACGGCCATGCCGAGTTCGCGGCAGAGGTACGCCTCGGGATACTGGGTCATGTTGATGACCTCCCAGCCGGCGTCGCTGAACCACTTCGACTCGGCCTTGGTCGAGAAGCGCGGGCCCTCGATGACGACGACGGTCCCTCGCTCGTGGAGGGGAATCCCGTGCTCGCGAATGACCTCGGCCGCGAGGCGCCGAAGGGTCGGGTCGTAGATCTCGGCGGCCGAAACGTGGGTGACGATGGGACCGTCGAAGAAGGTGTGCGGCCGGCTTCGGGTCCGGTCGACGAACTGGTCGCAGAGGACGAAGTCGCCCGGCTTGACGTGCTTCTGGAGGGAACCGGCGGCGCAAGGGCTGATGACGGCCTTGACCCCGAGCGACCGGAAGGCCCAGACGTTCGCCCGGTAGTTGATCCGGTGGGGTGGGATCGTGTGGCGTCGGCCGTGCCGGGGCAGGAAGGCGACCCGGCGCCCGGCCACCTCGGCGAGGAAGATGCTGTCCGAGGGCGGACCGTACGGGGTGTCGACCTTGATCTCGCGGACGTCGTCGAGGAGGCGGTAGAACCCGGAGCCGCCGAAGACTCCGATCTCCGCCCGATCAGCTGCCATGGCTTCGCTCCTGGGCCTGGGTGGATCGCCGAGGGCAGCCCGCCCCCGGCGGGCCGATTGTAGGCCGGACGACGGGCCCCGGCGGCGAGGGCTGGGTCCCCGCTCGTCGCAGTCGTGCCGCGTCGTCCGCGAGGTCGCCCCACAGCGGGGCGGCCGCCCCCTAGGCGGCCCGCTCTCGAGCCCGGAGACGCCGCAGACCTTGCGGCTGACGCCGTCTCGGCGTACCGTGGCGGCCACCGTGATGATCAGCGATCCCGAGGACGGCAGCCCCGCCGCCCGCCTCGCTCTGGCCGACTGGCGACGGCGGACCGCCGAGCTCTACGCCGACGTTCGACGCCTCGCCACCGTCGACCCGGAGGCCGCCTGGGAGCTCTGGCGATCCGTCCGGGAGGCTCTCTACCGGTCACACCCCCAATCGCCCGTTCCGCCGGCCCAGCGGGCGGCGTTTCGGGCCCACGTCTATCCCTACGACCCTACCTACCGCCTCACGGCCGCCCTCGAGCCCGCCACCCCAGAGCCGCTGACGGTCCAACCCGGCCTCGCCGACGCCGCAGCCGCCGGTACCGTGGGCCCTCTCCCGCTCCCCGCCAGTCACGGCGAGCCGGCCCGCTTCGTCGTCCTCGGTCAGCTTCGGGTCCCCTTCCCGACGGGCGAACGGCGCCTGACCTGCTATTGGCTCGAGGGCTACGCCGGCGGCCTCTTCCTCCCCTTCGGCGACGCGACGAACGGCCGGACGACCTACGGCGCGGGGCGCTACCTCCTCGACGCGGCCAAGGGCGCCGACCTCGGCGCCGACCCGAGGACCGGTGCCCTGGTTCTGGACTTCAACTTCGCCTACCAGCCCTCGTGCGCCTTCGATCCCCGCTGGAGCTGCCCCCTCGCCCCGCCCGGCAACCGGCTCGACATCGAGGTCCCCGTCGGCGAGCGGCTCGTCTAGGCCCTTGGGCGAACCTCCGGCTGGCCGTCGGGCGAGCCGACGGCGACGCCGACGGAGAACGGACGGACGGTACGAAGGTCCCGCCCGGGATCGGACCGACGACGCCTGGCCGGACCCCCGCGGCAGCCCCGATCATGGCGGCGACGGGCCGTCCGGAGCCCACGCCCCGCCGGACGAGACCCGGGAGGGTACGCGTGCGCTTCTTCGCCAACCACCGCCAGCAACCAGGAGAGCGCCTCCTCTGGTCCCGGGACGTGCGCTTCGTGGCCCAGCTCGCCCGGCGCATCAGGGGCGGTCGCCTGATCGAGCTCGAAGCCGGGTCGTGCCTCGTCGCCGAGGCGGAGCGGCTCACCGACGCGATCGCCGCCGAGGTGGCCCAGGCGGCCCACGACCCCGACTACGGGCTGGCGCCGGTCGACCCGAGCCTGGCGCCCGTCGAGCGCTACGTCGTCGCCTTCTCGACCGCCGTCCAGCTCTCCGGCATCGCCGACCCGATCGGGATGGCCCGCTCGGCCGAGGTCCTGAAAACCAAGCTCCTCGACCACTTCTTCGCCCTCCGCCACAGCCACGGCGTCGCCTTCCAGCCCATCGTCGAGCTGGAGAGCGGCCGGGTCCTCGAGTACGAGTGTCTCTTCCGGCCCCACCTGCCGACCGTCGGAGCGTCCATCGGGGCCGTGGTCCAGGCAGCCATCGACACGAACCGGGCGGCCGAGCTCGATGAGTTCGTCCTCCAGGCGGTCCTCGCTCGCCTCGAAGCCGTGGTCGACGAGCCCGCCGGACGGGACGGGCGCGCGCTCCGCTTCGCCGTCAACGTCACGCCGGCGGCCCTCCAGGACGAGCGCTTCGACGCCCGTCGCCTCGCCGAGCGCGTCCGGGCGGCCGGACTGGAACCGAGCCAGCTCACCTTCGAGGTGACCGAGCAGCAGGCCGTGCCGGACGTCGTGCCGCTGCGGCGCCAGGTCCGCGCCCTCCGCCGCACCGGATTCGGGTTCGCCGTCGACGACGCCGGGGCCGGCTACGCGAGCTTCGCCCTCATCGCCGCCCTCCGGCCGTCGCAGATCAAGGTCGACCGCCAGATCGTCCATCGGGTCGCCGTCGACGACGCCAAGCAGGCCCTCATCGAGGCCTTCGTCTCCTTCGCCCGGCGCATCGGCGCCCGGCTCGTCGCCGAGGGGATCGAGACGCGCCGCGACCTGGCGGTGGTTCGCCGGCTCGGGGTCGAATACGGACAGGGCTACCTCCTCGGCCGGCCGGCGCCCGTCCCGGCTCGTCCCCGCCGCATCGGGCTGGCCGACGGCGCGGCCCTCGGCCATCGCCTCACTGCTCGGCTGGAGGCGAGTGGTCGCGACCTGTCGGCCGCCCTCGGCGGCACCGCTGGCTCACCCCTCGACTGACGCCCCCGACGGCGCAGGGGGCGCCCTCGTCACGTACCATCGACGCATGACGAGCGAGCTTCTCGAACGATCCCCGGTCCTCTCCGCGGAGATGGAGGCCTTCCTCCACGCCCCCCACCCGGCGACCATCGCCACCCTCGACCCCGACGGTTCGCCGCGCCAGGCCGTCGCCTGGTATCGCTTCGACCCGCCGGACACCGTCGTCGTCAACAGCGCCGTCGGTCGGCGGTGGCCGGCGAACCTCCGGCGCGACCCACGCGTCGCCGTCGCCGTCGTCGATGCCCACGATCCCTACCGCTGGCTCGGCCTGACGGGCCGGGTCGTCGAGATCATCGACGACCAGGCCGTCGCCCAGGCCGACATCGCCGAGCTCGCCCGCCGCTACATGGCCGACGACCCGGACGGTGCCGAGACGCTCATCCGGGACCGCTTCCGGCGCCAGCAGCGGGTGTCGTTCCGGATCCGGATCCTCGGGGTCCACGACCATCTGGCCGGATGAGTCGCTCGCCCCTCGCACGGCTCTGGAATCGGATCGGTGGCGAGCTCCTCGTCCGTCTCGGCCGGGTCGGGCGTCTGACGACGACGGGCCGGCGCACCGGGCAGCCTCGGCTGGCGTACGTCGGATCCGTCCGACTCGCCGACGGCCGCTACTTGATCGGCGCCGGCGGGCCCGGGCGATCGTGGGTGGCGAATCTGCGCGCCCATCCGACGTGCCGCTTCGAGACTCGGGACGGAGGCGGGACGTTCCGGGCGAGGCTGCTCTCGGGCGAGGAGCGCGACGCCGCCATCGCGACCTTCGTCGCCCGCATGGGGCGGATGGGCCGCCGGATCCCGTGGGCCGAGGTCTTCGAGCTCGCCCCGCTCCCGGACGACACCCCCAGCCCCACCAAACCCCGAGCCACGGCCGGCCTCGACCCCACCCCGCAGGACGCCCCGCGGGAGGGCGCCTGATGGGGGTCGTCGAGCTCGCTGGCGGGGTCGGCGGGGCGAAGCTCGCCCACGGTCTGGCCGCCCACCTCGGCCCCGAGCTGAGCGTCGTCGTCAACACGGGCGACGACCTCGAGCGTCACGGCCTCGTCGTCTGGCCCGATCACGACACCGTCCTCTACACCCTGGCCGGCCTCGACGACCGGGAACGGGGCTGGGGCCTCCGGGACGAAACCTGGGCGGTCATCGACCAGCTCGAGCGCCTCGGGGAGGAGACCTGGTTCCGGCTCGGTGACCGCGACATCGCGACCCACCTCCTCCGGACCGAGCAGCTCCGGGCCGGCCGCCGGCCGACCGAGGTCGCCCTCGACCTCCAGCGCCGCTTCGGCATCGGCCCGCGCATCCTGCCGATGAGCGACGAGCCGGTCCGGACCGTCGTCGAGACCGACGTCGGGCGGCTCGAGTTCCAGGAGTACTTCGTCCGCCTCCGCCAGACACCCACGGTTCGGGCCGTCGCCTTCCTCGGCCTGGAGGCGGCCCGACCGACCGGCGAGGTCGAGGCCGCCATCCGAGCCGCCGACCTGGTCGTCGTCGCTCCCTCGAACCCCATCGTCTCCATCGGCCCCATCCTCGCCGTCCCCGGGCTGCGAGACCTCCTCCTCGAGCGGCGGGCGGCCGGGGTGCCGATCGTCGGCGTCAGCCCCATCGTTGCCGGCCGGGCCCTCAAGGGACCCGCCGACCGGATGCTCGCCTCCCTCGGCCACCCGGTCAGCGCCGCCGGGGTCGCCGCCATCTACCGGGATCTGGTGACCGGCTTCGTCATCGACGCCGTCGATGCCGACCTGGGCCCGGAGATCGAGGGCCTCGGGCTCCGGGTCCTCGCCACCGACACGATCATGACCGACGACGCCGCCCGGGCCCGTCTCGGGGGCGCCGTCCTCGATTTCGGCCGGGCTCTGGCGACCGGACCCGCCCGATGACGCCGTCACGGCCCGCCCAGCCGAACGCCGGAGCCTGCTGGGCCATCGTCCCGATCCGAACCCTCGAAGGCGCGAAGTCGCGCCTCGGCGAAGTCCTCGACGCCGAGGAGCGCCACGACCTCGCCGTCGCCCTCCTCGAGCGAACGGTTCGGGCTGCCGTCGCCGCCTCCTTGGTCGCCGGGGTCGTCGCCGTGAGCCCCGACCCGGCCGCCCTCGAGATCGCCGCCGGCGGCGGCGCCCACCCGCTCCGGCAGCGCACGAGCGGCCTGAACGCCGCCGTCGCCGAGGCCCGCCTGGAGGCCCGTCGCCTCGGGGCGACCGAGGTCCTCGTCCTGCCGACCGACCTGCCCCAGATCTCGCCGTCCGCCATCGACGAGCTGATCCGGGCGGCGCGCGACACGCCGGGACCGCTCGTCCTCCTCGTTCCCGATCGGCACGGCCGGGGGACGAACGCCCTCTTCCTTCGGCCGCCGGACGTCATCGAGGTCGCCTTCGGGGGCGACAGCCGGCTCGCCCACGCCGCCCGGGCGGGCGCGGCCGGGGTCGCCTATCGGGAGCTCGACGGGCCGCTGGCCATGGATCTCGACACGCCCGAGGACCTCGTCCTCGCCGAGCCGCTCCTCCTGGGACCGCTCCATGGCCGCTGACGACCGGTCCATCCGAACCAGCCCGAGCCCGCCGGCCGGGCGGCTCGAGGTCGTCGCCCTCGAGGGGATCCCCGAGATCGTCCCGGGAACGGACCTCGTCGCCTGCATCGGCGACGCCCTCGAGCGGACGCCGGGCGTCCTCCCGCTCCGGGAGGACGACGTCCTCGTCGTTACCCAGAAGATCGTCTCCAAGGCCGAAGGGGCGATCGTCGATCTCACGACCGTCGAGCCGCGGCCCGAGGCCGTGGCCTGGGCGCGAGACTGGGATCGCGACCCCCGCCAGGTGGAGGTCGTCCTCCGCGAGGCGGTCCGGATCGTCCGGATGGCCCGCGGCGTCCTCATCGTCGAGACGAGACACGGCTTCGTCTGCGCCAACGGGGGGGTCGACGCCTCGAACGTCGGACCGGCGAGCGGCTCCATCGTCACCCTCCTGCCGCGCGATCCCGACGCCTCGGCCGGTCGGATCCGAGCCGGGATCCGGGAGCGATTCGGGGTCGACGTTCCGGTCGTCGTCTCGGACAGCTTCGGCCGGCCGTGGCGGTGGGGGATCGTCGACGTCGCCATCGGGGTCTCGGGGCTCCTGCCCCTCGAAGACCTGCGCGGTCGGCCCGACCACGATGGCCGGATCATGCGGACGACGGTCCGGGCCGTCGCCGACGAGATCGCCTCGGCGGCCGAGCTCGTCTTCGGCAAGACGGCCGCCCGACCGGTGGCCCTGGTTCGGGGCGCCCACCCGCCCCGCGGCGAGGGCTCGATCCGCGACCTCCTCATGCCGGCCGAGGCGGACCTCTTCCGCTGAGCTTCCGCGGGGTGCCCCGCCGGCCTGACCGCCCCCTCGAGGGGCCGGCCGCCCCACGGTGGGCCGGCCACCTGCTACGCTCGCGGCTCGTGAAGCTCGGCCTTCAGATCCCCTCCTTCACCTGGCCGGGCGGCCCGGAGGCCATCGGACCCACCCTGGCCCGGATCGTCCGGGCGGCCGACGACGTCGGTCTCGACTCGCTCTGGGTGATGGACCACTTCTTCCAGATCCGGAGCGTCGGGGCGGCCGAGGAGCCGATGCTCGAGGGCCTGACGACCCTCGGCTGGATGGCCGCCCACTCCTCCCGAGCGAGCCTCGGGCTCCTCGTCGGCGGGATCCACTATCGCGCCCCCGGGCTCTGGGTCAAGGCGACGACGACCCTCGACGTTCTCTCCGGCGGGCGGGCCTGGTTCGGCATCGGCGCCGCCTGGAACGAACAGGAGTCGCTCGGCCTCGGCTTCGGCTTCCCGCCCCTCGGCGAGCGCTTCGAGCTCCTCGAGGACACCCTCCGCTTCGCCCTCGAGATGTGGCGCGGCGAGCGCGGCTCCGAGGCGGCCTTCGAGGGCCGTCACCTTCGAGCGACCCGGCTCCTGAACTCGCCCCAGTCGCTCCAGCGCCCGCACCCGCGGATCCTCATCGGCGGCGGCGGCGAACGGCGGACCCTCCGCCTCGTGGCCCAGTACGCCGACGCGACGAACGTCTTCGGCGGCCCCGAGGCGATCCGCCACAAGTTCGAGGTCCTCCGGGCCCACTGCGAGGCCGTCGGCCGCCCCTACGAGGAGATCGAGCGAACGACCCTCCAGCGCATCGATCCCACCCTCCCCGACGGCAGCGGTCGGGAGAGCGCCGGTCAGATCGTCGATCGCTTCGGCGAGCTGGCCGACGTCGGCGTCCAGCACGTCATCGTCTCGCTCCCCGAGGTTTGGCGGACGGAGAAGCTCGAGCTCCTCGGGCGGGACGTCCTCCCCCAACTTCGGCGACTCTGAGCCATCCTGAGGGCGAGGCGCGATGGCGGCCAGCGACGACGGGGACGGGCGAAGCCTCCAGGAGCGGCTCGCGCCGCAGAGCCGCTGCTTCGGGTGCGGACCGGCGAACGAGCACGGGCTCCACCTCCGGAGCGTTCCGGCCGCCGACGGCGAGGCCCTCGTCGCCGAGTGGAGCCCGCGCCCGGAGCACGAAGCCTTCGCCGGCTTCGTGAACGGTGGGATCCTGGGGACGCTCCTCGACTGTCACGCCAACTGGGCCGCCGTCCACTACCTCATGCGCCGCGACGGCCTCGAACGACCGCCGGGTTGCGTGACGGCCGAGCTCGCCGTCCGCTTCCTGCGCCCGACGCCGAGCCGGGGCCCGCTCCGGCTGACGGCCCGGGTCGTCGAGGCGGTCGAGCGCTCGGTGACGGTCGAGGCGACGGTCGAGGCGGAGGGCACGGTCACGGCGACGGCCCGCGGCCGCTTCGTCGCCGTCGGACCCGGCCACCCGGCCTTCGATCGCTGGCGGGGCGACCCCGCGACCGGGAAGTCCTGAGCGCGCCGGCGGGCGGCCGATCGACCCGCCGAGGCCCGGCGGGGCCGGGATCGACCGCGGCCGGGATCGACCGCGGCCGGGATCGACCGCGGCCGACCGGGACGATCGACCGACGGCCGCTCGAACCATCGCCCCATGGCCCGTCGCCTCGCCGTCGGCGAGGCTTGCCCTGGCATGGGCAGCTCGGAGCATCGGCGACGGCACAGCGGCGGTCGAGCGACCGTCGCGCTCCTGATCGGCGCCGTCCTCCTCGTCGGCGTCGCCCTCCTGCCGGGACCGGCCGTCGCGTCGGGGCCCTCGACGAGCCCGGCCGTCACCCCCGGCGAGGCGACCGGCGCCGCCGGGGCGGTCGACCCGACCGGCCGCTACATCGTCGTCCTCCGCGACGCCGACACCGCCGGCGACCCATCGCGGGCCGTCCGGCGGGTCCTCGACCGGGCCGGGGTTCGGGCCGAGCGGACCTTCGACCACGCCCTCCGTGGCTTCGCCGCCAAGCTCGATCGAGCGAGCCGGGCCCGGCTCGCCGCCGACCCGTCCGTGGCGGCCATCGTCCCCGACGAGCGGATCGAGATCACCGGCTTCGTCCCGACCGGCGTCCGACGGGTGAAGGCGCCCGCCTCGCCGGTCGCCGACATCGACGCCCTCGACGACGCCCGGGTCGACGCCGACATCGCCATCGTCGACACCGGGATCGACCCGAGCCACCCCGACCTCAACGTCGTCGGGGGGATCAACTGCAGCAGCTCGGACCCGACGGCCTGGTTCGACGAGAACGGCCACGGGACCCACGTCGCCGGCACGGCTGCCGCCATCGATCGCCCGAGCGGGCTGACCGGCGTGGCGCCGGGCGCCCGGCTCTGGGCCGTCCGGATCCTCGACGCCTCCGGCGCAGGCCTCCTCTCCTGGTTCATCTGCGGCCTCGACTGGATCGCCGCCCAGCGCGATCCAACCGACCCCGCTCGGCCGCTCGTCGAGGCCGTGAACATGAGCGTCGCGAAGTGGGGTCGCGACGACGGCAACTGTGGCGTTTCGAACGGCGACCTCCTCCACCAGGCGATCTGCCGGCTCGTCGCCTCGGGGGTGACCGTCGTCGCCGCGGCGGCGAACGACGCGAGCAGCGCCGCCGCCCGGGTTCCGGCCGCCTACGACGAGGTCATCACCGTCTCGGCCCTCGCCGACACCGATGGGCTGCCGGGCGGCCTGGGCGGCCCGCTCTGCTGGTCCTGGGGCGGCTACGACGTCGACGACACCTTCGCCGACTTCTCGAACTACGGCTCGGACGTCGATCTCATCGCCCCCGGCAAGTGCATCTGGAGCAGCCTGCCCGGCGGCCGGCGCGGCTACAGCTCGGGGACCTCGATGGCGGCACCCCACGTCACCGGCGCCGTCGCCCTCTATAAGGCGAGTCGACCGGAGGCGACACCGGCCGAGGTCCGCGACGCCCTCCGCTACCTCGGCTCCTACGACTGGGCGACCTCGACCGATCCCGACGGGGTCCCCGATCCGCTCCTCGACGTCTCCCGGATCGGTCCGCTGGGGACGTTCTCGCTCCAACCCGAAATCGCCTCGGCCGAGGCCCCGCTCGAGCTGACCGAGGCCGGCGGGACGATCGAGGTCCCGATCACCATCGCCCGCTCTCCGACCTTCTTCGAGCCGGTCGATCTGGCCGTCGTCACCGTTCCGGCCGGCTTCACCGCCGCCGTCGGCCCGAGTCGGGCCTTTGGCTTCGAGGCGACGCGGGCGACCCTCCGGCTGACGGTCCCTCGCGGCACGCCGACCGGCCGCTACGAGATTCGGGTCCGGGGCAGCTACCACTCCCTGGTGCGCGAGACGACCGTCGTCGTCGAGATCCCGACCGCCGGCCTCTCGCGCTCGGCCGGTCTCGACCGCTACGCGACGGCGGCGGCGGTGAGCGCGGCGACCTTCGGCCCCGGTGTCCCGGTCGCCTACGTCGCCACCGGCCTGAACTTCCCCGACGCCCTCGCCGCGGCCGCCGCCGGCGGCTTCCGGGGCGGCCCGGTCCTCCTCGTCACCCGGGACGCGATCCCGAGCGCGACGGCGACCGAGCTCGCCCGACTCCGGCCCGAGCGGATCGTCGTCGTCGGGAGCACCGGGGTCGTCGGGGCCGCTGTGGCGACGAGCCTGAAGGCGTACGCGACGAGCGGGGTCGTCGAGCGGATCGGCGGTCTCGACCGCTACGCGACGGCGGCGGCGGTGAGCGCGGCGACCTTCGGCCCCGGTGTCCCGGTCGCCTACGTCGCCACCGGCCTGAACTTCCCCGACGCCCTCGCCGCGGCCGCCGCCGGCGGC
>Ga0272446_1003881_pt1 | contig 18294 bp, 16 predicted proteins | sample YNPCB0061_FD_194587 | JGI IMG/M metagenome (GOLD analysis project Ga0272446, IMG submission 194587) | Hot spring microbial mat communities from Yellowstone National Park, WY, United States - YNP-CB-006-1 | ecosystem: Environmental > Aquatic > Thermal springs > Hot (42-90C) > Sediment | place... | reverse complement strand
TCGAGGTCATTCGGGGGCAGCACCCCCAGGTCGTCCTGGTGCGCCGCGAGACGAATGGCGGGTTTGCCGAGGCCATACACAGCGGGGTCGCCAGGGCATCCCACGAAGTCCTGATCCTGCTCAACTCCGACGTGGCACCCATGCCGGACTTCATCGAGCCCCTGGTGGCGCCCCTGGCTGACCAGGGCGTCTTTGCCACCTCGCCGCTGGTCCTGGATGCGGCGGGACGCCCCGAGTTCGTCTCTTGGACCCGTTACACCTTGGCCGGCGGCAAGCTCAGGCCGCGTGCCTGGACCCTGGAGACGGTGCGCCACTGTCGCGCCGCAGGCCGGCCGCTCAACGCGCTCTATGCCTCGGGGGGCTCCATGGCGGTGCGGCGCGACCGCTTCCTGGCGCTGGGGGGGTTTCTCCCGATCTACAAGCCCTTCTACAGCGAGGACACCGATCTCGGCACCCGAGCCTGGATGCGCGGCTGGGCCACCCGGTTCGTGCCAGAGAGCCAGGTGGTGCACGCCAGCGGCGGGACCATCGGACGCCTCTTCAAGGCCCGCCAAGTGCGCGCGACCCGGATCCGCAACCAGCTGATCTACCTCGCCTTATACTCGGCCCCTAGCGACCTGTTCCTGACTCACCTGCCGCGCATCCTGCTGCGGACCCTGACGCGCCTGGCACGGCTCGATACCACCATGCTGCTGGGGCTGGGCAAGGCCTTGGCCCTGGGCGGGGAGATCCGGCGCACCCGGGCGCGCATCCAGGCATCACAGCCCTTCAAGACCCTCGATCGGGTCTTGCAGGATGTGGGCGTCTCATGATGGCGGAGGATGGGCGCGAGGGTCTGGGCCAGGTCGCGGCGGGCGGCGGGCCGGCGTCACTGCGGGCGCTCCTCGGACCAGCCTCCGCCCACAGGGACCCGCGCATCCTGATCGTGCGGCTCTCGGCCATCGGCGACATCGTCTTCGCCTCGCCGTTGGTCACGGCCCTGCGCCGCGCCGCACCGCGGGCCCACATCGCCTGGCTGGTGCAGCCCGAGTACGCGGCCCTGCTGCGTCACCACCCCGACCTGGACGAGGTCATTCCCTGGCCTGTGGGGGACTGGCGGCGTCTCTGGCGCGGGCGGCGCTGGCGGGAGCTGGCCTCGGCCCTGGGCGAGTTCCGCCGGGACCTACGAGGGCGCGGGTTCGACCTGGCCCTGGACCTCCAGGGCCTGCTCAAAAGCGGCGCCCCGACCTGGCTGAGCGGGGCGAGCACGCGCATCGGGCTCGGCTCCCGCGAGGGCAGCCAATGGCTCATGACCCGCACCCTGCCCCGGGGAGGGGACGCCGAGCGCATTGGCTCCGAATACCTGTACCTAGCCGAGCGTCTCGGCCTGCCGACGGCCTCCTTCGAGATGGCGGTCCACTATGGGGCCGCCGAGGGGGGCCGGGCGGCGGAGCTGATCCGCGCCCATGGCCTGGAGGCGGGCTATGCAGTGATCTGCCCGTTCACGACGCGCCCTCAGAAGCATTGGTTTGCGCCGCGCTGGGCGGAGCTGGCCCGGCGCCTCGGCTCGGAGCTCGGCCTGCCGGTCGTCATGCTGGGTGGCCCGGCCGACCGCGCGGCAGCCAAGGCGATCACAGGTCAGATCGCGGGGGACATGAGGGGTGCGATCGCCAATGAGACAGACCCTGCGTCCCGCTCCACGCCGCGGGCCGGGCTGCTCGATCTGGTCGGCGAGACGACCCTGCTCGAGGCAGCGGCCCTGATCCACCGTGCCGCGCTGGTGGTGGCCGTCGATACGGGTCTGGGGCACATGGGCATCGCCTTCGCCCGTCCCAGCCTGCTCTTGTTCGGCTCGACCTGCCCCTACCGCGATACGACCCGCGCCAATGCGAAGGTCTTGTACCACCCCTTGCCTTGCTCCCCCTGCAAGCGCCGACCGACCTGCGGCGGCGCCTTCACCTGCATGCACCTGATCGAGGTGGACGAGGTCCTCGCCGCCGCACGGGACGTCCTGGGGGCCAGCGGGTCAGATCGGCCGTGGCTCGACCTGGGCGCCGCGTCGGCCCTGGCTCCAGGACCGGCCTCAGCGCCCCGCAGGCGAGGCGATGCTCAGGGACCGCCCCCTTGAGGATCCTGCACGTGGAAGGCGGAAGGCGCCTCTATGGCGGGGCGCAGCAGGTCCTCTACCTGCTTGAGGGGCTGGCCGCCCGAGGCCATGCCAATGTGCTGGCCTGCCCCGCGGGCTGCGCCCTGGCCCGCGCCGCGCGCCCCTTCGCACAGGTCCAGGGCCTGCCCCTGCGCGGAGATGTGGATGTTGCCATGGCCTGGCGGCTCGCCCGAGCGATGCGCGCGACCCGCCCGGACCTGGTCCACCTGCACAGCCGCATCGGGGCGGACGTCTGGGGCGGCGTCGCCGCACGCCTGGCCCGAATCCCCGTGGTCCACACCCGGCGGGTCGACAACCCAGAGCCCCGCTGGTTGGTCGCTCTCAAATATCGGCTCCATGACCGGGTGATTGCCATCTCAGAGGGCATCGGGCGGGTGCTGCTGGACGAGGGTCTGCCGGCGGAGAAGCTGCGGGTGGTGCGCAGCGCCGTGGACTGGGTGCGCTTCCAAGCCCCCTGCGATCACGCCTCCGCCGCGGCCCGGCTCGGCGTTCCTCCGGAAGCCCTGCTGGTCGGGGTGGTGGCCCAGCTCATCCCGCGCAAGGGGCACCGGTTTCTGCTCGAGGCCCTGCCGCCCCTGGCCGAGGCCCACCCGAGGCTGCGGGTTCTGTTCTTCGGTCAGGGCCCGCTGGAGGCAGAGCTCCGCGCCAGGATCGAGCGGCTTGGGCTCGCCGGCCGGGTGCTGCTCCTGGGCTTTCGCGATGACCTGGAGCGCCTGCTGCCCTGCCTCGATCTGGTGGTCCACCCCGCCACAATGGAGGGGCTCGGGGTCGCGCTGTTGCAGGCCGCAAGCGCCGGGGTGCCGATCCTCGCGAGTGCCGCCGGAGGTATCCCCGAGGCGGTCCGAGACGGCCTCAACGGGGTCTTGGTCCCGCCCGGCGATGCCAGGTCCTTGGGAGACGCCTTAGGCCGCCTCTTGGCGGATCCGGCGCTGCGCCGTCGCCTGGGCGACGCTGGACGAGCGCTGATGCGCCGGGAGTTTTCCGTCGACGCCATGGTGGAGGGCAACCTGGCGGTGTACCGGGAGCTGGCGGGGGACAGGACATGACCGAGCCGCTTAGCCTGCAGCTCGTCGGCAGCAAGGCCCTAGGCGGGGCGGAGCGCTGGTTCCTGCGTTTCGCCACGGCGCTCGGCGAGTGCGGCGCCCGGGCAGAGCTGGGGGTGCGCCGCGGCAGTGAGCTCGACCGGCTGGTCGGCGGCTCGCCTCCTCTGCCCTTGCACCGGCTGCCCTTTCTCAGCGTCTGGGACCCCTGGTCCCGCCTGGCCCTGTCCCGCCTCATCCGCCGGCTGCGTCCCGATCTGGTCCAGACCTACATGGGCAGGGCGACCCGCCTCATCCGCTTGGGCCCGTCCTCCCGGCCGAGCCGGGGCCCCGTCCATGTCGCGCGGCTCGGCGGCTACTACAAGCTGGGTCCCTACCGCCACGCCCATGCCTGGATCGGCAATACGCGGGGGCTGTGCGACTGGATGGTGAGACAGGGCCTGCCCGCCGCGCGGGTCTACCACATCTACAATTTCGCCGACCCGGTGCGGCCGGTCTCCGCCGCAGAGCTGGCGGCCCTGCGTGCCGAGCTGGGGCTCACACAGGACGCCTGGGTCCTCCTCACGCCGGGCCGCTTCGTCCCGGTCAAGGGGCACTCCGACCTGCTCGAGGCCATGGCCATCTTGCCCCCCGACCTGGCCGGTCGACCCCTGCGTCTGATCCTGCTCGGCGATGGGGTCCTGCGCCCGGAGCTCGAGCGCCAGGCGATGCGGCTCGGTATCCAGGACCGGCTCGTCTGGCCCGGCTGGCGCACCGACCCGGCCGCCTTTTTCGGCATTGCGGATCTGGTGGTCTTTCCGTCCCTCGACGAAGAGACCCTGGGCAACGTCATCCTCGAGGCCTGGGCCTGGGGCCGCCCCCTGGTCACCACCCTGTTCCGCGGTGCGCGTGAGATCGCCCGGCACGGGGAGGATGCCTGGTGTGTCCCCTGCAGGGACCCGCGGGCCCTGGCGGCAGGCATCCGGGCCCTCGGCGAGGACCCATCCCTGGCCGCCGCCCTGGTCGGGCAAGGGGCGCGGCGGGTCAGGGAGGACTTCGGGCGCGAGGCCATCGTCTCGCAGTATCTCGACCTCTACCGCACCCTGTGCCGGACCTGAGCACGTTGCGGCGATGAGTCCCGCCGAGACCCCTGAGAAGGACATGGACCCGCGCATCTCCATCCTCATGTACCACCAGGTTGGGCGCTTCCCGCCCATGCGGGCCCACCGCGCCAACTACTGCGATGCCGGCCGCTTCGCCGCCCAGATGGCCCTGCTGGCCCGCCTCGGGTGGCGGGTTCTGGACCTGGACACCGCGCTGGCCTGTCTCGCCGGCACGGCGCCAACCCCGCGCCGTGCCGTGGTCCTGACCTTCGACGACGCCTATGACAACTTCTTCGACCATGCCCTCCCGGTCCTCCAGGGTCATGGCTTCCCGGCGACCGTCTATGCCATCAGTGGTTGGCTCGGACGGGCCATGACCTGGGCAGGGGACGAGCCGGGGCGGCCGGCGCCGGCCCTGATGTCCGCCGCGCGCCTGCGCGAGCTGCGCGCCGCGGGCATCACCGTGGGGTCGCACTCGGTGAGCCATGCCAAGCTCGCCGAGCTCAGCCCCGAGCGGCAACGCCTGGAGCTCATCAACAGCAAGGCGGCCTTGGAGGACGTGCTCGGGGAGCCGGTGCGGCACCTCTGCTATCCGTTCGGCAGCTTCGACTTGGAATCGGTTCGCGCCGCCGCGGCGGCCGGCTACTTGAGCGCGACCACCTGCCTGCGCGGTGCCGCGACGGCCGCGGACCACCCCCTGGCCCTGCCGCGCAAGGCGATCTCCTACGGCGACAACCTGCTCGGCTACTGGTGGAAGCTGGCCATGAAGGACGCCCCCAAACCGGCCCTGGTGCAGTGGCGCCAACGCCTGGCGCAGGAGCCGCGGTGATGCAACGTCTCTACGACCTGCTGCTCTACCTGGCCCTGCCCTTCGCCCTCCTGCGGCTGCTCTGGCGCAGCCGCCGCCTGCCAGCCTATCGGGAGCGCTGGGGCGAGCGCCTAGGCTACTACGAGGGGAGCGACCTGGGCGCGGCGATCTGGGTCCATGCCGTCTCCGTCGGAGAGGTCCAGGCCGCCCAGCCGGTGATCCGCCACCTGCTGGAGCGCTATCCGGGGCTGGGTGTGATGGTTACCACCACCACCCCGACCGGATCGGCACGCCTGCGCGCCCTGTTCGAGGACCGGGTCCGCCACGTCTATGTCCCCTACGACATCCGGTCGGCCGTCGCCCGTTTCCTGGACGCGGTGAGGCCGCGGCTGGTGCTGGTCATGGAGACGGAGGTGTGGCCCAACATGCTGCGCGCCTGCGAGGGGCGCGCGATTCCGGTGGTCCTGGCCAATGCGCGCCTGTCACGCCGCTCGGCCAAGGGTTACGCCCGGCTGGGTGGCTTCGCCCGCCAGACCTTCCGGCGCTTTACGGTCATCGCCGCCCAGGCCCAGGCGGACGCCACGCGCTTCCTGGAGCTGGGGGCCCCGCCCGAGCGGGTGCAGGTGACGGGTAGCATCAAGTTCGACCTCCATCTGCCGGCCAGCCTGCGCGAGCAGGCCGAGGTCATGCGCCGTCTCTGGGGTGCCGGGCGGCCCGTATGGGTGGCGGCGAGCACCCACGAGGGCGAGGAGGAGCAGCTCCTGGCCGTGCACCGGCGGGTCTGCGCCGAGGTCCCGGATGCGCTACTGGTGCTGGTGCCGAGGCACCCCGAGCGCTTCGAGCGCGTCGCCGCACTGGTTGCCAGGGAGGGTCTGACCCTGGTCCGGCGCAGCGCTCACCGGCCTTGCCCGGCGCAGACCTCGGTCTTTCTGGGCGACACAATGGGGGAGCTGCAGGTCTTCCTAGCCGCGGCGGACATCGCCTTCATCGGCGGCAGCTTGGTCAAGGTCGGCGGCCACAACCTGCTGGAGGCGGCCGCCGTCGGGGTCCCGGCCATCATCGGCCCGCACAGCTTCAATTTTGCCGCCATTACCCGGCTGATGGTCGAGGAGGGGGCTGCCGCGCAGGTGGCCGACGCCGCGGGACTTACCCGGCGGCTGTGCGCCTGGCTCACCGATGCCGCCGAGCGCGCCCGCATCGGTGAGAATGCCCTGCGGGTCATGGCGGAGAATCGCGGCGCCCTGCCTCGCCTGCTCGCCCTGGTGGACGGGCTGTTGGGGTCCGAGTTGGACTCCCAGCCGCGCCCCAAGCCGACGGCCCAGAGCGCTGGGTGATCCATGCTCCGCCCCTCAGGCATGGCGGAACAGGGACCAGACCTCGCGAAAGCGCTCATGGGTCGAGTCCCCCAGCCACTCGAAGGCGACGGACTCGGCGTTGGTGATCTGGATGCCGCAATGGCGCATCCGCTCCACGGCATTTAGCCGGTGGGCAGGATGGCGCGAGCAGATGGCATCCTCGGCGACGAACACCTGGAAGCCCCAGCGGCGCAGCCCCGAGGCAGTCTGGACGATGCAGATGTGGGCCTCCATCCCCACCATCACCACCTGGCGGCGCCCGGGCTCGCGCTCGAGGTTGCTCTCGAAGCCTTTGGCCGTGCAGCAGGAGAAGCAGGTCTTCTCGGTTGGCTCGATGTCCTGCGGCAGGTCATCCCGGATGGCCTGGATGACCGGACCCAGGCCCTTGGAGTTGTGCTGGGTGGCGATGACCGGGATCTCCAGGATCTTGGCCGCCGCCACCAGACGCCGGATGTTGGCGATGGTCGCGGCCACATCATCGGGCGGCATGGCTGCGGCGAGGCGCTCCTGGGCGTCGATGATGAGCAATTGGGAGTACCTCCCGAGGGAGAGGGGCATCTCGGCCTGGTGGATGGTCATCTGGGGTCCTCCGCGAGCGGATAGAAGTTGAGGTGGGCGCGGGGGCGGGCCGCTCCTGCATGGAGGCCGCCTTCCAGACTAAAGGTGGTCCGAAATCCGTGCCCTGGCAAGCCGCGGCAGGGAATTGGGCGGTCAGTAGGTGGGCATCTGGGGGTCCACGTCCCGTGCCCAGGCCGCAACCCCGCCCTGGAGGTTGATCACGTTGCGGAACCCCTGGTAGTCCAGATAGATGGAGACCTGCTGGCTGCGGATGCCGTGGTGGCAGATGACCACGAGCTCGCGGTCGCGGTCCAGCTCATCCAGCGCCGCGGGGATCTGGCGCATGGGCATGGACCTTGAGCCCTCGATGCGGCAGATGCCGAACTCCCAGGGCTCCCGGACGTCCAGCAGGAGGGGCGGGTCGCTGCCGTCGCGCAGGCGCTCGGCGAGCTCTCGGGGCTGCATTTGGCGCATGGCTCTGGACCGGTCAGAAGACGAAGCGCTCTGGGGCGGTCGTGTTGGCGAGGGGGTCGATGTGGGTCTCGAACAGGGACTCCACCTGGTACTGCGATGGGCCGATGCGGGTGATGCGCAGGGCCGACATCGCAGGGGCATCGCCCACCACGGCAACCAGGCGTCCGCCCTGCGTCAACTGCTGACGCAGCCCAGCGAGGGATTCCTGCTCAGGGACGGAGCCGGTGACGACGATAACCGCAAAGGGCCCGCCCTCCAGGGGTCCGGCCAGTGCGTCTGCACAGCGCACCTCCACCTGTGCAAACCCGAGGGCAGAGAGGCGCTCTCGGGCCTCGGCGGCGAGCCGCGGATCGATCTCTAGGCTGAGCACCCGGGCCCCGAGGTGGGCGAGGCAGGCCGTCACATAGCCGGTACCCGTGCCGACCTCCAGGACCCGGTCCCCCGGCCTGACCGCGGCGGCCTGCAGGAGGCGCCCGACCAGCTTGGGGGCCAGCATGTGCTGCCCCTGGCCAATGGGGATGTCGATGTCCGCGTAGGCCAGGCTCAGGTACGCGGGCGGGACGAAATGCTCGCGTGGGACCCGATCCAGAACCTCGAGGACGCACTCGTCCAGCACGCCCCAGGGGCGGACCTGTTGATGGATCATGTTGAAACGCGCGAGTGCGAGGGGCTGGTCCATGGCGGTTCCTTGTTTGTCCATGGCGGGTCAAGGTTGACGGAGCGACTTGAGGGCATAGCCAAGCCCTGCGGGGTCGAGACGCATGGCCGGGCGGCCGGAAACCGGGCAAGCCTAAGGCGTTTGAGGCGGGCTGGCAAGCGACCGGGCCACGCCGGGCACCAGGGCCGACGGCTCAGGCGCCCCGCGGGGCTGTGCTAGACTCCCGCCCGCACCGGAGCCGCCAGATGCCGTTTGGGGCGGCGCCTGGGTGCTGATTGTCTGCGTTCATCCCTCTGGCGGGCGCCTCGGCAGGGCGGTCCGCCGCCACGCTCCACCGATCCTCAGGAGACCTCGATGCCACTGTTGCAACGTTCCCTGGCCGAGCTCATCGGCACCTTCTGGCTGGTGCTGGGAGGGTGCGGCAGCGCCGTCCTCGCGGCCGTGTTCCTGCATCCGGAGGCCGGCAACCTCGGGATCGGCCACCTCGGCGTGGCCCTCGCCTTCGGACTGACGGTGCTGACCATGGCCTACGCCATTGGTCACATCTCGGGCTGCCACCTGAACCCCGCAGTCTCCGTCGGTCTGGCGGTCGGGGGGCGCTTCAGCTTCGCCGATCTGCCCGTGTACATCATCGCCCAGGTCCTGGGGGCCATCGCCGCCGCCTATGTCCTGCTGGTCATCGCCAGCGGCCACGAGGGTTTCACCCTGGCGGCCAACAGCCTAGCGGTCAACGGCTTCGGCGACCTGTCCCCTGGCAAGTACACCATGCTAGCCGCCCTCATCACCGAGATCGTGATGACGGCCATCTTCCTCTTCGTCATCCTGGGCTCGACCGACAGCCGCGGGATCACGAGCCACGCGGGTCTCGCCATCGGCCTGTGCCTGACCCTGATCCACCTGATCTCGATCCCGGTGACCAATACCTCGGTCAACCCCGCGCGCAGCACGGGCCCCGCCTTGGTCCTGTTCCTGAACGGACACCCAGAGGCCCTGGGCCAGGTGTGGCTGTTCTGGGTAGCCCCCATCATCGGGGCCATCATCGGTGCCGTGCTCTATGCCCTGGTCTCTGCCGGGCGCAAGGCCTGACACTGAGCCCCTCGCCGGCCCCCCCCTGTGAGGGAGGGGGCGAGGGTGCGGTTGAGGGCCTCTCACCGACGGTTCCTGCCCCGCGGTCACAGCGATCGGCCGTCGAAGCGCTTCACGGGGAGGGCCGCGACGTCGACGCCTTCGAGGCACCGGACGTTGACGGCCGCCATGCGTGTGCCGTCGGGCAGGGTCCCCTCGCCGTAGGGGTGGATGCCGCATACCGGGCAGAAGCGGTGCTCGATGGTCTTATCCCCGAACAGGTAGGCACGGGCGTTGTCCTCGGGCTCGACGCCGAAGACAGCACCGTAGAAGCCCTTGGCCCGTTCCATGTCCTCAACGTAGATTTCGAACCAGCCAGCGGGGTTGCGGTCGCCGCAGCTGTCCGGCGCGGCCTCCCCGCCTGCCGGCTCGTCGGGGGAGAGCACGACCCTCTCCATGTAGGGGTTGAACGGGGCCGAGCAGTGGTCGTGGGCGATGAGCCAGCGGCCGTCGGCCTGCTTACGCCAGAGCACGGAGCTGCGCAGCCAATGGCGGCCGCCGGGTGGCCCGGCGGCAGCTCTGTGAAGCGCCACAGGTCATGGGCGCCGGCGAGGTCCTGTCCGACCCTGAGGGTCAGGTCGCGCGTCTCGATGGCGAAGCTGTCGGGAAGGTAGGGCAAGCAACCGACCAGCTTCTCCCGCATGCCTTCGATGGTGTCGGAGAATGGCGGTATGGCATCGAAGCAAATCGCGCCCGGTTCGTAGAGCTCCCGGAGACGATTCGCGTCCTTGGCGCAAAAGGCGCGCCCCCATTCGGCAATGGCCTGGCGGATGAGTGTTTCGTCGGTCATAGCGGGATCCTCCTGGGTCTGGGGGGCGGCATCGACGCGCCTTCGCGCCGGCCGATGCGGGCGCCGGAGAGGGTGGCTTCGCAACCCGCGGCACAAGACCTTCGATGTCGCTTGCGGGAGCGGCGCCTGCTCAAGCCGCGCCGGTGCGACCCGATGGTGAAGCGCGAGACCGGTTGCCCGAGTCCCGAGAGGCGGTCCCGTTTGCGCGACTCCGGCGGACTGTCTGGCCGCTTGCTGGCGGAGAAACCTAAACGCGGTGACGGCGGGGACAGGGTTAGCGAAGCAATTGTGCGGCCGCGGGGGCTGGGAACCAGACGCAGTGCCAGGCAGGTCAGGACGCCAAAGCCTCGGACAGGGCAGGCGGACGTCGTAATGCAGGGCAGGCCTCAGTGCTTGGTTTGATGGCGGCTAACCCGCAAGGGCCTGGTATCGGCACGGATTCCGGCGTTGCCCTTGGGGATACAATGCGACCATGCGCCTCCGCCAGCCCGCATCCATGGATACTGCGCCCAACCTCTTCTCCTACCGCAAGTTCTGGGCCCACCGCCTGGGTCCGGCCCCGGAGCTGCCCACGACGCGCGAGGAGATGCAGCGGCTGGGCTGGGATAGCTGCGACGTGGTCATCGTCACTGGCGACGCCTACGTGGACCACCCGAGCTTCGGCATGGCCATCATCGGGCGGCTGCTGGAGGCCCAGGGGTTTCGAGTGGGGATCATCAGCCAGCCGGACTGGACCTCTGCGACCGATTTCGCCAGGCTCGGGCGCCCTAACCTCTTCTTTGGGGTGACAGCGGGGAACATGGACTCCATGGTCAACCGCTACACCTCAGACCGGCGCCTGCGCAGCGACGATGCCTACACGCCGGATGGTGCGCCGGGGCGGCGACCCGACCGCTCGGTGGTGGTCTATGCCCAGCGGGCGCGCGAGGCCTTTCCGGAGGTCCCCATCGTCCTCGGCGGTATCGAGGCGAGCCTCAGGCGCATCGCCCACTATGACTACTGGTCCGACAAGGTCCGTCGCTCCGCCCTGGTGGACGCCAAGGCCGATCTGCTGATCTACGGCAACGCCGAGCGGGCCGTGGTGGATCTGGCCCATCGGCTGGCGCATGGGGAGCCCATCGGCGAGATCCAGGATCTGCGGGGGACGGCCTTCGTGCGACGGGGGCTCCCGGAGGACTGGTCCGTCATCGACTCGACCCATCTGGACGAGCCGGGGCGGCCGGGACGGCACCCCGATCCCTATGCCGCCGAGCCGGCGGGCTGTACCTCCGCAGCCGGGCCGGCGCCTGCCGGCAGCCGGCCCATCACCTTCCACCGCCGCCCACCTCTCCTGGACCGCGGCCACACCGTGGTACGGCTGCCGTCCTTCGAGCAGGTGCGCGACGATCCGATCCTCTACGCCCACGCCTCCCGGGTCTTCCACCTGGAGACCAACCCCGGCAATGCCCGTGCCCTGGTCCAGGCCCATGGCAACCGCGACGTCTGGCTCAATCCGCCGCCCATACCGCTGACCACCGCGGAGCTTGATCGGGTCTACGAGTTGCCCTATAGCCGCAGGCCCCATTCGGGCTACGGCGGCGCACGCATCCCGGCCTGGGAGATGATCCGTTTCTCCGTCAACATCCTGCGCGGCTGCTTCGGTGGCTGCACCTTCTGCTCCATCACAGAGCACGAGGGCCGCGTCATCCAGAGCCGCTCGGAGGCGTCGATCCTGCGCGAGATCGAGGAGGTGCGCGACCGCACCCCAGGCTTCACCGGGACCATCTCCGACCTTGGTGGTCCCACCGCCAACATGTGGCGCCTCGCCTGCAAGGACCCCAAGATCGAGGCCTCCTGCCGGCGCCTGTCCTGCGTCTATCCAGACATCTGCCCGAACATGGGGACAGATCACGGCCCCCTGATCCAGCTCTACCGCAAGGCCAGGGCCGTCCCCGGGGTGAAGCGGGTGCTGATTGCCTCGGGGCTGCGTTACGATCTGGCGGTACGTTCCCCGGAGTACATTCGGGAGCTGGCGACCCATCACGTCGGCGGCTATCTCAAGATTGCACCTGAGCATACCGAGCCCGGACCGCTCTCCAAGATGATGAAGCCGGGGATCGGGGCCTACGACCGCTTCAAGACCCTGTTCGACCGGTTCTCCCGCGAGGCCGGCAAGGAGCAGTACCTGATCCCCTACTTCATTGCCGCTCACCCCGGGACCAGCGACGAGGACATGCTGAATCTGGCCCTTTGGCTCAAGAAGAACGGTTTCCGGCCTGACCAGGTGCAGGCCTTCCTGCCGACCCCCATGGCCATCGCCTCGGCCATGTACCACACGGGCAAGAACCCCCTGAGGCGGGTCGGGCGGGACTCCGAGGCGGTCTCGGTGGTGCGCGGCCTCAGGCAGCGGCGCCTGCACAAGGCCTTCCTGCGCTGGCACGACCCCGAGAACTGGCCGCAGCTGCGCGAGGCGCTCAAGGCCATGGGGCGGGCCGACCTGATCGGCAACGGCAAGCGCCATCTGGTGCCGGCCTTCCAGCCGGCGGGGACGGGTCGAGCCCCCGAAGGGCAGCGCAGACCCGGCGGCGCTCCGGGCGGGACCACGCCCATGCGGCCCTTGCGCAGGCGCGCCCGGGGCTGACCCATGGCGGTTGCCGCCTTAGGCCAGGGGAATGCCTGGAGCCATCCCCTGGGTCTGGCGACCGCGCGGACCACATCCGCTCCTTCGGATCATTCAGGGGACACCGGATGACCAAGATCGCAGGTCGTGCCACCGAGGGGAGCGGGGAGCTGAACGGGCCGATCACCTGGGAGATCGGCATCCCCCTGCTCAGCAACCCGCGCATGCTCGGGACCTTTGCCATGGTCACCGCGCTGGCGATGGCGCTGGTGGTGCTGCTGTTGGCGGTGGTCTTCGGCAGCCAGGGTGACTGGGATGCCGTCCTGAGCATGGCCAAGGTCTTCGCGTGCGTCGGGCTGGGTTTCTACTTGCTGTCTCTGCTCGTGATGGGCCTGGTGTTCGGCAACCGGCTGCGCACCCGTTACACGGTGAGCGAGCAGGGCATCGTCCAGGAGACGATCGACAAGGTGGGCAGGGCCGGCAGCCGCCTTGCGGTGATCGCCGGCATCCTGGGGCGCAGCCCGGGGACGGCCGGTGCCGGGCTGATCGCGATGAGCAACGAGTCGGTGGCCCTGTCCTGGGGTGGCGCCTTCACCGTCGAGTCCGTACCGCGCCGTCACCTCCTGGTGTTCCGCAACGCCTGGCGCCCGGTCATGGAGCTCTACTGCACGCCGCAGAACGATGCGGAGGTGGAGGCACTGGTCCGCCGCCACATGATGCGGCGAGGTACGTCCGAGCGGGTCTCGGCGAAGTCGCCGCTGCCGAGATACCTGCGGCACACGGTACTGGTCCTGCTTGCGGGTTTCCTGGTGCTGGTCGCCTACGACGCGCTCGACCTCGACATCCTAGTCCCGATGATCATGCTTGCCTTCGCCCTCGCCACGCTCTGGCTGATCCCGCTGTTCGGCTATGTGGTGCTCGTCGCCAACGCCCTCATCCTCCTCGCCCTCGCGGGGGTCCTGCTCGAGGAGCGCAGGTCCATCTTTCCGGCGGGTTTAGGGCGCGGCGAGACCTATGTGCGCTACGAGGTGCTCTCGGATGGCGATTGGGCCAGCCTCGCGCTGGCGCTGATCGGCCTCTCGTACCTGAGCTGGCTCGCGCTGCGGGCGGTGCGTGGCCGTCTGGCGTCGCTATTGGTGCGCGATCAGAGCGACATGGATGGCTGATGCGCCTGGCCAGGCCGTCCTCGGGAGACCTGCACCGATCGGGCGCGCCCTCGGGCCGTTCTGCCACACAGGCACGTGCGGGCGGTGTCGCGGTGGGTCTCGCTACCTGGTCCAGGACGCCGCGGCCACGGCTCCTGCCGTGTGGCGTCCTAGGGGATGCTCAGGGCCGAGCCCGTGGCGGTCTTGGGATTGGCGGGGCTTGGGCAGACCCCTGAGGCGACGATCTGCGCCCGCTGCTTGGCACGCTTGCCGGGCGACAGGCGCCACATGCCCTTCACATCCATCTTGCCGCTCAGCTTGCCGATGGCGCACTGGCAGGCCTCGCTGGCACCGTCGATCAGGGCCGAGCGCTGCCCGAGGATGACGGCGACGCTGGCCTCGGGGTTGGGTCCTTGGGCGCGCTGACGGCGCACCTCCGGGGTCAGGGTATCGACCATGCACTCGAGCACGGCCACCCGGCGCAGGACGCGAATGTCTTCATCGGCGAACAGCTCGCGGTCGATCTCCTGGCCCTTGGCCCGCCACTTCTTGCCCAGCGGGCTGGCGTAGAACCGGTTGACCGCTTTGAGCTCGGCGACGGTGAAGGTCGCCTTGAAGCGTGCCGCCAGGCGTTGGCCCATGCGCTTCTGAATGTCCGCCGGGCGGCCCGGCTCGGCCAGGGTGCCGTAGAAGACACTGCTGTAGGTCCCCTGTACCTTGCGCCCCAGGGGGCTATCGAAGAAGGCGACCAGCTCCGCCAGCTCGGGCTCGGTGAACTCGGCGGCGTAGCGACTGCCGAGGAGCTGCTCGACCCGCTGCATCCCTTCGCTCTGGCGCTCCACCAGGTAGCGAGCGGTGTCGCGCGGGTCACCGGCGGTGAACAGCCGCTCGAGCATGGAGGTGACGTAGACATCGGACATGACCCTGGCGAGGCGCATGGCCGGGCCCTGGGCACCGCCCGGCACCGTGGCGCAGCCGGCTAGGGCGGCCGCGAGGACAAGGGCAAACGCCAGGATCGGGGATCGAGTGGTATTGGTCACCAGGGCGACCTCCTGGACCGGGTGGGTCTAGCCGCGGCCTTGCACTGGGCGTAGGGCCGCCGCGGAGATCAGGGCGTTGAAGTGGGTGCTCCAGACCACCAGCGACGGATAGTCGGCCAGGTTGACCCCCGCCGGAATCGCGTAGCCTTGAGCCCCGGAGAAGCCCTGCAGCGGGCCGAGGTCGATGAACATGGTCTCGTCCACCCGGGTGTCGGGTGCGATGTCGGCCAATGGCACCAGATACAGGTGGTAGCCCGGACCAGGGCCGACCTCGAAGTCGGGCCCGAGCTGCACCAGCCCCGGGGTTACAGTGACGCCGCCAGTCCCATAGTGGACCGGGTCGCGCGGGTCCGCATGGCTGAAGCCGCCCTCGGCCACGGCAGGTCCGCCCGCGACGGGATGCCCCTGGGCGGTTCCCGCGGCCTGGAAGAGTGCGGGATAGGTCACCAGGCCGAGGCTGAAGCCTACAATCGAGCCCAAGATGGCGCCGACCACCAGGCCTACGGTGCGTTGTCTCATAGAACCCTCTGGGCCAGGTCCAAACAGCCGGGGGCCAGCCCGGGCCGCCCGTGGGTGGCGCAGTGTAACAGAGGGCGCGCCGCCGGCACCCGGTTGACGCAAGCCCCGTTCGGTCGCCCTCAGCGGCCGGCGATGCCCTCGGTGCCGGTGTAAACACGCAGGATGCGGAAGGGCGGCTTGGCACCCTCGACGCCGCCATTGAGCATTGGGGCCAGATGGAGCTGGTTGACCGCCACGTAGAGCCAGCCTGGCTCGCCAAAGCTCAGCGCGTCGGGCCAGCTGAGCAGCTCGTCCCGAACCAGGGTCTCCATCCGACCGTCCGGGTGGAGCACGGTGATGGCGTTGTTGGCGAGATCGGTGAAGTAATGGTTGCCCTCGGCGTCGGTGGAGGCCCCGTCCGAGACCGGCTTGGGGCCTGCCTTGGCGATCGCCGCGGCGATGCTGGCCTCGTCCGCCCCCTCGCGCAACAGGCGGGCCGGGACCTGGTACCAGGTCTTGCCGCTCATGGCGCCAAAGTAGAGGGTCTCGCCATCGGCAGAAAGGGTGATGGGGTTCAGGGGGACACGCGCTGGCTTGAAGACACCGTCCTTGTCCTTGGTCCCGACCACACGGCCCTCGACGACCAGATCCACGTCCTCCGCCTGAAGGGCGGGGGAGGCGCTGAAGCGGCGCGCGCTGGGCCGGTTGATATCCACCGTGACCAGCGCGGGCTCCCGGGTCCCGCCCAGGTCGGCGATATAGACGAAGCCGCGCGCGTCATCGACGGCCAAGTCGTTGAGAAAGCTGCCCGTCGGCGCGATCTCGGGGGGGAAGTCGTAGCGCAAGACAGGCTGGCCATCGGTGAGGGAGAAGGCCAGGAGCTTCGGCGTCTGGGGCGGCTCGCCCAGGCCGTTGTCCAGCACCCAAAGGCGGCCCCGGCGGTCGATGGTGATGCCGAGCACGCTATTGAGCACGTCCGGTCCAGAGCCGAAGGCCCCGTTCCAGGCGAGATCGGGCCAGGGACGGTAGCTCCGGGGCCCGGTGACCTCGATCAACTGGGCGTCGGCCCGGCGGAACTGATGTACGGTGGCAAAGACCCGCCCATCGGCCGTTACGGCCAGGTTGCCCGGGTTGATGGGCAGCTCGGCCACCAGCTCCAGCGCGCCTGGGAGCAACTGCTCCCCCGCCATGCCGGCGACCGGTTGGCCAAGGGACGTGGCAAGCAGGAGCAGGGCGGCGATGCGTGTGTACATGGAGGCTCCGAGACGCGCCGGTACAGGTGATCTGGGGGCTAGTCGGTGGGGCAGCGCACTGGCTTTCCGTCGAGCACGGTGCCCGAGGGCCGCTTAGCGTGGCGGGGGTTGGTCGCCGCCGGGTGGCTTGGGTTTCCCTGCTGGCCTTTGCCCGGGTCGAGTCGGTTTGCCACCTGGCCTGCCCGGCTGGGTGCTCGGCGGGCGCAAACCGCCAGCGGGTGGCCTTACCCCAGGCGCGGGAGGTTTCGCTCCGGGACCAGTTGGGGGGTAACCAGGTGGGCGAGGACCCCCTGGCAAGGGCTTGACCGCCGGCGGCCGCGCAGGCGGCGGCCGTACGGCGGGGCGGGGTGGGACCAGGGGGACGGGCCGCACGGGAGGTGGGGCGACCCAGCGGCCGTCGACCCAGAGGTAGCCCGGGCCAGGTGCCACACCCACGGGCGTCGCAGGCCGGACCGGCCCCACAGCGCTCTGGGGCGGCGGCAGGCAGCCCCCAAGGGCGACGGAGGCGACGAAGGCAGCGGCGACTTGGACTCTCATGGGACGGCTCGAAACGCTAACGCAGGGCAACCTTACCACGCCCAGCCCGTCTAGGGTCCATCGCCCGGTGTCGTGCAAGGGGCACGCGCCGGCCGTTGCTTGACCTGGACACCGCACAGGCAGCAGCCGGGCCCGAGGCGGCCGGCTAGACGGGTGCTCCCGGTCGCACGTGCCGGGGCATGGCCCCGTCTCGGACCAGGCGCTCGATGTCCTGGGGCGGCAGGGGGACCGCGAAGTAATAGCCCTGCATGTCCTGGCAGTGGCGCGACAGCAGGAAGGCGAACTGCTCCTCGGTCTCTACGCCCTCGGCGATGACCCCGAGCTTGAGGTTGTGCGCCATGGCGAGCACCGTCTCCACGATGGCCGCGTCCCCCGGGTCTGTGGAGATGTCGCGCACGAAGGTCTGGGCGATCTTGATCCGATCGATGGGGAAGTTCTTGAGATAGCTCAGGGAAGAATAGCCGGTGCCAAAATCGTCGATCGCTAGGTGCACCCGCATGCCCTTGAGGGCGCGGAGGCGGTTCACGGTCTCGTCGGCATCCTCCATCATCATGCTCTCGGTGAGCTCGAGCTCCAGGAGCTGGGGTGGCATGCCGGTCTCGCGCAGGATGCGTTGCACCAGGTCCGTGAAGCCAGGTTGCTTGAACTGGCGCCCCGACAGATTGACGGCCATGCGCAGGGGTGGCACTCCGGCCGTCTGCCAGGCCCTTCCCTGTCGGCACGCCGTGCGCAGGACCCACTCGCCGATGGGGAGGATCAGATCTGTCTCCTCCGAGATTGGGATGAAGCGTCCGGGCGGTATGAGCCCGTGCTCTGGGTGCCGCCAGCGCAGGAGCGCCTCGACCCCCGTGATCCTGCCCTGAGCGAGGTCCACCTGGGGTTGGTACTGGAGGAACAGCTCGCCGCGCTTCAGGGCCAGGTGCAGGCTGGTCTCCAGCGTGAGTAGCTCCGCCGCCCGGCGATTCATCTCGTCCGTGTAGAACTGGTAGGTGTTGCGGCCGCGGTCCTTGGCCACGTACATGGCCATGTCGGCGTTCTTCAGCAGGGTGCCTGCGTCGTGCCCGTCCCGGGGGTAGACGGCGATGCCGATGCTGGTACTGGTGTAGATGTCCCGCCCCTCGATGTCGAAGGGCTGGGACAGGCGCTCCAGGATCTCCTTGGCCACCAGGGTCGTGTCCAGCTCGCG
>Ga0272446_1003880_pt1 | contig 18297 bp, 15 predicted proteins | sample YNPCB0061_FD_194587 | JGI IMG/M metagenome (GOLD analysis project Ga0272446, IMG submission 194587) | Hot spring microbial mat communities from Yellowstone National Park, WY, United States - YNP-CB-006-1 | ecosystem: Environmental > Aquatic > Thermal springs > Hot (42-90C) > Sediment | place... | reverse complement strand
GCAGGCGGCGGGTTGTATTGCGCCGCCGCGCGCCCGTCAAAACCGCCGCGCGCTCACTCGCGCACGTCGGCGGCCACGCGCATCCGCACGATCCGGTCGGGCGGATTCGCCACCTGGCCGTTTCGGTTGGGGTCGCCGCGCTTGATCGCGTCCACGTGCTCCATGCCCTGCACCACCTGGCCCCAGATCGTGTACTGGCCGTCGAGGAACGGCCCCGGCGCGAACATGATGAAGAACTGGCTGTTGGCGCTGTTGGGGTCCTGCGACCGCGCCGCGCCGACCGTGCCGCGCAGGAACTTCGCGCGGTTGGTGAACTCGGCGGGGATGTTGCCGAGGTTGCTCCGCCCCGTGCCCGTGCCCGTCGGGTCGCCGCCCTGGGCCATGAAGCCCTCGATCACGCGGTGGAAGGGCGTGTTGTCGTAGAACCCCTGGCGCACCAGCGTCTTGACCTGCTCGACATGCTTCGGCGCGAGGTCGGGGCGCAGCGCGATGACGACGCGGCCGCCCTTGAGGTCCATGAACAGCGTGTTCTCGGGGTCGCGGGCGGGGCCCTGGGCCTCGGCCGCCGTCGCGGTCATCAGGAACACCGCACCCATCAGCGCGCGGCGAAGCGTCATCGTCATCTGGCGTCTCCCTCGGAAGTGTCGGTGGTCAGTCGTGCGCCGAACCCGAACCTGAGGCAAGCCGGGCGGCAACGCCCTCGGCCGCGACCTTGGCCGAGACGGCGGCGAGCACGTCGGGTGTGACGAAGGGCGAGACGTCGCCCGAGAGCCGGGCGATCTCCTTCACGAACCGGCTCGAGATGAAGTGCACGCCTTCGGAGGCCATCAGGAACACCGTCTCGACCGCCGGGTCGAGACGGGCGTTCATGCCGGCCATCTGGAACTCGTACTCGAAGTCGGAGACGGCGCGCAGGCCGCGGATGATCAGCCGCGCCTCGATGCGCCTCGCGAAATGGATCAGGAGCGAATCGAAGGCCTGCACCTCGATCACCGTGCCGTTGCGGGCGGCGATCGGCGCGATCGCCCGCTCGAGCATCGCCACGCGCTCCTCCACCGCGAACAGCGGCCCCTTGCCTGCGTTGGCCGCCACGCCGATGACGAGGCGATCGACCAGCCTCGCGGCGCGGCCGATGATGTCGAGATGCCCCTTCGTGACCGGGTCGAAGGTGCCCGGGTAGAGGGCGATGCGGGCGGCGCTCATGCCTCGCCCCCCGCCTCCTCCGCGCCGTCGCCGCCCTCGTCCTCGACCACCGGGAAGGCGGCCGCCACGTGCTCGTCTTCCTCGATGCGGAACAGCGTCACCCCCTGCGTCGCGCGGCCGGCGAGGCGTATCTGCCCGACCGGCATGCGGATGGTGCGGCCGGCATCGGTCACGAGCATCAGCTCGTCGCCGTCCCGCACCGGGAAGGTGGCGGTCACCGCCATGCCGTTCCTCGGCGTCAGCGCCACACCGGTGATGCCGAGGCCCCCGCGGCCGGAGATGCGATACTCGTAGGACGAGGTGCGCTTGCCGTAGCCGCCGGCGGTGACGGTGAGCACGAACTCCTCGGCCGCCTCGAGCGCGGCGAACCGTTCCGGCGACAGCGCGACCTCGCCGGTCGCCTCCTCGATGCCGGGCTCCTCGGCCGCCGGCTCCTCGCCCTCCGCCTGGTCGGACGCGGCGCGGCGCTTCGCCGCCGCCGCCTTGAGATAGGCCGCGCGCTCCTCCGGGCTCGCCTCGACATGGCGAAGCACCGAGAGGCTGATCACCTCGTCCCCCTCGGCGAGGCGTATGCCGCGCACGCCCGTGGAGGTGCGCCCGGAGAAGACGCGGAGCTCGTCGGCCACCGGGAAGCGGATGGCGCGGCCCTGGCGCGTGGCCAGCAGCACGTCGTCGCTGTCGCGCACGGCCTGGACGCCGATCAGCCGCTGCCCCTCCTCGAGCTTCATCGCGATCAGCCCGTTCTGGCGCACGTTGCGGAAGTCGGAGAGGCGGTTGCGGCGCACGTCGCCGGCGGAGGTGGCGAACACCGCGTAGTGGCTGTCCCACAGGCTCTCGTCGGAGGGCAGCGGCAGGACGGCGGTGATGCTCTCCTCCGGCGCGAGGCCGCCGAGGAGCTGGCGGATGTTGCGGCCGCGGGCCTGCGGCGCCGCCTCCGGCAGGCGCCACACCTTGAGCCGGTAGGCCATGCCGCGCGAGGTGAAGAACAGCACCTCGTCGAGGTTGTTGGCGACGAAGATGCGCGTCACCGCATCCTCCTCGCGCGTGGCCATGCCGCTTCGCCCGCGCCCGCCGCGGCGCTGGGCGCGGAAGGCAGAGAGCGGCACCCGCTTGATGAAGCCCTCGCGCGTCAGCGTCACCACCATCTGCGCGGGCTCGACGAGGCTCTCGTCGTCGATGTCGCTGTCGCTGTCCTCGATCGCCGTCCGCCGCGGCTCGGCGAAGCGGTCGCGGATCGCCTCGAGCTCGGCGCGGATCGTGGCGAGCCTGAGCGGGCGCGCGGCGAGCAGCCCGAGCAGCTCCTCGATGGTCGCAGCAAGGCCGCGCAGCTCCTCGGCGATCTTCTCGCGCTCGAGCCCGGTGAGCCGCTGCAGGCGGAGATCGAGGATCGCGCGCGCCTGGGCCTCCGTCAGCCGCAGCGTTCCCTCCGGCGTCAGCGCGTTGGCGGGATCGTCGACGAGAGCGAGCAGCGGCGCGAGGTCGGCCGCCGGCCAGGCGCGGCCCATCAGCGCCGCCCGCGCCGCGGCGGCGTCGGCGCTCTCGCGGATCAGGCGGATCACCTCGTCGATGTTGGCGACGGCGACGGCAAGCCCGATCAGCGCATGCGCACGGTCGCGCGCCTTGGCCAGCCTAAAGCGCGAGCGGCGGATCACCACCTCCTCGCGGAAGGCGAGGAAGGCCTCGAGGATCGCCTTCAGCCCCATCTGCTCCGGCCGGCCGCCGTTCAGCGCCAGCATCTGCACGGGGAAGCTGATCTGCAGGCGTGTGAACCGGTAGAGCTGGTTCAGCACGATCTCGCCGTTGGCGTCCTTCCTGAGCTCGATGACGACGCGCACGCCGTCACGGTCGCTCTCGTCGCGGATGTCGCTGATGCCCTCGATGCGCTTCTCGCGCACGAGGGTGGCGATCTGCTCGAGGAGGTCGGACTTGTTCACCTGGTAGGGGATCTCGGTGACGACGATCGCCTCCCGGTCGCGCCTGATCTCCTCGACGGCGGCGCGCGCGCGCACCGCGACCGAGCCGCGGCCCGTCTCGTAGGCGGAACGGATTCCCGCGCGGCCCAGGATGATCCCCCCGGTCGGGAAATCCGGCCCCGGGATCAGCGCCATCAGCGCGGCGAGATCCGCCTCCGGATCGTCGATCAGCTTGATCGTCGCGTCCACCACCTCGGCGAGGTTGTGGGTGGGGATGTTTGTCGCCATCCCCACCGCGATCCCGGACGCGCCGTTGACGAGCAGGTTCGGGAAGGCGGCGGGAAGGACGCGCGGCTCCTCCGCCGTCTCGTCGTAGTTCGGCTGGAAGTCGACCGTGTCCTCGTCGATGCCGTCGAGCAGGTCAGCTGCCGCCCGGGCAAGCCGCACCTCGGTGTAGCGCATCGCCGCCGGAGGGTCGCCGTCCATCGAGCCGAAATTGCCCTGGCCGTCGATCAGCGGCAGGCGCATCGAGAAGGGCTGCGCCATCCGCACCATGGCGTCGTAGATCGCGGCGTCGCCGTGCGGGTGATACTTGCCCATCACGTCGCCGACCACGCGGGCCGACTTGCGGTGCGGCTTGTCGTGGGTGTAGCCCGCCTCGTGCATCGCGAAGAGGATGCGCCGGTGCACGGGCTTGAGCCCGTCGCGCACATCGGGCAGAGCGCGCGAGACGATCACGCTCATCGCGTAGTCGAGGTAGGAGCGGCGCATCTCCTCCTCGAGCATCACCGGGGCTGTCTCGGGCGGCGTGCCGCCCGGCGTTCCAGGGGTGTTCGGCGTGTCGGTCAAGCGGCGTTCCCGTGTCGGCGCGGCGCGCGCGGAGGCTCGGCGCGGCGGGGCTCTGGCGGCCCCGGCTGGACCCTAGCCCAGCGGATGGTGCGTCGCAACAAAGAGGGCGCGTCTCAGCCCCTCGGAAGCCCCGCGCGCTCGAGCCCGACGGCGAGGGTGGCGAGGTCCTCCGGCCGCACATAGGGGGTGGTGGCGAGGAACCCGGCGATGGTGAAGCCGGGCTCGATCGCGAGCAGCCGGCGGCCGGCCTCGCGCGCCTCCTGCTCCCGCCCGAGCAGCGCGAGCGCGGTCGCGTAGGGCTTCCAGGCGGCGGTCAGCCGCGGCTGCATCGCGATCACCGCCTCGCCGATGCGCACCGCTTCGGCAGGCTCGCCCTGCAGGATGTGGGGCGTCATCAGCCCGGTCTCGAACAGGAAGGCATGCGGGTCCATCGGCGAGAGGCGGCGATAGCGTTCGATCCGGCGGATCGCCTCGGCATGGCGGCCGGCGTAGCCGTGCGCGGCGCCGGAGAACACCCAGGCCATCGGCAGGTTGGGGTTGACCGTCAGGGCGCGGTCGTGCAGCGCGATCGCCTGGTCGTGGCGGCGGTGGAGATAGGCCTGCACGTGCCCGGCGATGGTCAGGCCGCGCGCGTCAGCCGGGTCGAGCGCGACGGCGCGGGCGGCGAGCTCGCCTGCCGTCTCCATCGCCTCCTGCGGGTTGTCGGCCCAGCCCTGGCCGACCAGGAACACGTGCCAGTAGGCGTACCAGGCGTGCGGGGCGGCGTAGTCGGGCTCGCGCGCGATCGCGGCAGCAAGCAGCACGCCCGCCTCCATGAACGGCACCCGGTCGAGCCGGTAGATCGCCGGGATCGCCTTCAGCAGCATCTCATAGGCCGAGGCGGGCGCGGGCGCGCGGCTCTCCGCCCGGCGGGCCTCGATCAGCAGGATCTCGGGGTCCACCCGGGCGACGACCTCCGAGGCCACCTCGTCCTGGAGCGCGAAGATGTCGGTGGCGTTGCGGTCGAAGCGCTGGGCCCAGACCACCTCCGACTCGGCGCGGAGATCGAGCAGCGACAGCGCCACGCGCACCTGCGGCGCGCCGGTCGCCGGGGAGGCGGCGGCCTGCACGCTTCCGGCGAGCATCAGGTCGAGGCCGAGATCGCGCCGGGCGGCGACCGTGTCGGTCGGGTCGTCGAGCCGGGCGAGCGAGGCGGAGGACACGACCGCGAGCCAGCGGAAGCGCGACAGCGCCGTCGTGATCTCGTCGGCGAGCGCGATCGAGAGATGCTCGCCCGCGCCGGAGCCGAGCAGCTTCAGCGGCGCGACGCCGATCCGCGCCCCGCGCACGGCCGGGCGCTGTGACGGCGGATGGCTCGACGGAGCGGCCGCTCCGGCATGGCCCAGGGTGCGAAGCTCCATGCGGAGCCGCTGCGCGCAGGCCTCGAGTTCCGGCGCCGGCTGAGTGCCGGCGAGCGCGAGTTCGGCCCGCGCCTGCTCGTAGGCCGCCAGCGCCGCCGCACGGTCGCCGAGATCGCCGAGCGCCTGCATCAGGGCGAGCCAGCCGGGCTCGTGGGTGGGGTCGATCTGCACGATCCGGCGCGCCGCCACCGCGCGCGCCTCGGGCGGATCGTGCGCGCTGTAGTGGCCTTCGGCGTGGGTTCGGGCGCGGGCGCGGAAGCGTCGCCGCTCCTCGGCGAGCCACAGGTCGAACGCCGGATCGAGCCCGTCGAGGTCGGCCAGCAGCGTGCCCTCGATCACGTCGAGCGCAGCCGGCTCAGTCGCGCCGAGCCGGAGCACCTCCGTCGCATCCACCCAGAGCCTGTCGGGCGCGAGCGCGGCGGTCTCGCGGGTGGTGACGAGAACCGGCCCGCACGGCGACAGCGCGTGGCCGAGCTCGTGCAGCGACTGGCGCAGCGAGGCACGCGCCTGCTCGCGGTCCCGCGTGCTCCAGAAGAGCCCGGTCAGGCGCGAGCGGAGCACCGGCCGCCCGGCCGAGAGGGCGAGCACGGCGAGGATGCCGCGGGTCTTGCGCACGCGCGGCAGTACGCGCTCGCTCGCGAGCCCCCAGGCGTCCATGGCACCGATCAGCCTCAGGCGAAGCGTGACCTGGTCTGACTGGCCGGGCGGCGGCGGGGCGTCGGCGAAGCCGTCAGGCATCGGAACATGATGTGCTGTGTGCAGGCGCCACAGCCCGATCCTATCCGAACCAGACGCGAATTGGCCACCGGCGATGCGCGCGAAGGTGTTGTTGAGCCTCGTCTCTACGCGCCGCCCGATCAGCCGTCCGGCAGTCTTCCGCCCGTCCTCGCGGGTGCGCAGCGCCGGGTCGCGCGGGCCGGCATCGCCGGTCGCCTGCCCCGACGCGGCGGCGGCGGACGACCGGGAGATGCGGCGCGCGCTTCGGGTCAGTGGACCGCCGTCCTCACCAGCGCGAGCTGCCGCGGCTGCGGCGCATCGGGCGCGGCCGGCTGTCCGGAGCAATGCCGGTTCATGGCGTGCACGGCGGCCATCAGGTCGAACACCGCATGCTGCAGGTGGCGCACGAGGTCCTCTGCCCGCTCTTCCGCGGCGGGCCCGCCCAGCTGCGCCTGCTGCGCGCCGGCGGAGAGATACTCGGCATACCAGGCGGCGAAGCGCTGGGCGGTGGCGAGTACCTGGAGCAGGATCGGATCGCCGGAAACGGGCGGCAGGTCCTGCGGCTGATCCTTCGTCATTGCGTGTCCTCGTCAGAGAGGGGCCCGGATGCCCACCTCGCACAAGGTCTATTGCGGTTGTGTCGCGCGCACGCGTGAGATCGCCGTCAAGGGGCGTGAGATCGCGCGCATACCCAGGGTTGCGAGGACCACATGCCTTCACGAAAGGAAATAATGACGTTCATAGGATTTTTCTCTTGCATGAGCGGAAAACCTCGGCATATCGTCCGTTGCGTCGGCGGGATCTGCTCCTCCCGACAGGCAAGAGAAGGAACAGACCATGACCAAGCGCATCCGCCTCCCCGCCATCGCCGCCTGCACCGGCAAGGTCCGCCTCGGGGGCATCATCAACCCGCTGCCCCGCACCGTCGCCGACAGCGGCAAGGTGCGCCTCGGCGGCATCGCCCCGATCGTCTGATCTCCCCCGTGGCCGCCGCGGCGCATCCAGCGCGCCGTGGCGACGCCCGCTGCGCGAGGCCCTGCTGGGCACAAGGCGTTCCCCCCTCCCCCCCTTGAGCCCTCGGGCCTCGCGCGACCCCTTCCCCCGATCCGCACGCAACCGAACGAGACCCGGCAACGGGCGCAGAGGATGCCGGCACGACGGCAGGTGATGTCGGGCCGGGCCAGGACGAGAGGATGATGCTCCCATGACGACGCAGCATGTTCCGCTGGTGACCTTCAACCGGCTCGTTCCCTCCGCCCGCCCGCCCCAGCGGGCCGACCGCTCGGGTGCCGGAACCCTCCCCACCCGGGCCTTCCGCTACTGCGAGGCGGTCACCACCGCGACCGGCCTCGGCTGGTACGTCTTCCCCCCCGTCGGGCTGACCTTCGTCTGGGACGGCAGCCAGGTGTTCTGGTCGTGGGACGGCGGCGAGGAACACGGCCTGCTGCCGCTCGAGGTTGCCCAGTTCCCCGGCTTCGCAGAGGTGTTCGACGCCGCCGTGCCCGAGCCGATCCGCGGCTTCTCCCCGCCCTTCGTCGCCGCGCTCAAGGAGCCGGGCGTGGTGCAGCTCTGGTCCGGCCTGATCGCCCGCACGGCTCCCGGCTGGAGCCTCCTGGTGCGCCCGCCCGCCAACCTCCCCCGCGCCGCCGGCTTCGAGGTGTATGAGGGCATCGTCGAGACCGACCGCTGGTTCGGCCCGCTCTTCACCAACATCCGGCTGACCAAGACCGACGTGCCCATCCGCCTCGGCCCCGACTTCCCCTTCGCCACCGCCATCCCCATCCCCCGGATGATGTATGCCGAGGAGCTTCAGAACTCGGGCCGCGTGGTCGCCGACATCGCGACCATGACGGAGGAGGACTGGGCCGACTACCGCGCCACGGTCGTCGAGCCCTGCTCCGCAGAGGATCGCGGGCGCGGCCGCTACGCCACCGAGGCGCGCAAGCGGCGAAAGGGCGAGTGCCCCTACGCCGCAGCCGCGCAGGCCGGGGCCTGACGCAGCCGGAGGCGGTTCACGGCGGGGGGGATCACTCCTAGTCTCCCCCCCACGATGATCACCCTCGACGACGTGCGCGCGGCCGCCGCGCGGATCTCGCCCTTCGTTCGCCGCACGCCCTCGATGGCGGCAGAGCCGGCGCAGCATCCGCTCGCCGCCGGTGCGAGGGTCAGCCTCAAGCTCGAATCCCTCCAGGTCTCCGGCAGCTTCAAGGCCCGCGGCGCCTTCAGCCGCCTGACGCTGCTCGGCGACGAGGCCCGCGCCAAGGGCCTCGTCACCGCCTCGGGCGGCAACCATGGCATCGCCGTCGCCTACGCCGCCCGCGCGGCCGGGCTTGCCGCGACCGTCGTGGTGCCGACAGCCGTGCACCCAGACAAGGCGGCGCGAATCCGCTCCTACGGCGCCACGCTGATCGTCGAGGGCGCGGTGTGGGACGAGGCGAACGCGCGCGCGCGCGCGATCGCCGAGGAGACCGGCGCCGCCTACGTGCATCCCTTCGCGGACCCTGCCGTCGCCGCGGGCCAGGGCACGATCGCGCTCGAGGTTCTGGACGACGATCCCGGCATCGACACGCTGCTCGTCGCGATCGGCGGCGGCGGGCTGATCTCCGGCGTGGCCACCGCCGCCGCGGCGCTCAAGCCCGGCATCCGGATCGTCGGCGTCGAGCCCGCCGGGGCGCCGACGCTCCACGACTCGCTCGCCGCCGGCGAGGTCGTGACGCTCGCCGCCGTCACCACCCGCGTGCCGACGCTCGCCGCACGGCGCACCGAGACGGCCACCTTCGACCTCATCCGCCGGCATGTGCGCGAGGTCGTGCTCGTCGAGGACGAGGACCTCGCGCGGGCAGCCCGCCATCTCTGGGTGGAGTACGGGATCGCCGCGGACCTCTCCGGCGCCGCCTCGGCCGCGGCCCTGCTCGCCGGCGCCTATCGCCCGGACCCTGGAGAGCGCGTCTGCGCGATCGTCTGCGGCGCAGGTGCCGACGCCCTCGCGACCTGCCATCGTGGTGTGCCTGACATAGTGTTGTGATTGCGCCGGCCGGGAATCCCGGCCCAAGGTCGGCGCGCCTGCCACGCCGGGGGGAGAGATGCCCTGATGCGCCGCTTGTCCGCCGCGGTTCTCGCGCTCGTGCTCGTTTCCGGCCCGGCCCTCGCCGATGCGCTCGCCGACGCCGTCAACCGAGGCACGATCCGCCTCGGTGTCCGCTCCGATTCGCCACCCTTCTCGGTCGCGCGGCCGGACGGAGGCTATGTCGGCTACCAGATCGACGTCTGCCAGGCGATCGTCGCCGAGATCGGGCGCGAGGCCGGCCGCCAGCTCAGCGTCGAGTACGTGGTGGTGGATGCCGGCAACCGCTTCCGGATGACGGCCGAGAAGAAGCTCGACCTGCTCTGCGAACCGAGCACGGTCACGCTCGGGCGCCGCGAGCTCGTCGACTTCTCGATCCCGACCTTCGTCACCGGAGCCGGGCTGATGGCGCGGCTCGCCCCCGGGCCCGTCTCGGTTCCTCCCCTCGGCGGCGGCGGCGTCGGCGTGCCGCAGAACCCGCCGCGCCGCCTCGGCGTGCTCGCCGGCACGACGACCGAGGTGGCGGTGAAGGCGATGGTCGCCTCCGGCGTGCTGAACGCCCAGATCATCGACGTCACCTCGCACGGCGACGGCGTGACCGCGCTCAGCGCCGGGCTGCTCGACGGCTATGCGGGCGATCTCGAGATCCTGGTGGACCTGCGCGGACGCGTGTCCAATCCCGATCAGTTCGTCATCGGCGACCGGCTGCTGACGCTCGAGACCTACGCGGTCGGCATGCCGCGCGGCGAGAGCGCGCTCCGCCTCGCCGCCGACCGGGCGATCGCGCGGCTCTACCGCGAGGGCGGCATCCTCGAGATCGCGCAACGGCACTTCCCCGGCCGCGCTCCGGGCGATGCCTTCACCGCCATGGTGCTGCTCAACGCACTCCCCGCCCGATAGGGAACACAGGATGCATCAGGTTGTCGCGACCAACCGCACCTTCGACGAGATCTCGGTCGGCGACAGCGCGCGGATCGAACGCACGCTGACGCCGAACGACCTGCTCGTCTTCGCGCATGCGTCGGGCAACCTGAACCCCCTCCACCTCGAGGGGCGGCAGGGCGAGGGCGACAGCGATGTCACGGTCGCGCCGAGCATGTGGGTGGCGACGCTGCTCTCCGCGGTGCTCGGCAACAGGCTTCCGGGGCCGGGCACGCTCTACAAGTCGCAGGCGGTCGAGTTCCTCGGCCGCGCCCATGTCGGCGACACGCTCACCGCCACCGTCACCGTGCGCGAGAAGCGGCCGCCCAACATCGTCGTGTTCGACGGCGCGATCACCAACCAGCGCGGCGAGACGGTGGCGACGGCGGTGTGCGAGGTGCTCGCGCCGACTGCGCGCGCGACGCTCGAGGACATCTCGCTTCCCGAGCTCGTGTTCCACCAGCATGCGAAGTTCGACCGGCTGATCTCGTCCTGCGCCGGACTGCCGCCGCTGCCGACGGCGGTCGCCCATCCCTGCGACACGCCGAGCCTTCGGGGCGTTGCCGAGGCGGCGAAGGCCGGTCTGATCATTCCCCTGCTCGTCGGCCCGGAGGCGAAGATCCGCGCCGCTGCCGCCGCGGCCGGCGTCGACATCACCGCCTTCGAGATCATCGATGCGCCGCACAGCCACGCCGCGGCGGCGCGTGCCGTCGCGCTGGTGCACGAGGACCGCGCGCGGGCGGTGATGAAGGGCGCGCTGCACTCCGACGAGGTGCTCGCCGAGATCGTCAAGCGCGACGGTGGCCTCCGCACCAAGCGGCGGATCAGCCATGTGTTCGTGCTCGACGCGCCGGGCCTGCCGCATCTCCTCCTCGTCACCGACGCCGCGATCAACATCCTGCCCGACCTGATGACCAAGGCCGACATCGTGCAGAACGCGATCGACCTCGCGCGCGCGATCGGCATCCCCAAGCCGAAGGTCGCGGTGATGAGCGCGGTCGAGACCGTCAACCCCGCGATCCCCTCGAGCCTCGATGCCGCGATCCTCTCCAAGATGGCCGACCGCGGGCAGATCACCGGCGGGCTGGTCGATGGGCCGCTCGCGATGGACAACGCCATCGACATCGATGCCGCGCGCACGAAGGGCATCGCCTCGGTGGTGGCGGGCATGGCCGAGGTGCTCGTCGTGCCGAACCTCGAGGCTGGCAACATGCTCGCCAAGAACCTCACCTTCGTCGCGCATGCCGACAGCGCGGGCCTCGTGGTCGGCGCCGCCGTGCCCGTGATGCTGACGAGCCGGGCCGACGATGCCCGCGCCCGCCTCGCCTCCGCCGCGCTCGCGGTGCTGTTCAACCACTGGAAGACGACGGGGGAGAGCGCGGTCACGCCGCTCGGTGCGGCGCCGGCCGCATGAGCCGCGTCGTCCTCGTCGTCAACGCCGGCTCCTCCTCGATCAAGCTCGAGGTGTTCGAGGCGGCGGACGACCTCGTCTCGCTCGCGAACCTCGTGTTCGAAGGCATCGGCTCCCGCCCGGCGATGCGCGCGACCGACGAGGCCGGAACGGTCCTGGTGGAGCGCGTCTGGAACGGCGACGGCCCGGCCAATCACCGCGCCGCGCTCGCCGAGGTCACCGCCTGGCTCGGCGGCTTCCTCGGCGCCCGCGAGGTGGTCGCGGTCGGCCATCGTGTCGTGCATGGCGGGCCGGCCTATGCCGCCCCCATCCTCGTCGATGCCGCGGTGCGCGCGGCGCTGGGGCAGCTCGTGCCGCTCGCGCCGCTCCACCAGCCGCACAACCTCGCCGGCATCGATGCGATGGCCGCGCTCTACCCGGACGTACCGCAGGTCGCCTGCTTCGACACCGCCTTCCACCGCGGCCACCCCTTCGTGGCGGACGCCTTCGCGCTGCCGCGCACGCTCTACGACGAGGGCGTTCGACGCTACGGGTTCCACGGCCTTTCCTACGAGTACATCGCCCGCCGCCTCGCCGCGACCGCGCCCGATCTCGCCGCGGGCCGCGTCGTCGTCGCCCATCTCGGCAACGGCGCCTCGATGTGCGCGATCAGGGCCGGCCGTTCGCTCGACAGCACGATGGGGTTCACGGCGGTGGACGGCCTGCCGATGGGCACCCGCACCGGCCAGCTCGACCCGGGCGTGCTGCTCTACCTGATGTCGGACCGGGGCATGGACGCCGCTTCGCTGACGCGGCTGATCTACAACGAGAGCGGGCTCAAGGGCCTCTCGGGCCTCTCGAACGACATGCGCGACCTCGAGGCGGCCGCCACCGAGGCGGCGCGGCAGGCGATCGACTACTTCGTCTACCGCATCCGGAAGGAGCTCGGCGCTCTCGCCGCCGCCCTCGGCGGGCTCGACGGGCTCGTCTTCACCGCCGGCATCGGCGAGAACTCCGCCTCGATCCGCGCCGCGGTGTGCGAGGGCATGGACTGGCTCGGCATCGCGCTCGACCCCGCGCGCAACGCCGCGCGCGAGACGGTCATCTCCTCCCCCGCCTCGCGGGTGACGGTGCTGCGCATCCCGACCGACGAGGAGCGGATGATCGCCACCCACGCGCTCGCGCTGCTCGGCACGCCCGTCGGATGAGCCCAGGAGGGTGAGCCCAGGAGGATGAACATGGACGCGCACCCCGCCCCGCCCGGCCACGCCGCCCTGCTCGAGCGCGTGCAGCGCTTCGTGCTGCTCTCCATGGCAAGGGATCCGGACGCGAGCGCCTTCCTCGCGCCCGGTGCGGAGATCGTCTTCACCGGCGGCCGCCGTTTCGCCGCGCCGCAGGAGATCGGCCACTTCAACGCCACCCGCTACGCCCATGTCGCCAAGCGGATCGAGCGCTGGGACGTCGCTCCCGACCCGGGAACGGGCGGCGCGGTCGTCTACTGCCTCGGCGTCCTGCATGGCGCCTGGCCCGACGGCCGCCCCTTCGACGGCAACCGTTTCGTTGACCGCATGGTCGTGGGGCCTGACGGTCTCATCACCCGCGTCGATGTGTGGAACGACAGCGCCGAGCGGATGCTCGAGCCGGGCCTCGATCACCCCCGGTAGGGCGCAAGCGCGGCGAGGAAGGCCTCGCCGAACTCGGCAAGCTTCTTCTCGCCGACGCCAGGCAGGGCGGCCATCGCCTCGCGCGTCGCGGGCCTGGCCGCCGCCATCGCGGCGAGCGTCGCATCGGGGAAGATCACGTAGGCCGGCACCCGCCGCTGATGCGCGAGCGAGAGCCGCAACGCCTTCAGCGCCGCGAGGCAGGGATCGCCCGGCGGCACGGCCGAGAAGACGGCGGGCTTCCCCTGGCGCGGCGCGGGCGGCGTGCGCTCGCGTGCGGGCGCGGCACGGCCGACGGTGGCGGAGCCCGTCTCGCACACGTCGCACCGCCCGCACGGCGCGCTCGCCTCGCCGAAGAAGGCAAGCAGCCGCACCCGCCGGCAGGACGCGCTCTCGGCGTAGGAGACGAGGGCCTGCAGCCGCCGGAGCTCGGCCTGCTTGCGCTGCTCGGGTGCCTCGCCCGCAGCGATCATCCGCCGCCGCGCCATCACGTCGGCGAGCGAGAACAGCATCGTCGCGCGCGCAGGCAGCCCGTCGCGCCCCGCGCGGCCGATCTCCTGGTAGTAGGCCTCGACGCCGCCGGGCAGGCCGGCATGGATCACGAAGCGCACATCGGGCTTGTCGATGCCCATGCCGAAGGCGATGGTCGCGACGGCGACCGCTCCGGGCTCTGTCATGAAGCGGTCCTGCGCCTCGGCGCGCGCCTCCGCAGCCATCCCGGCGTGATAGGGAAAGGCGTTGGCGCCGCAGCGCGCGAGCATCTCCGCCGTCGCCTCGGTGTCCTTCCGGCTCAGGCAGTAGACGATGCCCGCCGCGCCGCGCTCCTCGGCCACGAGCTCGGCGATGCGCGCGAGCGCATCCGCACGGCCGCGCTTGGGTTCGACGGCGAGGCGGATGTTCGGCCGGTCGAAGCCCAAGACCTGCGTCAGCGCGCCCTGGCGCAGCAGCACGGCGGCGATCTCGCGCCGCGTGGCGGCATCGGCGGTCGCGGTGAAGGCGCCGAGCGGAACGCCCTCGAAGCGCTCCTTCAGGCAGCCGAGCGCGAGATACTCGGGGCGGAAATCGTGGCCCCACTGGCTCACGCAGTGCGCCTCGTCCACGACGATCGCCGAGAGGCGGAGGCGCGCGAGCGCCGCCAGCATCCGCTCGTCGGTGAGCCGTTCCGGGCTCATGTAGAGCAGCGCGAGATCGCCGCGGGCGGCAGCCCTCCAGGTCTTGACATTGCCGGCCCGGTCGGCGGCGCTGTTGATGGCGCCGGCCGGGATGCCGTTCAGCACGAGGCGCTGCACCTGGTCCGTCATCAGCGCGATCAGCGGCGAGACCACCACGGCCATCGCGCCGTCACGCTCGTGGCGGGCGGCGGCGGGGAGCTGGTAGCAGACGCTCTTGCCCGCGCCCGTGGGCATCACCGCCAGCACGTCGCGGCCCTCGAACAGCGCCCGCGCCACCGCCTCCTGGCCCGGCCGGAAGGCGGGATAGCCGAAGCGCCGGCGCAGCGCCTCGAGCAGCGGGTCGGCCGCCTCAGCCGCCACGGAGCATCGTGACGATGCCCGAGAAGTCCATCGCCGCGCCGCCGCCCTCGGCGAAACGGCGGTAGAGGTCGGCCGCATGCGCACCGAGCTCCGCCCGGGCTCCCGCCTCCTGGGCGACGCCGCGCGCGAGCTCGAGGTCCTTCAGCATCATCGCCGCGGTGAAGCCGGGCGCGTAGCCGCGGTTGGCGGGGCTCGTCGGCACCGGGCCGGGAACCGGGCAGTAGGTGGTGAGCGACCAGCACTGGCCGGAGGAGGTGGAGGCGACGTCGAACAGCGCCTGGTGCGAGAGGCCGAGCTTCTCGCCGAGCACGAAGGCCTCCGCCACCGCGATCATCGAGATGCCGAGGATCATGTTGTTGCAGATCTTGGCCGCCTGGCCGGCGCCCGACTCGCCGGCATGGACGATGCGCCTGCCCATCGCCTCGAGGATCGGCCGTGCCCGCTCGACCGCAGCCGCCTCGCCGCCGACCATGAAGGTGAGCGTCGCCGCCGCCGCTCCCCCGACGCCGCCCGAGACGGGGGCGTCGAGCATCGCAAGCCCCGCCTCGCGCGCCGCCGCGGCCATCTCGCGGGCGGTCGCGACGTCAATCGTCGAGCAGTCGATGAGCAGGCAGCCCGGTGGCGAAGCCTCGATCAGCCCGCCCGCGCCGCCGTAGACCGCGCGCACCTCGCGCCCCGCCGGCAGCATGGTGATGATCGCCTCCGCACCCGCGGCCGTTCCCTGCGGCGTCTCCGACCCGACCGCTCCCTCGGCAACGAGCCTGCCGACGCGCTCGGCCGAGAGGTCGAAGACAGTGAGCGCGTGCCCGGCGCGAAGCAGGTTCAAGGCCATCGGCGTGCCCATGTTGCCGAGCCCGATGAAGCCGATGCGCGCCATGCTTTCCCCCTTCCGCGGCGGATCGGCCGCGCGCCGGCAAGGTAGGCGACCCCCCTTCGCACCGGAAGCCCCGCATACGCGCCGGCGGGCCGCGTCGCACAGCCCACGCGGCGATTGACAGAGCCGGCGAAGCCGATGGATCGTATGCATACGAACGATCTGTCGGACGGACCGCGGCCGCTGCGCGACGGTCGGCAGGCCGCGTGGGGAAAGGCATGGGGAGCTACCAGCGCCCGACATCTCTGCCCGAGGCGCTCGCGGCGCTTGCCGCCGGGCCGCGCATCGTCCTGGCCGGCGGCACGGACTACTACCCCGCGCGCGTCGGCCGCCCGCTGGACGATGACCTGCTCGACATCACAGCCATCCGCACGCTCGGCGGCATCGCCGAGACGGAGGAGGGCTGGCGAATCGGCGCCACCGCCACCTGGTCGGACCTGCTCGCCGCTCCCCTGCCGCCGCTGTTCGACGGGCTGAAGGCCGCGGCGCGCGAGGTCGGCGGGGCGCAGATCCAGAACGCGGGAACGCTTGCCGGCAACCTCTGCAACGCCTCGCCGGCGGCCGATGGCGTGCCGAACCTCGCCGCCCTCGACGCGACGGTTCACCTCGCAAGCGCGGCGGGCGAGCGGACGCTGCCGGTCCGCTCCTTCGTGCTGGGCAATCGCCGCACGGCCCTGCGCGCGGACGAGATGGTGACGGCGATCACCGTTCCCCGCCCGGCGCGGCCCGCCCGCTCGGCCTTCCTCAAGCTTGGCGCCCGGCGCTACCTCGTCATCAGCATCGTGATGGTGGCGGCGGTGGCCGAGTTCGACGCCGACGGCACGATCGCCGCGGCGCGCGTCGCGGTCGGCGCGTGCTCGGCCGCGGCGGTGCGGCTGCCCGATCTCGAGGCCGCGCTGGCCGGGCACCGGCCCGACCCGGCCCTCGTCCGCCCCGGGCATCTCGCCCCGATCGCGCCGATCGACGACGTGCGGGCGACCGCCGCCTACCGGCGCGACGCCGCGCTCACGCTCGTCCGCCGGGCGGTGGAGGCGCTCGCATGAGGTCGCCTGCCGAACGGATCGTCTTCACGCTGAACGGCGCGCCGACCGAGGTGCACGCGCCGCCCGCCACGCGGCTGGCCGACCTGCTGCGCGACACGATCGGTCTGACGGGAACCAAGATCGGCTGCAATGCCGGGGACTGCGGCGCCTGCACGGTGCTGCTCGACGGGCGGCAGGTGTGCGCCTGCCTCGTTCCGGCAGGCCAGATCGCGGGGCGCAGCGTCACCACCGTCGAGGGGCTCGCCACCGAGGGGCGGCTCTCGGCCCTGCAGGAGGCCTTCGCCCGGCACGGCGCCGCGCAGTGCGGCATCTGCACGCCGGGCATGCTGATGGCGGCGGCCGATCTCCTCGAACGCACGAAGCGACCGGACGAGACGGCGGTGCTCGATGCTCTCGGCGGCGTGCTCTGCCGCTGCACGGGCTATCGCAAGATCGTGGAGGCGGTGCTGAGCGTGGGCAGCAACGACTCGCCCGCCGAGGCATCGCCCGGCGCGGGCCGTGCCGTCGGCGCCCGGCTGCGCCACCCTGACGCGGAGGCGATCGTCACCGGCTCGCATCGTTTTGGTGCCGATGCGCTCCCCGATGCCCCCTTCCTGACGCTGCGTGCCGTCCGCAGCCCGCACCCGCATGCCCGCTTCGCGCTGGGCGATCTCGCGCCGCTCTTCGCCCGGTTCCCCGGCCTCGTCCGGGTGCTGACGGCAGAGGACGTCCCTGGCCAGAACCTGTTCGGCATCTACCCCACGGGCAAGGACCAGCCCGTGCTCGCGCCCGGCCTCGTGCGCATGCGCGGCGAGGCGGTCGCGGCGCTGGTCGGCGATGCCGCGACGATCGCCGCCATCCGCGACGAGGACGTGCCGATCGCGTGGGAGGTGCTGCCGCCCGTCAGCTTCGAGGACGCGCGCGCCGGCGCGGCACCAGACCTCCATCCGCACGCTCCCGGCAATGTGCTCTGCCGCGGGCGCGTGAAGGCGGGCGATGCGGCTGCCGCCCTCGCCGCCGCCGCGCACCGGGCCGCCGTCACGGTCGAGACCGGCTTCGTCGAGCACGCCTATATCGAGCCGGAGGCGGGCTACGCGCGCAGGGTGGGGGACCGCATCGAGGTCGTCGCCTGCACCCAGACGCCGTACATGGACCGTGACGAGATCGCCCTGATCCTCGGGCTGCGCCCCGACCAGGTGCGGGTGATCCCGACCGCGACAGGCGGCGGCTTCGGCGGCAAGCTCGACCTCTCGCTGCAGCCGCTGGTCGCGGTTGCCGCCTGGCTCACGGGCAAGCCGGTGCGGTGCGTCTACACGCGGCCCGAAAGCATGGCCTCGACGACCAAGCGCCACCCCGCCCGGATCAGCGCCGAGGCCGCCTGCGATGCCGCAGGAAGGCTCGTCGCATACCGGTTCCATGGCGACTTCAACACGGGCGCCTATGCGAGCTGGGGGCCGACGGTCGCCAACCGCGTTCCGGTCCACGCCACCGGCCCCTATGCGGTTCCGAACGTGCTCGCCACCTCCGCCGCGATCCACACCACCGACACGACCGCCGGCGCGTTCCGCGGCTTCGGCGTGCCGCAGGCGGCGATCGCGCACGAGGCGCTGATGGACATGCTGGCGGAACGGTGCGGCCTCGATCCGCTTGCGTTCCGCCTTCGCAACGCCCTCCGGTCCGGCGATGCGACGCCGACCGGCCAGGTGCTCACCCATGCCGTCGGCATGGCCGCCTGCCTCGAGGCGCTCGAG
>Ga0272446_1003878_pt1 | contig 18316 bp, 13 predicted proteins | sample YNPCB0061_FD_194587 | JGI IMG/M metagenome (GOLD analysis project Ga0272446, IMG submission 194587) | Hot spring microbial mat communities from Yellowstone National Park, WY, United States - YNP-CB-006-1 | ecosystem: Environmental > Aquatic > Thermal springs > Hot (42-90C) > Sediment | place... | reverse complement strand
TCAAGATGAGTGCTCTCGCTGGTTTAGCCAGGTAAGACTCCCAGTAGATGACTGGGTTGAGCGGCTCCCACTGGACGCGGGGCGACCCGTGCAGGTCAGGAGTGCGCACAGTCGAGGGCTTCCCTCCGCTGCCGAAAGCAGCGGGGCACCAGTGGTGACCAGGTCACCCATTTCACGCGCGTCAGTTGGGAGGGTAGGGCAGTCCGCCCTCCACCATGGGTGTGTGTCTGGCGCGGTGGTCCCACCCCGTCCCATCCCGAACCGGGTCGTGAAACGCCGCAGCGCCGATGCTACTGGGGCCTGAGCCCTGGGAACGTAGGTCCACGCACCCTTCAACCTGAACGCCGCCAGCCTGTTGGCTGGCGGCGTTTGTGTCTGCTCGATCTGCGCTGCGCTTACTCGGACGACGGCGCCTCGCTCACCGGACGCGGCGCCCAGCTGGCCCGCAGCAGCGGCCAGGCTTTCCAGATGTACTCCGCCCCAGAGCCCAGCGTCCAGATAACGGCCAGCGCCATCGCAATCCACCAGAGATCGAGCAGCCCGCTCAAGGCGCCGCCAACGAGCGTGCCAGCTACCCCGCCTTTCGCCGCATTGGCCGCCAGCAGCCGCCAGATGATCGCCACGAGCTGGATGACTAGCTTCTGCTTGCCCAGCTGACCCGCCGAGATCACCACGCCCTCGGCCGCCGCAAACGAGCGGAGCCCCGAGACGATGAATTCGCGCACGATGATCACAAAGGCAACCCAGCCCGAGATCAGGCCCGTCTGCACCATCGGCAGCAATGCCCCGGTGATGAAGATCTTGTCGCTGATTGTGTCGAGGAAGATCCCCAGCGGCGAGACAACCTTGAGCCGGCGGGCGATCTTGCCGTCGGCCATGTCGCTCAGCGCCATCACCACCAGGAGCAGAACGGCCCAGAGGTAGGCGCCGGGCTGCTGGAGCAGCACCAGCCAGACCAGGAGCGGGGTCGTGACGATGCGGAAGAGGCCGAGGAAGTTCGGGATACTGCGGGCGCTGATGGGCATAGCGACATCCTCACGTGGTGACTCGCCCGGCGACGATCCCACCGTTGCCGCGATTATAACACAGGCTTCTGCAGCACTCTCAAGCCCAGAAACTACCGTGTGGTATAATCGCTCGTAGGAGGCGACCCGGGCGGATCATCGGTCCGATCGGCGTTGTCGCATAGCTTGATCTGCGCAGCGCCGGGTGCTGCTGGCTACCCCTTCCGGCTCTGGCAGTACGGGCGCGCCAGCGCCGTGAACACGACCGGCACCACCGCCGGTGCAGCATACAGCATGTATGGTAGCGATCTTAGAGCAACTCAACCAGCTGCTCTCAGCAGCCGTTTTGATTGTTACATTCTCACTGCTGGCGTACATCGTCATGCAGAACTGGCGCAACGATATCGCCAGAGCACTGCTGGTCCTGCTGGCCGGGGTGGTCGTGGTCTATGGCGGTGACCTGCTGCTGGCCCGCGCCAATCGGGACAGTACGCTGGAGTTTCTCGGGCGCGCCCAGTGGCTCGGCATTGCCGTGGTCCCCGCCGGCTATATCCACCTCGCCAACGGGTTGCTCGGCCTGGGCGACCGCCAGCACTTCGCCCGGCGCTACCGCTGGCTGGTCTACCTGGCCTACCTTGGCAGCCTCTGCTTCTTCCTGCTGGTGGCGCTCGGCACCGAGCTGATCGTGCGCAGTGGCCTGCCTAGCGGCCCGATCGCCCAGTTCCGGCCCGGCCCGCTGTTCTGGTCCTACAGCCTGTTCTTCCTCATCGGGGCAGCAGCCGCGCTGGTGGCAATCATCCTCTCGCAACGCAGCGCGCTCACCTTCACCCAGCGGCGCCGCCTCACCTACCTGGGTGCGACCTTCGCCGCGCCGGGCATCGGGGTCTTCCCCTTCCTGGTGATCGGGGCGCCAAATGTGGCGCCAGCCAGCACGATCCTCATGCTCCAGGCCCTCGCCAGCCTGACGGTGATGGTCATGCTCACGGTGATGACCTACAGCGTGGCCTTCCAGGGTGTGCTGCTGCCCGACCGCCTGATCAAGCAGGATTTTCTGCGCTGGTGGCTCTATGGGCCCTTTATCGGCGTGACGATCATTCTCTTTATGCAGGCCGTGCCGTTCTTCGAGGGGCTGCTCGGCTTCCCCAAAGATACGCTGCTCACCTTCGGCGTGATGCTGATGACGGTGCTGATGCCGCTGTTCGTCAGCCGGGTCAAACCCTACCTCGATGCGCTCGTCTATATGCAGGACCACGAGGAGATCGACTATCTGCGCAACCTGCCACGCAGTACCTTCACACGGGCCGATCTGCGCACCCTGCTCGAGAATGCCCTGGTCGCGGTCTGTGGCGCGCTCAAGGTGGAGACGGGCTTCGTGATCGCGCCGGGCGACGGTGGCTATACCATCCGCGCCGTGTGCGGCCCGCGCAATCAGGTGAAGCGCTTCGTGGCCGAGTATCCGCTGGACGACCTGGTGCCCCAGTTGGAGCACTTGCCGCATCAGCACCACAATAGCCTGCCCTCGACCGATGCGTTCCTCTCCTGCGGCGGCTTCTCGCTGCTGCCCCTGCATAGCCCCGACGGGCTGTTTCTGGGCGCGCTGGCTGTGGCCTCGCCCCCCGAGCAACTCCGGCGCGACGGGAGCCTGCCGCCCGAGACACGGCAACTGATCAGTGTGCTCGCCCACCAGATGGAACTGGCACTCTCGACCGTGCAGATGCAGCAGCGTATCTTCGATACGCTGCGCGGCCTCGGCCCCGAGATGCAGTCGCTCCAGCAACTGGCCAGCCGGCTCGAACAGGCGACGCCGGCCACGCTCGCCGAGATCGACGGCGATATCGTGATGCAGCCGGAGTTCCCGCAGCTGGTCAAGGATGCCCTGACCCAGTTCTGGGGCGGGCCCAAACTCGCCGAGAGCCCGCTGCTCGAGATGCGCTCGGTGCGCCGCCTGCTGCAGAGCCAGGGCGGCAGCCCGACCCGGGCGCTGCAGATGGTGCTGCGCCAGGCGATCAGCAACCTGCGCCCCGACGATCAGCTTGACCCATCGGCCCAGGAGTGGCTGCTCTATAACTTGCTCGAAGGTCGCTTCCTGCAGCGCAAGACGGTGCGCGATGTGGCCAATCGCCTGGCGATGAGCGAGTCGGACTTCTATCGCAAGCAGCGCGTCGCCATCGAAGAGGTGGCACGGCAACTGGCGCTGATGGAGCAGAGCGAACGCTGAGCCCGACGGTGATTTGACACCCCCCTGACAATCGAGTATACTCCGCGGCACCGGGTTAACCTGAGATTAAGAGGCCAAGCGGCGCAGCTGAACTGGAGGGCACGAGGCCCTGCCCGTCAGCGTCGTGCCGTTTGTCATTGCGGCGCGGATGGCGACGACGGGGTCGCCGTTCGCGCCGCGTGTCGTTTTCGCCCGCGCAGACACGCGAGAAGAGGAACCCGATGCGACAGACACCCTTGCAGATCCTGGCGCTGCTGCTGCTGGCCGCCGGACTGCTGGCAGCCTGTGGCCAGCAGCAGGCCACGCAGCCCACCAGCGCCCCCACCGCCGCGCAGCCCACCAGCGCCCCCACCGCCGCGCAGCCCACCAGCGCCCCCACCGCCGCACAGCCCACCAGCGCCCCCACCGCCGAGGAGTATGTCTTCGGCATGGTGCTGGTTGGGCCGATCAACGACGGCGGCTGGAACCAGGCCCACTTTGAGGGCGCGAAGTACGTCGAGGAACAGGTGCCCGGCACGCGCCTGATCTACATCGACAAGGTCAACCCGGCCGACCGGCCCAATGTGCAGGTCGAGCAGGCGATCGAAGAATTGATCGACCAGGGTGCAAAATTCGTAATCACGAATTCAGCTGAATTCGCCGACGGAACTGCAATTGCCGCAGAAGCTCACCCGGAGGTGTACTTCTTGCACGCCTCGGGCGACGCCGTGCTCCGGGGCGTGGCGCCGAGCAACTTGACCAACCTGATGGGGCGCATGGAGTATGGCAAGATGATCGCCGGCTGCGCGGCGGCCCTGCAGAGTGAGACCGGGAAGCTGGCCTACCTCGGCCCGCTGATCGACCCGGAGACGCGCCGGCTGGTCAATTCCGCCTATCTCGGCGCCAGGTACTGCTGGGAGACCTACCGTGGCCAGCCCGCCGACAGCCTGGCATTCAAGGTGACCTGGATCGGCTTCTGGTTCAACATTCCCGGTGTGACGCTCGATCCGACCAAGGTGGCGACCGACTTCATCAATGAAGGGTACGACGTGATCATCTCGGGCATCGATACCACCGAGGGCCTTGTCGAGGCGAACAAGGCGAGTCAGGCCGGCAAGACGGTCTGGGCGGTGCCCTACGACTTCCGCGGCGCCTGTGCGCAGGGCGAGGCCGTCTGCCTCGGCGTGCCCTTCTTCAACTGGGGCCCGCGCTATGCCGAGATCATCGCCGATGCCAGGGCCGGCAACTTCACATCCCAGTGGGAATGGATCGGCCCGGACTGGAACGATATCAATAACTCCGCAACCAGTATGATCGGCTTTGAGCGCGGCCCGGCCCTGACGGCTGAACACGCCGCCACGCTGGACGAGTTCATTGGCAAGCTGGCCGATGGCAGCCTGAACCTCTTCAGCGGGCCACTGAACTACCAGGACGGCAGCGTCTTCGTCGCCGCGGGGGAGACGGCCGACGACGAGACGATCTGGTTCACCGAGCAATTGCTCGAGGGTATCGAGGGGCAGAGCGCTCCGTAGGATGGAGGTCGCTGTCCACAACCTGTGTAAGGCCTTCGGGGCGGTGCGGGCCAACGACGACCTGACCCTGCGCTTCGCAGCGGGCCAGATCCACGGCGTGCTGGGCGAGAACGGGGCGGGCAAGAGCACGCTGATGAAGCTCATCGCGGGCTTTCTCCGCCCCGATGGCGGCAGCATCCGTTTCGATGGACGCGAGGCCAGCCTGCACGGCCCCGGCGCTGCGCTGCGGGCCGGGGTGGGTATGGTCCACCAGGACCCGCTGGACCTGCCGGCGTTCACCGCCCTGGAGAACCTGTTGTGCGCCGCGCCGCGGGGGGCGATCGGCTCGCGCGCCGCGGGGCGACAGCTATTGAGTGAACTGGCCCGACGGCTTGGCTTCACCGTCGAGCCCGATGCGCCCCTGGCCAGCCTGACAGTGGGCCAACGCCAACAACTGGAGATCATCCGTCTGCTGGCGTGTGGAGCCCGCGTCCTCATCCTCGACGAACCGACGACCGGCATCACCGCCGCACAGACACGGGCGCTCTTCGCAGCCCTGCGCCGCCTCGCCGCCGAGGGCAATACCGTGCTCTTCGTCTCGCACAAGCTGGAGGAAGTGGCGGAGATCTGTGACACGGTCTGTGTGCTGCGGGCCGGGCGGCTGGTGGGCGAACAACTGCCGATGCCCGTGCCGCAGCGCCGGCTCCTGGAGCTCATGTTCGGCGCCGCCGTGGCGCAGCCCACCGCCGGCGGTGCGGGCGAGGTCCGGATTACTGCTCTTCGGAGCGAGGGCGGCTTGCCGGCGAATGCTGGCGAGGACGGGACGCCCGCCCTCCCAGGCTTGCATGGTTCCCCCACCACTGAACGCATTGCGGGCGAGGCTGTCTGGCAACTCGCAGGGGTGAGCGCGCGCGCGGGGAGCGTGGCGCTGCGCGATGTGAGCCTGAGCATCGCGGCGGGGCGCATCGTGGGCCTGGCCGGCCTGGACGGCAGCGGCCAGCAGATCCTGCTGCGCCTGCTGACCGGACGCATGCGCCCGGAGACGGGGCACATCCTGGTGAATGGCAGAGCGCTCAGCGGCGGCGGGAGCCGGGCCTACCGCGCCGCCGGGATAGAGTACCTGCCCGCCGACCGATTGAACGAGGGCATGATCGGCGCATTGTCGCTCACCGAGCACTTTGCGCTGCTCCAGAACGCAGCACTGGTCGATCAGCGCGCCGCGGAGCGGGCCGCACGGGCGGCGATTGCGGACTACGCGATCAAGGCCACGCCGGTGACGCCGATCAGCGCGCTCTCGGGCGGCAACCAGCAGCGAGCGCTGCTCGCCCTGGTCCCGCCCGACTGTCGCGGCATCGCGTGCGAGCAGCCGACGCGCGGGCTGGATGTGGCCTCGGCGCAGGCGATCTGGCGCCGGCTGCTGGAGCGACGGTTAGCCGGGTGTGCGATCGTCTTCGCCTCGGCTGATCTCGACGAGCTCATCGCCTACAGCGACGAAGTGCTGGTCTTCTTTGCCGGACGCGTCTCAGCCCCGCTCCACCGGGCCGAGCTCAGCGTGGCGCGACTCGCCGAACTGATCGGCGGCGTAGGCTTTGGCGGCGGGTGAGGGGAGTGAGACGCCATGCAATCGCAGGAGCTCAACCTACAGCCGGAGCCCGGACGCAAGCAGGCGTCCGGCACGTGGTGGGCCACCTTGCGCCTGCCACTGCTCGCGCTGGGCGGAGCGCTGGCGCTGACCACGCTGGTTCTGCTGAGCAGCGGGGTTTCGCCGCTGCAGGCTTACCGCATCCTGATCTTCGGCGCGTTCAGCACGCCGGTGCGCTTCAGCGATATGATCATGCTGGCGGCGCCGCTCCTGCTCTGCGCCACGGGTCTCACGCTCACCTTTAGCGCAGGGCTGTACAACCTGGGCGTGGAGGGACAGCTGGCGCTCGGGGCGGTGGCGGCGATGCTACCACTGCGCCTGTTCCCGGAGCTACCGCCAGCGCTGCTCTGGTCGCTCTGCTTCGCCTGCGCGGCGGCCGGTGGGGCGCTCTGGGCACTGCTTGCCGCATGGCTGCGGCTCTCTGCCGGGGTCAGCGAGATCTTCGCCGGGCTGGGGCTCAACTTCCTGGCCAGCGGGCTGGCACTCTACCTGGTGCTGGGACCGTGGCGGCGCAGCGGCAGCGCCTCGATGTCGGGGACCGAACTGCTGCCACGCGAGCTCTGGCTGCCAACACTGGGCGCGCTGCGGCTGGCGCCGCTGGCGCCGCTGCTGGCCCTGCTGGCCCTCGCCCTGGTCTGGTGGGCCGTGCGGCAAACCCGCTGGGGCCTGCAACTGCGCGCGGTGGGCCTGAACCGTGTTGCCGCCGACCGCCTGGGAGTGCCGGCCCAGCGGCGCATCGCCGAGGCGATGGCGGGCTGTGGGGCGCTGGCAGGTATGGCCGGGGCCATCCAGGTGCTCGGCGTCTTCCATCAACTTATCCCAAACATCTCCAGCGGGGTCGGTCTGCTCGGGCTACTGGTGGCCCTGCTGGTACGCGCCGATCCGCGCTGGGTGCTGCCGGTAGCGGTGGTCTTCGCCAGCTTCACCGTGGGTAGCGTGCAGCTACCGCTGGCCCTGGGCGTGGATAGCAGCATCGCCGGGGTATTGCAGGGCGCACTGGTGCTGTTTGCGCTGCTGGCCCGGGGCCTGAGCCGGAGGGTGACGGGGTGATACCAAGTGGAATTGGCAATCCCGCATTGTTCCGCTCATCTCCACAGCGCTACAGCTCCACATAGGGCTTTGTAGAGCTGGAGAGCTGTGGAGGTGTGGAACTGAGCCAATGCGATGCCATCAAGCAGAATCGGTATGAGTGGGGGAGACGGGCGATGGATCAGGTGACGATCTTCCTGGCGGCGGTGCTGGCGGGCGCGGCACCACTGATCTTCGCCACGATGGGCGAGACGCTCACCGAGCGCGCGGGGGTGATCAACCTGTCGCTGGACGGAACGATCCTGCTGGCGGCGATGATCGCCTTTGCGGTGGCGCTGAACACGAACAGCCTGCTGCTGGGCTTCGGGGCGGCGGCGCTGGTCGGGGCGCTGATCGCGCTGGTGCTCAGCTTCCTCAGCCTGAGCCTGCGCCAGTCCCAGACGGCGGTGGGCTTCGTGCTGGCCCTGCTCTGCACCGAGCTCTCGTCGTTCCTGGGGGCACCGTTCGTGCGTGTGCCGGGGCCATCGGTGCCCTTCATGCCGATCCCGGGGCTGGCCAGCCTGCCGCTGATCGGGCCGATTCTCTTCCGGCACGACCTGGCGATCTACGCGAGCCTGCTGCTCGTGCCGCTGATCTGGTGGCTGCTCTTCCAGACGCGGACGGGGCTGACCCTGCGTGCCCTTGGCGAGCGGCCCCAGGCGGCCTTCGCCCGCGGGGTGCCGGTGGTGCCAACGCGCTACCTGGTGACGATCGTGGGCGGGGCGCTGGTCGGCATCGCCGGCGCGGTCTACTCGCTCGACCTGAAGCAGGGCTGGAGCTACCGGCACACCTTCGGTGCAGGCTGGATCGCGCTGGCGATCGTGATCTTCGGTGGCTGGCGGCCCTGGCGAGTGGCGCTCGGCTGCTACCTCTTCGCCGCGCTCGAGATTCTGGCGCTGCGCATGCAGAGTGTCCTGCCGGGGGTGCCAACCCAGGTCTTCCAGGTGGCGCCCTTCGCGCTCATGATCGTCGTGCTGGCCCTGGTCAATCTCACCGGCAACCCACGGGTGACGCGGCGGATCGGCAGCCTACCGCCCGGACTGCGCCAACCGGTGCAGGCGCTGGTCAGCCGGATCAGCGCACCACCACCCGCCGCGCTCGGGCAGCCCTTCGAGCGGCCATAATACCATTTCCGATTGCAGATTTTGGATTGCAGATTGCCGCACATGGCGTCACGATGAGCGATAACGGCAACGACAATGCGGAACTGCCAACTGGATTTGGTATAAGCCCGCAGGCACTGGCTGCGCCGATGCGTCGCGCTGACGAGCGCATCCGGCAGCCAGGCCTGGACGCCGTCTTACGCCTCGATGATCGTGAAGGTGTAGCTGATATCCACGGTGGGGCGCAACATGGCCCAGACCGGGCAGTAGCTATCGCGCGAGAGCTCGATCGCCCGCTGGCAGGCGGCGGGATCGATACCGGTACCGGTGAAGCGGTACTCGAGCCGGATGGTCGTATAGGGCTTGGGATAGGTGTCGCTGCGCGTCCCGTGGGCAAGCACCTCGAGCGCCTGGAGCGGCTGGCGCTTCTTGCGCATGATCGACACGACATCCATCCCCGAGCAGCCGGCCAGGCTCATCAGCACGAGGGCCATGGGCGACGGGCCGGCGCCCGCTCCCTGGGCGGGGCTATCGAGGTCAACCGTGCGGCCAGCCTGATCGGCGCCGACGAAATGCATGCCCTCGGCAAGACGCAGGGTGACGTTCACTTCCTCGGCCATGGTGGCGGTCTCCTTCGTTATCGTGAGTAGGGGTTACGCGCGGACCAGCGAGCGGTACAACTCGAGGGTTTTCTGAGCGATGGCATCCCAGCTGAAATGCTGCTCGACACGCCGGCGGCCGGCCTGGCCGAAGCGGGCCTGGAGCGCCGGGTCGCGGGCCACGCGGTTGATCGCGGCGGCGAGGTCGGCTGAGAAGCGGGCGGGGTCGACCGGGTCGAAGCTGCCGGGCTGCAACGCCAGCGGCACCAGCAGGCCGGTCTCCTCCGGGACGACCACCTCCTTGATGCCGCCCACGGCGGAGGCGACCACGGCAGTCTCACAGGCCATGGCCTCAAGATTGATGATACCGAACGGCTCGTAGACCGAGGGGCAGCAGAAGACAGTGGCGTGGGAGTAGAACTGGATGACATCGGGGCGAGCGAGCATCTCGCGGATCCAGATCACCGCGGGGCGGCCAGCGCTGACGGCCGCGACGCGCTGTTCCATCTCGGCACCAATCTCGGGCGTATCGGGAGCGCCGGCGCAGAGCACCACCTGGAGCTGCGGGTCGATCTGGGGGATGGCGTTGACCAGGTGAATGATGCCCTTCTGGCGCGTGATGCGCCCGACGAAGAGGACGAAGGGCCGCGCCGGGTCCACACCGTAGCGCACCAGCGCATCGGTGGCCGCGGTCTTGCGGTACTCGGCAAGGTCGATGCCGTTGTAGATGACGTGAACCTTCTCGGGGGCGATCGTGAAGAAGCGCAGCACGTCCTCGCGGGTCTCGCGCGAGACCGCGATCACCGCGCTGGCCTGCTCGATCGCGGTGCGCTCCATCCAGGAGCTGAGGTGGTAGGCGTTGCCCAGTTGCTCAACCTTCCAGGGGCGTAGGGGCTCCAGCGAATGGATGGTGAGCACATAGGGCACACCCCAGAGCTTGCCGGCCAGCAGGCCGCCCATATCGGTGTACCAGGTATGGCAATGGACCACGCTGGCGTCGAGGGTATCCTTGGCCATCAGCAGTGAGCGGGCAAAGGCATCGACCGCGCCGCCGAAGCGCGGGTCGGTATTGCGCTTCGTCTCCTCCCAGAGCGGGTAGCCACGGACGGTCAGGTTCGGCGCATCGACGCGCTGGTCGCCGAAGCAGCGGACTTCGACCGGCACCAGCTTGCTCAGGGCCCGGCTCAGATACTCCACGTGGACGCCGGCGCCGCCATAGACATACGGCGGATACTCGTTGGTAAACAGGGCGACTTTGCGCAGTTCGGTCATGGCTGTCTCCGCGGGGCTCGAATGCGGCAGAACCCGACGTCGCCGGCGCGCTAGAGGTGGAAGGTTACCACCACGCGGCCAAACTGCAGCCGTGCGCCGTCGTGGACGGGGGTGGCGACATTCGGCTCGAGGCGCACGCCATCAATCCGCGTGTAGTTGGTGCTGTTCAAGTCGGTCAGCATCCACTGGCCGCCAGCGTGGGTCAAGCGGGCGTGGTGCCGGCTAACGCCGCCCATCTCGCCGCCATGGGGCGTCAGGTCGATCTCGGGGAAGATATTGCTCACCGGATCCTCGCGCCCGATGATAATCTCGGCTTTGTCAAGGGGCAGCGGCAACTCCGCACCGCTCTCCAGCACCACCAGGCGCGGACCGGTTGTTGCGGGGGCTGGCGCCGCCGGTGCGGGCGCCGGGGCCACCACCGTTGGCGCGGGGGCCGGCGGCGCTGCTGGGGGTGGGCTCACGCCCAGGGCGGCGAGTTCGGCCTCGACGCGAGCCAGCGCCTCGCGGGCCTCGGCCAGCCCTGCCGTCACGGCCGCCGGGGTCGCCGCACCGAACGTGGCCTGCATCTGCTCGAACTGGGCAATGATCTGCTGCTGGCGCGCCAACTCGTCTTCGAGGCGACGCAGCTCGGCCGGGTCGACGCTGGGCGTGGGCGGGGCGAGGGCGGCGAGTTCGGCCTCGGCGCGGGCCAGCGCCTCGCGGGCCTCGGCCAGCCCCGCCGTCACCGCCGCCGGGGTCGCCGCGCCGAACGTGGCCTGCATCTGCTCGAACTGGGCGATGATCTGCTGCTGGCGGCCAATGGCCGCCTCAAGCTCGGTGCGGCGCGCCGCGTGGGCCAGCTGGTCGAGGGCAGGCACACCTGCGGCTGGCGTCGGTGCCTCGGACGGAGCGGGGGCAGGGGCGGCGGCCACCGCGCCGGGCGCCTCGCTCGGGGCGGCGGTCACCTCACCGGGCGCCTCGCTCGGGGCGGCGGCCACCGCGCCGGGCGCCTCACTCGGGGCGGCGGCCACCGCGCTGGACGGCGCGGGGGCGATAGGGGGTTCGGCCTCGACAACGATGGGGATCGCCGTCACGGCGGGCACTTCAGCGACCACTGGCGCCTCGACCGGAGGGCCACTGGCGCCATCGGTGGGCGGCACCGGCACAACCGGCGGCTCCTCCGTGGGCAGGACAGACGGGGCGACCGGGGGCGTCGTGGCGCCAACCTGCGCACTGAGGTCGGCGCCGCAATTGTCGCAGAAACGCTCGCCGGGCAGGGCGACCGTACCACAGATGGCGCAGACCAGCTGGCCCTCGGCTGGCGGGGCGAGCGCAGCGGGAGCAGCGGCAGCCGTCGGGGCAGCGACCGCGACGGGGGCAGGCGCGAGGGCGGTGAGATCGGCGCCGCAGGAATCGCAGAAGGCCTCGCCGGGCAGCACCGCCGCGCCGCAACTGGGGCAGACGCTGGCCGCCACGGCTGGCGCGGGCGACGCAACAGGGGCGGCGGGTTCGAGCCGCGTCCCGCACTGGTCGCAGAAACGGTTGGCCGGATCGTTCTGGGCGCCGCAGTTTGGACACGTGATCATGGTCTTACTCCTCGAGCTTCTGGGTCAGCCGGCGCGTGGCGTACTTGAGCTCCTTCTGGGTCGCGGCGCTGATCGCACCGCCCTGCTCAAGCTGGTCGGCTTGCTGGCGCGTCTTCTCCGCCAGATCCAGCTCACCGAGGTCGAGCAGGCGCGTCGCGGCGGCGCGGAGCTTCTGGGTGGCCCCGGCCAGATTGCCCAGTTCAGCCTCGGCGAGGGCGCGGGTCTGCAACTTGAAGGCCGTAACCTTCTCGACGAGGTTCATGACCCGCGGCTCGAAGGGCGTCGCATCGGGATCGGTGCTAAAACTCAGCAGAATATCCTGCTTCAGGATCTGCTCGCCGTTCTGGCCCACGGGCGTATAGTGCAGTTCGGCCTGAGCGATACGGAACTGGCCGGCGGCGCGGGGCGGGAGCATCAACTCGAGCACCACGCTATTCACCTGGCCGTACACCAGGTCGCCCAGCTTGACCGCCACCTCGCTATCGCCGATCGGCTGGTAGCCAAGGTTGGCGATGGTTGGCGTGACGCGATAGACGGCACGGGGCACGGCCTCGCGCACCAGGCGCAGCAGCAGGCGCGCCTCGGTAGCTGCCGTACCCTGGGCGCGACGCACCGCCCGCTGGAAGGAGCCGAGGATCTGGCCGGGATCGGCGACGTAGTCGGAGCTGCCACCGGTCGCCTCGGCCAGATCATCGAGGAGCTTCTCGTTCCACTCGGCGCCAAGGCCCAGGGCGGTGATGCGCACCCCCGCCTGGCCGAGGCTCTGCGCCAGCGTCCGGCAGACCTCCTCATCGCCCCAGGTCTGGCCATCGGTAAGGATGAGCATGGCGCTGAAGCGGTCGGGGCCAGCATACTTCTGCAGTTCAACCTGGCCGGCCTGCATACCAAGCGACAGCGCGGTGCCGCCGGACTCGACGATCTGGTCGACTGCGGCGTGCAGGGCCGCGCGATCGGTGGCAGGAGTAGCGGGCACCAGAGTCTGGACAGTATCGTCAAAGATCACGATCGCGACGATATCCTGGGGGGTGAGACTGTCGATCAGCCGCTTGGTAGCCTCTTTCATGCTCTGCAGCTTGGCGCCTTGCATCGAGCCGGAGCGGTCGAGCACGAGGCAGAAGTTGAGCGGCACGGCCAGCTCAGGTGGTGCTGCGGGTGCGGCCTCGACCAGCAGATAGCCCAACTGGGCGGCTCCGGTCACCGGCATCGGCGAGCGACCCCAAGTACATGTGAGCGTGACGGCCTCAGCCATCGGGTCCTCCATCAGGTACGTTCGGCGGCGCTACCGCTTCGACGTTGCGGCGGCCACCATAGTTGCCTGGAGCGCGCGGGCGCGGGCACCAGGTGCGTGCCATGCGTGCAGATCAGGCGAAGCGCACCAGGACCACGGCGATATTGTCTTCCCCGCCAGCCTGGTTAGCGGCGGCGACCAGGGCCTCGCAGATCGCCTGCGGATGTTCATCGCGAGCGAGGAAGCGCTCCATCTCGGCGTCGCGGGTCATCTCCCACTGGCCATCGGAGCAGAGCAGGAGCGCGTCGCCAGCGCGCAGCCGCTCGCTGAAGATATCAACCTCCACAGCGGCGCGATCACCCAGGGAGCGCAACACGGCATTGCGCTGCGGGTGGCTATAGACATCCTCATCGCTGATCTGGCCCAGGTCGACAAGACGCTGGACGAGCGAATGATCCTTGCTGATGCGGTGCAGCTTGCCATCGCGATAAAGGTAGGTCCGGCTATCGCCGACATTGCCCACGACGGCGCGGTCACCGACGACCAGGGCCATCGTGAAGGTGGCGCCCATATCGTTATCCTGGGCGCGGCCCTCGGCGATGATCGCCTCATTGGCACGGCGCACGGCGCGCTCCACCAGAGTGCGGGCCTCCTCCTCGCTGAAACTGGCATCGGGCTGCACGGCGCGGGCCAGGTACTCGCTGAGGATGAGATCGGCAGCGCCGCGCACGGCAAGCCCGCTCGCCACCTCGCCAGCGGCGTGGCCGCCCATGCCATCAGAGACGATATAGACGCCCCAGGTCTGCGGCTGGTTATTGTTAACCAGGCTGAGCTGGAGGGTCAACAGGCTATCCTCGTTATGCTCACGGACGATCCCGGTATCGGTGTGGGCGCCGACCACCTGGCGCAGCGGGACGGGGCGGGTTCGTTCGGCGAGCAGGGTGTCGAGCGTCGCAGCGAGGCTGGCGGCGTCTGCATAGGTGCCGGTGCGCACCTCGCGCAGCACGGTGGCGAGGGCCACTTCCTGGGCAGCGCTGGCGGCCTCGTCTTCGCTGAGGCGTTGCGTGGTGCGTGGGGTAGCGGTGAGTTGCTCAAGCAGCTCGGCGAGGGCCAGCAGGTCGGCGCGGATAGCGGCGGCCATATCGTCGGCCACGCGGCGCAGCTGCGGCACATCGCGCAGGCGCGCGCCGCCGCCGGGCAGCGGTTCGAGGTCGGTAGGGGCAACAGCGCCGAGCGCCATGCCGTTGGCATGCAGGAAAGCCAGCAGGCGGGCCAGACCGAGGCCGACGGCGAGCGCAGCCGTCTCATCGAGCGGCACGGCGACCGGCGTATGCCCGCTCTCGCCGAGCAGGGTCAGCGTGTGCTCACCGTCCTGGACCTGGTCCCAGAGATCGGGGAGCACGGCGCGGGCCGCTTGATCGTCAATGGTGGCAACCAGCGCCGCGCCGGCGGGGGCAGCGCTCGGCGCCAGGGTAGCGTGGTAACTCCGGTGCTCGAGGGACGCACCGCAGTCGATGCAGAAGGCCTCATCAGGCTCGTTGGCTCCGGAGCCACAGGCCCAGCAGCGGCGCCAGGGCTCGGTATCGACCGCGATAACCGGCCCGAGCGCAGCGCCAGCGGGCAAGGCATAGCGTCCAGCAAACAGGGACGGGGGGGACTGGTCCATACTCTCCTCCTCAGCGCCGTGGGCCGCAGCGGCCGTGAGCGGCCCGGTATCGCCGGTCGCCGCGGGCGGGTCAGCGCGGGGGGCGGCGGCCAGGCTGGCGGCGAGCCAGGCCCGGTCGGCCTCACGGAGGGCGGAGCGTCCGAGCGGCGCGGCGCAGCGCTGGCAGAAGCGTGCGTCGGGCCGGTTTTCGCTGCCGCATGCCTCACAGACGGGCATATGCTGCTCCTCAACCGAGGAAGGCGTAGCTACACCTTCACCCGCGCAATCACCACCGAGATATTGTCCGTCCCACCGCGAGCATTGGCCAGGGCGATCAGGCGCTCACAGGCACGGTCCTCGCCGGGCTCGGCGAGCACAATCTGGGCCAGCTCCGGATCATCGACGTGGTTGACCAGGCCATCGGAGCAGAGCAGCAGCACATCGCCGGGCGCGAGGGCCTGGCTGAGGGCATCGACCTCCGTCGTCGGGTCGGTGCCAAGCGAGCGGTAGAGCATGTGGCGCTGCGGATGGCTGCGGGCCTGTTCGGGCGTGAGCTGGCCGATATCGACCAGGCGGGCCACGAGCGTATGGTCGACCGTCAGCTGGGTCCAGGTAACGTGCTCACCGGCGACGCCGGCCGGATTCATCAGGTAGGCGCGGCTATCGCCGACGTGGGCCAGGTGGGCGCGGGTCGCGGTCACCACCGCCACGGTGAGGGTCGTGCCCATACCACGGGTCGCTGCATCGGCCTGGGCGCGTGCATAGACCTGGCGGTTGGCCTCGCTCACGGCCTGGCGCAAGAGATCGTGCCAGGTTGCGTCATCGCCGGGCAGGCCAGCGCTGAGGGCCTCGGTCAGCGTATGCTTGAGCGTGGCAACGGCGAGGGTAGAGGCGACATCGCCGGCCTGGTGGCCACCCATACCATCGGCGACGAGCAGGAGCGTCCCGATAGGGGCCTCGCTGGTCGAAAACTCACCGGCGTAAACGGTATCCTCATTGAGCGGGCGGGTCATCCCGCGGTCGGTGCGGGCGGCGACGGCCAGGCGGCGGGCGGGCGGGCGACGGGTGGAGGGGCGCATGCCGGGTTGCAGGGGCGCGCCGCAGGCCACACAGTATCTGGCCGTGGCGCGATTGCCGCGCCCACAGAGCGCACAGGGGCGGGGCGCCACCCGCTGGGGCGGCAGGCGCCCGGTGATGCGCACCGTCTCGCGGCCCTGGGCGATCTGGGTTGCCAGGCCATCGAGGATCTGCGAGAGCTCCTTGATCGCAGCGGCGGCCTGGTCACGGGCGACGCCCTCGGCCTGGTCGAGGCGCTGGCGCCAGTAGGCGACACCCGACTCGACCACGGCCAGCAACTCGCGCAGACTGAGCGTATCGGCGCTCAGCTGCAGGCGTCGCCCGCCCGCGAGCGCCACCTCATCGGCGGGCTGGTCGAAAGCGGGGGCGCCACAGCGGGTGCAGAAGCGGGCGCCTGGCGTGAGCGGCGCACCGCAGGCGGGGCACGCCCGCAAGCCCTGGAAGGTCACTCGTACTGCTCCGTCTCTGCGCGGGTGAGGGCGAACGGCTGATGGTTGGCGGGACCAGCACGATTATAGCACAGGGCGACTGCCTGCGAGCGTGGCGGCCCTGTCACCAATGTGTTCGCTGGTGCTGGCGGCGCAGCCGCCAGCACCAGCGAACACACATCTCGTGGGGCAGTGTAGCGGCCCCACCCCACCGCGGGAATGGGCGGAGCGGCGGCGGGGCTACGGCGTGTAGGGGTTGGGCTCGGGCATGGTGGCCTCGTCCAGCTCGCCGCTCACCGGGTCGACGCCGGTGGTGAGGCTACCGTCGGCGAGGCCGGCGAAGATCTCGTCCAGCCTGGCCTTCACGCCATCGGGCACCAGGTCCGCCGTATCGTGGAAGTCCGCGAGTCCGACACCGTTGCCGGAGGCGTCGAACACCTCGATGCCATTCCCCTTGAACGTGCCGTCGATCACCTTGCCGATCTCGGTGGCCACTGCCACATCGACTCGCTTGATCGCGCTCGAGAGGATGCGGTCGGCGCCGGGGGCGCTCCCGCGACCGAAGGTGGTGAGGAACTCGTCCTGGTCGACGCCGATGACAAAGGCGCCAGCCTCAGCGGCGGCCTTGATCGCGCCGGAGCCGGTCTGGCCGCCGGCGCCAAAGACCACATCGGCACCCTCGCCAAGCATCTGCTGGGCATTCGAGGCGCCGGTAGCCGAATCGGTAAACGAGGGCACATAGACGCCGAGCAGGTTAATATCCGGGCGTACGTACTTCGCGCCGTTATCGAAGCCGTTCTTAAACTTCTTCACTGGCGGAATATCAATCCCGGCCACGATGCCGATCGTGCCGCTCTCGGACATCATCGCTGCCAGAGCGCCGGCCAGGAAGCCAGCCTGGTCCTCGCGGAACTGCAGACCGATCAGATTATCGGTGACGGTACCGGGCTCATAGAACTGGTCCACACCGATGAAGAAGATCTCAGGATGGGCAGCAGCGGCGGCCCTGGTCGCATCGGCGATCAGGAAGCCGACCGTCACGATCACATCGAACTTCTCGTCCACCAGGGTCTGGACATTGGCGGCATAGTCGGCCTGAGCCGTGGTCTCGATGTACTTGTACTCGAAACCGTACTGCTGCTGGGCCTGCAGCACGCCCTTGTGGGCAAACTCGTTGAAGGTCCCGTCATTGACCTTGCCGATGTCGGTCACCAGACCGACGCGGAGCGAGGAGGCATCTGTGGCGCCGGTGGTGGGCGCAGCGGTGGCCTCGGGCGCCGCCGTGGGCGCGGCGGTGGCCTCGGGCGCCGCCGTGGGCGCGGCGGTGGCCCCGGGCGCCGCCGTGGGCGCGGCGGTGGCCTCGGGCGCCGCCGTGGGCTGAGTGGCAGTACCGCCGCCACAGGCGGCCAGAGCCGGTACCAGGAGCAATAGCACTGCCAGCAGGGCGACAAACGGTGTGCGCATAGCGGAAAACACTCCTTCACGCTGAGAGAACGGCCACACAACGTGGATCAGCTGGTTAGCGGTGCAGCACCTCCTTTCAACGGGGCGGGCACTCTGCATGCCGCACTGCGTTATCGCACGGAGTCGCTGCCGATTATAGCATAGAGTCAGGGTGCGGCTACGTCGCGCACGGTGCAGCGCCGGGGCTGGTGCAACGTCGCCAGGTGCGTCGGAACCTCACCCCCCAACTCCTCTCAGGTGGAGGGTTTTTGGGAGGTGCGCCCCCAGGCCCCGCATACCCCACCCCCCTACCCCCTCCCCTGGCAGGGGAGGGGGTAGGGGGGTGAGGGCCAGCAGCGCTGGACGTTGCAAGATCCTGCTGGCAAACCTGGGTACGCGGGCCTCCGGCCCGCATGCGGGCGGGACGCCCGCGCACCCGGCGTGTCGTCCTCGACCGTCCAGCCGAGCGCAGCCTGCGCCCGCATGCGGGCGGGACGCCCGCGCACCCGGCGTGTCGTCCTCGACCGTCCAGCC
>Ga0272446_1003877_pt1 | contig 18318 bp, 10 predicted proteins | sample YNPCB0061_FD_194587 | JGI IMG/M metagenome (GOLD analysis project Ga0272446, IMG submission 194587) | Hot spring microbial mat communities from Yellowstone National Park, WY, United States - YNP-CB-006-1 | ecosystem: Environmental > Aquatic > Thermal springs > Hot (42-90C) > Sediment | place... | reverse complement strand
CGGCTCCAGCCCCGGCAACCGCCGGCACGTTTCCGACGGATACACGCCCAGCGCCAGCAGACCGGGCCGGACCAGATCGAAGTGCGCCCGGGGGCAGTTCCAGCAGCCCGGCGCTGTTGCACAGGTGCCGGCGCGGTCCGCGCGCCGCGGCCGTTGCCCCCGGGTCCGCTCAACCGCCGCGCGCGGCTTCCTTGGCCCAGGTGTCCTTGAGGGTGATGGTGCGGTTGAACACCAACCGGCCCGGACGCGAGTCCGGGTCGAGCGTGAAGTACCCCAGCCGCTCGAACTGGTAGCGCGCCTCCGGGCGGGCCTCGGCCAGGGCGGGTTCGAGGCGGGCACGCACTACCTCGAGCGAGCGGGGGTTGAGGAATTGCTTGAAATCGCCCGCGGCGTCCGGCTCGGGCACGGTGAAGAGCCGGTCGTAGAGCCGCACCTCGGCCTCGAGGGCGTGCCGCGCGCTGACCCAGTGAATGGTGCCCTTGACCTTGCGCTGCGCCTGCGGGCCGCCGGCCCGGGTGTCCAGGTCGGCGGTGCAGTGCAGCTCGACCACCGCGCCAGAGGCGTCCTTCACCACGCGGTCGCAGCGGATGATGCACGCGTACTTGAGGCGCACCTCGCCGCCGGGCCGCAGGCGGAAATACTTCGGCGGCGGGTCTTCCATGAAGTCGTCGCGCTCGATCCAGAGTTCGCGGCTCAGGGGCACGCGGCGGGTGCCGGCGGCGGGGTCCTCCGGGTTGTTGACGGCCTCGACCTCCTCGACGTGGTCCGGCGGCAGGTTGGTGAGGATGACCTTCAGCGGACGCAACACGGCCAGCCGGCGGAGCGCCACGGCGTTGAGGTCGTCGCGCACGGCCTTTTCGAGCACGGCCACGTCGGTGAGGGCGTTGTACTTGGTGATGCCGATGTGGTAGGCGAAGGCGCGCAGGGCCTCGGGGCGCACGCCGCGCCGGCGCAGGCCGGAGAGGGTGGGCAGGCGGGGGTCGTCCCAGCCGCGGACGTGGCCTTCGCTGACCAGTTGCATGAGCTTGCGCTTGCTCAGGACGGTGTAGCCGAGGTTGAGGCGGGCGAACTCGTACTGATGCGGGCGCGGGCGGGGGAGGTCGAGGTGCTCCAGAATCCAGTCGTAGAGCGGCCGGTGGACCTCGAATTCGAGTGTGCAAATCGAGTGGGTGATGCCCTCGAGGTAGTCGCTCAGGCAGTGGGCGAAATCGTACATCGGGTAGATGCACCAGGCGTTGCCGGTGTGGTGGTGCTCGGCGTGGCGGATGCGGTACAGCACCGGGTCGCGCAACCAGACATTGGGCGAGGCCATGTCAATCTTGGCGCGCAAGGTGCGGCTGCCGTCCGGGAACTCACCGCGCTTCATGCGCTCGAACAGGTCGAGGTTTTCCGCCACGGAACGGTCGCGCCAGGGCGAAGGGCGCCCCGGCCGGTCGGGCGCCCCGCGGTAGGCGTCGGTCTCCTCGGGCGACAGGTCGCACACGTAGGCCAGGCCCTTGCGGATCAGGACGCAGGCGTACTCGTAGAGCTGGGCGAAATAATCCGAGGCGTAGAAGGGTTCGAGCGCCTCCGCCGACGTCCCGACTGCTTCCGCGGGCAGCACAGGCGGGAGGTAAAAGTCCGGCCGGCCGTCGCTGAGGCAGCGTTCGGGCGTCCGGCCGCGGGGCTTGAGGCCCAGGCACTGGTCGGCCCAGCCGGCGATGAGCCAGCGCACGTCCGCGATGATGGACTCGACGTACTCGACCTCCTCCTTGGTCGGGTTGGTGTCGTCCATGCGCAGGTTGCAGATGCCGCCGAACTCGCGCGCGATGCCGAAGTTCAGGCAGATGCTCTTGGCGTGGCCGATGTGCAGGTAGCCGTTGGGCTCGGGCGGAAACCGGGTGTGAATGCGCGCGTAACGGCCGGCCGCGAGGTCGGCGGCGACGATGTCGCGGATGAAATCCCGGGGTGCCGGCGCGGGGGCGGGCGCGGTCGAATGCGTCATGGCCCTCGTTGTACCGGATGCCCGGCAAAGCTCAAGGACGGCGCAGACGCCGGGACGGGCCGCCGAGACACGCGGGCCTGCTTTTAACGGCGCTTGTCCGGGTAGGGTGGCGGGGCGGGGATGCGGACGGGGTGCTGCTCCATGAGGCGCTTGATTTCGGCGATGGCGCGCAGGAGCTGGTCGTCCACGCCGGCGAATTCGCGCGCGGGGTCGTTGTCCACCTCGATGTCGGGCTCGACGCCCACGCCTTCCATGATCCACTCGCGGGCCTCGAGGTCGAAGCGGCTGAACTCGGGGCGGTTGAGGTAGCCGCCGTCCAGCAGGGGCAGGGTGCCGCGGATGCCGACCACCCCGCCCCAGGAGCGCTGGCCGATGATGGGGCCGAGGCGGTGTTTGCGGAAGCGGTAGGCGATGATGTCGCCGTCGCTGGCGCTGAACTGGTCCAGCAGCAGCACCTTGGGGCCGAGCACTTGGGCGGCGGGGTCCACGTTCACGGCGCCGTTGCGGGCGATGGTCCAGAAGACCGGTTCGCGGCGGAGGCGCTCGGCGATCATGGGGGAGACGTTGCCGCCGCCGTTGCCGCGCACGTCCACGATGAGGGCCTCCTTGTGGAGCTGGGGGTAGAAGAACTTGGCGAACTCGTTCAGCCCCGGCACGCCCATGTCCGGGATGTGCACGTAGCCCACGCGGCCGTCGGTGGCTTTTTCGACGGTCTCGAGGTTGTCCAGGACCCAGTTGAGGTAATAGAGCGGTTGTTCGTTGTCGGTGGGAATCACGGTCACTTCGCGGGCGCCGTCTTCTTGGGGCTCGGCGTTGACGCGGAGGCGGACCTGTTTGCCGGCGGTACCGACCAGGGCGGCGTAGAGGTCGGGCATTTCCAGCGTCGAGCGGCCGTTGACGGCCAGGATGAACTCGCCGGCTTTGACGTTGACGCCGATCTCGGTGAGCGGGCTGCGGTATTTCGGGTCCCAGTTCTGGCCGCGGAGCACGCGGTCAATGCGGTAGTAACCGCTGGGGTGGCGGCTGATTTTGGCGCCGAGCAGGCCCTGGGGCACACGCTCGACCTTGGGCACGTCACCACCGCCCACGTAGGCATGGCCGGCGTTGAGCTCGCCGATCATCTCGCCGATGAGGTAGGTGAGGTCGGCGCGGTGGCGCACATGGGCCAGGAGCGGTTCGTAGCGGGCGCGCATGGCCGGCCAGTCCACGCCGTGGAGGTTCGGGGCGTAGAAGAAGTCGCGCATCTGGCGCCAGCACTCGCGGAAAATCTGGGCCCACTCGGCCGGGCGATCGAGGGCGACCTTGAGGTCGGCGAGGCTGAGTTTTTTGTCGGTGAGGTCGAGCTTGGCGGTGGGCAGGTCGAGGAGGGCGAAGTCGTTGCCGACCTGGACGAGCATTTTCTTGCGGTCGGCCGAGACGCGGTAGTCGGCCACGTCGCCCAGTTCGGTTTCCTTTTCCTTGTCCAGCTCGAAGAGGCAGAGCTTGCCCTTGCGGAGGTAGTAGAGCTTGTCGCCGACGGAGGTGAGGTGGCGGTAGGTGGAGGCGGGCGGCGGCAGCACGGTGATGCGCTGGGTGAGGCCCTCGGCGTCCACCTTCACCACGACGGGTTTCTCGGGCTTTTTCTCTACGGGTTTTGCCGTGGCGTCTTTGGCCTCGTCGGGCTTTTTGTCCGGCGGGGTTTCTTGGGCCGGGGTGCCGCCCGGGGCGGGCGGGGTTTGGACGTCCGGCGGGGTGTCCTTGGGTTTTTCCTCGGGCTTGATTTTGACCTCGTCGGACTTGGGCGCGAGCGGCGAGGGAGTGTCGGCGGCGAGGGTGACCAGGTACAGGCGCTCCATGTCCTGGTAGATGTGGTTCCACTCGGTGGCGCCGTAGGTGGGGTTGAAGGTGCGGTCGGAGACGAAGAACAGGTACTTGCCGTCGCTGCTGAACGCGGGCTGGCCCACGTCGAACCAGCCGTCGGTGACGCGCACGGTTTGCTGCCCGGCCAGGCCGTAGAGGTAGATGTTGGGGAAGCGGCGCGGCTCGGGCTTGGTGTAGGCCAGCCATTGGCTGTCGGGGGACCAGGCGAAGTCGCGGATTTCCCAGGCGTCGGACCGGGCGACCAGGGTGACGGCCTTGGTGGTCACGTCCACGAACTGGAGCCGGTTTTTCTTGTCGGTCCAGGCGATGCGTTGGGCGTCGGGCGACCAGGCCAGCTCGTACTTGTAGGTGTCGGCCCCGGTGGTGAGCTGCTGCGGTTCGCCCGTGCCGTCCTGGGGTTGCATCCAGATTTCGTCCTCGCCCGAGCGGTCGCTGACGTAGGCGATCCAGCGGCCGTCCGGGGACCAGACGGCGTTGCGCTCGTGGACGCCGGGGCTCTGGGTGAGGTTGCGGGTGGGGCCGTGTTTGGCGGGCACGGTGAACACGTCGCCCCGCGCGCCGAACACGGCGCGGTTGCCGTCCGGCGCCACGTCCCAGGTGGTGACCTCGCGGCTCACGTCGCGCCAGCCGCCGCGGCCGAGGGCGAGGTCGTCGCGGATTTCGACGGGCACTTTCTCGACGCTCTCGCTGCCCAGGTTGAAGCGGTAGAGGTAGCCGCCGTTTTCGAAGACGATGGCCTCATCGCCCAGCGAGGGGAACTTCACGGCGAACTCGGTGAAGTGCGTGAGCTGGCGGGTCTGGCGGGTGGTCAGGTCCAGCACGAAGAGGTTGGCCTGGCGGTTCTCGTCGCGCTCGGAGACGAAGTAAATCCGGTCGCCGCGCCACATGGGGAAGAGGTCCTGGGCCGGGTCGTCGGTCAGGCGGGTGGTTTGTTGGGTCTCGAAGTCGTAGAGCCAGAGGTCGTCGGCCTGGCCGCCGCGGTAGCGTTTCCAGGTGCGGAACTCGCGGAAGACGCGGTTGTACACCAGTTGTTTGCCGTCGGGCGAAAAGCTGCACCAGCCGCCGCGGGGCAGGGGGAGCGTCTCCGGCACGCCGCCCGAAAGCCGCGCCAGGGTCAGCTCGCCCTTGAAGGGATTCCACTGCGTGCGGCGGGAGCGATAGACGATGGTTTCGTTGTCCCGCCAGGTCAGCACGATGTTGTTCGGCCCCATGCGGTCGGCGACGTCGTCGCGCTCGAGTGTGGCGGTGTAGGTCAGGCGCCGCGGCTCGCCGCCTTCGCGGGGCATGACATAGACCTCGGTGTTGCCGTCGTACTGCGCGGTGAAGGCGATCCAGCGGCCGTCCGGCGAGAAGCGCGGGAACATCTCGTAGCCCGGGTGGCTGGTGAGCCGCCGGGCCACGCCGCCGCGGGCGTTGACCGTGTACAGGTCGCCGGCGTAGCTGAAGACCAGTTGGTCTCCATGAATGGCGGGGAAGCGGAGCAGGCGGGCCTCGTCACCGGCCAGGCGGGGCAGCAGCAGCGCCGCGAGCACCAGGCCGATCCCAACGGGAGAGTTGCGCATGACGGAGGATTTGCCGGGCGACGGAGTGGAACAAGCCGAAAGCGCCGCCCGCGCCTGCGCCCGTGGCCCGCCGAAGGGTGACGAGGGAAGGTCGGCAGCGCGGGGCGGTCGGTGTGCGGGATTCAGCCGACACGATCCGGATGGTTCTGGGGGGCCCGGCCAACTTCGGCTGGGTCGGCCGGTCGGTCGGGCGGTGGGCTAGGACCGGGCTGCGGCCCGGCCGGGGCGGCGCCGACACAGCGGCGCCCTACCGGGAACCCGCCGACCACGGCCAGGTTGGCCGTGCCACCCGCCGGAATCAGCCGAATAGTTTTCGGCTCAGCCCTCGAGCGGGACCTTGCGCAACTCGGTCTTGAGCACCTTGCCGGTGGCGTTGCGAGGCAGGGCGGGCACCTGGAGGATGAGGCGGGGCAGTTTGTAGTCGGCCAAGTGCTCCTTGAGGAAGGCGTGCAGGGCGGCGGTATCGAGCGTCTGGCCGTCGTTCAGGGCCACAAAGGCCACGGGTTGCTCGCCCCGGCGCGGGTCCGGCCGGCCGATCACGGCCGCCTCTTTCACGCCGGGGAAGCGGTAGATGACCTCCTCGATTTCGCGCGGATAGACATTGATGCCGTTGACCAGGAGCATGTCCTTCTTGCGGTCGGTGATGAAGGTGTAGCCGTCGGCATCCATGTAGCCCACGTCGCCGGTGTAGAGCCAGCCGTCCCGCAAGGTGCGGGCGGTTTCTTCGGGGCGTTGCCAGTAGCCGCGCATGACGTTGCCGCCGCGCACGCACAACTCGCCCACCTGGCCGCGGGGCAGCTCGCGGCCGGTGTCGTCGCGGATGCTGATTTCGACCTCCGGGATGGGCAGGCCGATGGAGCCAGGTTTTTGCACGCCGCGGATGGGGTTGAGGGAGACGACCGGGCTGGCCTCGCTCAGGCCGTAGCCTTCGATCAGGCGCGCGGGCCAGCGGGCGTTGAACTCTTGGAGCGTGTCCACCGGCAACGGCGCGGCGCCGCTGATGCACAGGCGCAGGGAGAGGTTCGGCGGCGGCGGCACGCCGGCCAGGGCGCGGAACAGTTGCGGGATGGCCGGCAGCACCGTGGCCCGGTGGCGGAGGATTTCGAGCAGCAGGTTCTTGGGCGGATGCAACGAGCGCACCAGCACGATGGACCCGCCCACCAGCAGCGGCAGCAGGATACACACGGTGAGCATGAAGCTGTGGAACATCGGCAGCACCAGCGCAAACCGGTCCACGTCCACCGCCTCGAGCACCTTCCGGCAACTGCCCACGTTGTGCAGCAGGTTGCCGTGCGTGAGCATCGCGCCCTTGGGATGCCCCGTGGTGCCGGAGGTGTAGATGAGCACGGCCAGGTCCTCCCGGCTCCGTGCCACCGGCGTGAAGCCCGGGTCGGGGGCGTCGGCCGGCGGCAGACTGGCCTTGTCCAGCAGCCGCAGGGCGGGCCGGGTGGCGGTGAGCTTTGCCACGGCCGCCTGCATGGCCGCTTCGGTCACCAACACCCGCGCGCCGCTGTCGTCGAGGATGTACGCCACTTCGTCGGCCTTGAGGAAACAATTTACCGGCACCACCACCGCGCCGGCCTGCAACGCGCCAAACAGGGCGGAGATGAACTCGGGGCAGTTGTTCAGCCAGATGGCCACGCGGTCGCCGGGCTGCACGCCCAGCTCCCCGCTCAGCCGTCGGGCGATGTGCCGGGACTGCGCGGCCAGGTGTTGGTAGATAAAGAGGTCGTCGCCCCAAAAGACAGCCGTCTTGGCGGCGTGGCGGGCGGCGGATTCCAGAAAGGCTTGGGCCAGATTGGGCGCGGCGGTCATGGCTGGGCGAAGTGGGGGGCGAGGTTGGGGCGCCTCGCCGACAGCGGCGGCTTGGGACCGCCGGGCAAGGTCCACCGGGGCTGGGGGTCCAGCAGGTTCATGGTGTCCGGCAAATTAAGAAAAGGCACGTGGCCGCGCAATCGGTTTTATCGCGGCCGCGCCCCGCGAACCTCCGCGGTCTCCGGCCTCCGGCCTCTGGTATCCGGCATCCGGCATCCGGCATCCGGCATCCGGCATCGGGCGTCCTTCTTCCTGCCGTGGCGCGCGGCCTGAAGGGCCGGGCTTGCCGATTCTGCTTGCGGGGCGGGGTGAGTTGGACCTTTGCTGGCCGTGCGGAGTGACACGCCATGCATCCCTATCGCCATTTTGTTCAACACCACGTTGGTTTGCTCGGCCTGGGCGCCCACCTGCCGCTGGGCGGGCTCGACCCGTTGCCGCGTCCGGCGCTCGCGCCAGAAGCGCCCAAGGTTCTGATCTTCTCCCCGCACCCGGATGACGAGTGCATCGTGGGCCTGCTGGCGTTGCGGCTGTTGCGCGAGTCCGGCCACCGGGTGATCAACGTGGCGGTGACCCAGGGCAGCAACCCCGCCCGTCAGGCCGCGCGACTGGCGGAGTTGCAGAACGCCTGCGCCTTTTTGGGCTTCGAGCTGCGCCAGACCGCGCCCAACGGCCTGGAACGCGTGAACCCCGCTGCCCGCCAGGCCGACCCCGCCGGCTGGGCCGCCAAGGTCCGGGTGATTACCGACCTGCTGGCCGCCGAGCGCCCGCGCGTGATCCTTTTTCCGCACGACCAGGACTGGAACAGCACCCACGTGGGCGTGCACTGGTTGGTGAGCGACGCGCTGCGCGCGCTCGGTCCGGCCTTCGAGTGCTTCACGGTCGAAACCGAGTACTGGGGCCAGTGCGACGACCCCAATGCCGCGGTCGAGGCCCGCCCGGAAGACCTGGCCGACCTGGTGGCCGCCTGCTCCTTCCACGTGGGCGAGGTGCGGCGCAATCCGTATCACCTGCTGCTGCCGGCCTGGATGATGGACAACGTGCGCCGCGGCGGCGAACTGGTGGGCGGCCAGGGCGGCGCGGCGCCGACCTTCGCCTTCGCCACGCTCTACCGCGTGCGCCGCTGGCGGGCCGGGCAGTTCGAGCGCTTCTACTCCGGCGGCCGGATGCTGCCCGCCGACCGCCCGGCCGGTGCGTTGTTTGATTGAACCCGAATCCTGAGTCGGAAGGGGAGCGCACGCGCCCTCGCGTGCGGTTTGGCGCGCCCTCGCGCAAAACTCCGTCGGCACTGATTGAGGCCCCACTGGATCAACCACCACCGGTAGGGTGCCGCTGCGCCGGTGCCGCCCATGCGGCCACGCCGCAGCGCGGCCCTACCAAGGGGAGACAACGGGCAACATGGCAACGTGCCGCTGTCCCAGTGCCGCGCCAACACCGATCGGCTTCCAACTGGATCAGCCACCCGTGCCCGGCGGAAGCGGCATGCGTGGCGCGTGCTGCGTCACCGTTGGCGGGAGTGCTCGCCGGCCCGGTTTCCCGAGCTAAAACTTCCGCCCCACCGCCAGGCTCAAGGCATGGCTGAGGTAGGTGAAGTCGCCGTCGGCCAGGCCGCCTTCGCTGCCCCGGACCGTGCGGGTGGGGCCGACGCCCAGTTGATAGACCGCCTCGAGGTCCCAGGCGCCCCACCGCCAGGCCACGCCCGCGGAGAACACGTGCAGCGCCACGTCCGGCACGATGGGTTTGTAGCGCGCGTCGGGGATGGTTTGCTCCGCGTACCAGTAGCCGGCGCTCAGGGCCAGGCGCGGGCCGAGCGTGCGCGTGACGCCGAACTCGTACAGGAAGCCGGATTCCCAGTCGAAGCGCACCTCGGTGTCGCCGCCCGGCAACCCCAGCGTGGCGGTGTCCACCGCGTGCCAGTCGGTCCAGTCCACGTTCACCTCGAAGTTCCAGGCCGGCGTGGGCCGGTACGACCAGCCCGCGACCAGGTGTTGGGGGAAGTTCAGCCGGTACGTGGCGTCCTGCTCGAACCGCGTGCCGCCCGCGGCGAACTCCGCCCGGCCGTCGAAGGTCATCTCGCCCGGCCCGCGCCAGCTCAGGCCGAAGGAGTGCCGCGGATGCGGCCGCCACATCACGCCGGCGGTGACCGTGAGGCTCACATCGCTGCCGGTGAAATTGAACTGGTCGGCCGGCGCGGGCCCGAGGCCCTGCCGGAGCACGGCCCGGCCCCAGTCCAGGCTGGGGCCGGCGGCCACGGCCAGGCCGGGCAGCGGCCGCCACGCCAGCACCGGGTTCAACGTCAGGTACATCAACTCCGCCTTGGTGCCCAGCACGCGAAACGGCGCGTCATCCGGCCAGGTCGTGCCCAGGCCGTAGGGCGTGTACAAGCCCACCCCGCCGCTCCACGCCCCCGCCCCGAGCGGCGTGGTGAGATAAACCTGCGCCACACCCTGGAGCTGGTCGCGCGTGCTGACCCGCCCGCCGCCCGCCGCCGGGTCGTGGTCCACCTTCAGCCAGATCGGATACGCGCTGGCCCGGAATTGCGTGCCCTCGAGAAAACCCACGCCGGCCGGGTTGTAGTAGATGGCCGAGGGGTTGTCCGCCGTGGCGGCAAAGGCGTTGCCGCGCGCGATGGCCCGGGCGTCCTGATCGGGCACGCGAAAGGCCACGCCCCGCGCCGGCGGCACGGCAGCCAGGAAGCCCAGGGCGCACAGTGATGGGGGGAAATGTCGGATCATGGAGTGAGGCAGACCGTGCGGCGGCGCGCGGTTGGGTTGAGGGTTGACGAGCCTTGAAGCCGGGCCTCCACCGCCTCCGCCGTGGGCTGGCGGGGGATGGTCATGCGGGTTTGGTGGCGCAGACCATGCCGTAGCGCCAGAGCCCGCGGCGCAGCGCCAGGTACTGGGCGTGGGCAGCCACGATGTTCCGCGCGCGAGTGCGCAGCCCGGGCCCGCCCCGCTCCAGCAGCGCCGCCAGCCAGAGGATGGGCCGGGAACACCGGTAAAGTCGGCGCGAGGAGGGCAACACGTTGGCCGTGGCGTCTTCGAAATGCAGGTCGGCGAAACCCGCCGCGGCCAGGTGCCGGGAAAAGTCCTCGACGGTCGCCAGCGCGGCCACGCACCAGCCGCGCAGCCAGCGGTCCATCAACGCCTGCTCCGGCGGCTCGAACCGCGCCCGCGCGGCAAACCCGTCCGCCACCACCAGCCGGCCCCCGGGCGTCAGCACCCGGAAAAATTCCCGGCTCAGCGTGGCCAGGTCGGGCGCGTGGCAGACGCTTTCGAGGGCCCACACCACGTCAAAACTCGCCTCCGCGAAGCCGGTCGCCTGGTAGTCGCGGCACAGGAACTCGGTCAGCCCGGCCACGCCGGCGCGGGCGGCCAGCCGCCGGGCGGTGCGCGCCTGTTTGGCGCTGAGCGTGACCCCGGTCACGCGGCAGCCGTGCGTGCGGGCCAGGTAAATGGCGCTGCCGCCGATGCCGCAGCCGGCGTCGAGCACGCGCCCGCCGCGGGTGATGCCGGCCAGCCCGGCCAGCACGGCGTTTTCCCGCTCGAGCGCGGCGGTGAAACCGCGCGTGGTGGCGTCCCAGTAGCCGAAGTGCATGGCCACGTTTCGGCCCAGGTTCCACATGTAGCGGTAGTCCAGCTCGAGCGTGTCGTAGTACCGCACGATGTCGGCGGGCCGGATCGAAGCGGCGGGCGTCATGGCGCGCGTCAGGGGGTGGCGGGACCGGCGGGTGCCGCCGCGGGCCGCAGGCGCCAGCGCGTGGCCAGGTGATCCGGGATTTGAAAGGGCGGTCGCGCGCCGCCGCGGGAGGCGCCCTCGAGCGCGCGCACCAGCCGCCGGAACAGAAACTCCGCCGCCAGGCGCGGCAGGGGCAGGCGCTCGTACACCACGTCTCCCAGGTGGTCCAGTTCGCGCAGCCCGCGCACGGCCAGGCCCAGGAACAACTCCTCGCAGAACCCGAGCTTCACGCCCAGGATGCGTGTCAGCTCCGGCCCGATCAGATCGCGCATCAACAGGCGGGGCAGGCGGGACAAGGGCGGCGGCAGGTCCGCCAGCGGGGCTTCGAGGAACCGCAGCAGCGCCGCGGTGAGCTGGGTGCCTTCGGCGTAGGGTTCCCGCGCGCGGAACCGCTCCCAGATGTGGTCGAAGAGGTGCGCCGCCGCCGCGTAAGTCTCCGGCCGGGGCAGGAGCAATTCCTCGCGCACGCCCATGAGGTGGCCCACCACGTTCCAGGCGTGCAAGTAGGCATGTTCGGCCTCGGGCGGCGGCTGGAGGCCCATGCGGCGCACGCTGCGCAGGGCCACGAAGGAGAAACACAGGATCGTGGCGGCCATCACCACCTGGTGAATCGGTTGCCCGTGCGTGGACACGTCCCAGGAGGCCTCGGCCAGCACCCGGGCCAGGTCCCGCGGCCCTTCGCCCAGCGGCCCGGGGGCCGGTTGCAACAGCAGGTGCCGGATGGCCGCGTGCATCAGGCGCACCCGCGCGATGTCCGCCAGCCCGCGGCCGCCGGGTTCCAGCCCGCCTTCCGACATCACGTCCACGAGGAACAAGGCCGTCTCGGCCAGGCGGCGTTGGGCGTGCTCGGTCAGTTGCTGGGTGAAGCCCAGCACGTGCGCGGCTTCCGGCGCGGCGTAGCCCACCGGCAGACTGGCGCAACCGAGCACCGAGAAGGCCAGCATCCCGTGCTCGGCAAACAACGCCCCGGCGCGCGCGATGACCGCGCGGTCGGCCCACGGCGGCAACGTCCGGCAGTGGGCCAGGTAGGGCTCCAGCGCCGCGCGGGCCGCCTGGTACTGCGGGTCGCGGAGCATTTCGTCGGGCACCGGGGCGTTGCGGATCAGGTGGGCGAGCAGGGCGTTGACCCCGCCCAGGTCGCTGCCATTGGCGAAGAGTTGCTGCACCGTGGCATCGGCCAGCGGGTCGGCCTCGAAGCGCATCTGCTCGAGCAGCGCGTCCAGCGCCGGGTCCGGCGCCGGCGGCGCCGCGCGCCGGTGCGGGCCCAGGCCGCAGGCGGTGAGGGTGCGGGCGGTGGCGACCCGGAAAAACGCCGCGACCACGCGGGGCGCGGAGTGACGGAGGGGCGGGTTTGTCATGAAGCGGCGGCGGCCGGGGTGGTCTGGCCGAGGAGCCGTTGGGCTTCCAGGAATTCCGGTTCGGCGAATCCGGCGGGGAAACCGGCGCAGACCGGTTCGAGCAGCCGCTGAGCGCGGGCGGGACGGCCCTGGCGCTGCCAAAGGCGGGCCAGGCTCAGGGCGGCACGCAGTTCCCACATCCGCGCTCCGGAGGCCCGCGCCAGCTCAAGGGCCTCACGCAGGTTCGACTCGGCGGCGCCGGCGGGCGCGGCCGGCCGGGCCAGCAACAACTCGGCGCGCAGCCGCAACAGCTCGGGCCGGTACCAGCGCTCGCCGCAGGTGCGGGTCAGGGCCAGCGCCTCCTCGAGAGTCTGGAGCGCGGCGCGGGGCTCGCCGCGGAGACGCTGGACCTCCGCCAGCACGCTGAGCTGGTAGGCCTGGGAAACGACCGCACCGGTGGCCCGCCAGGCGCCCAGGGCCTCCTGGATTTGCTCGATGGCGCCCGCGCCCTGGCCGGAGACGGTGCGCGCCCAGGCGTTCACATACGCCGCCACGCTGTGCCAGAGGGGAAAGCCCTGTTCGGTGCAGTACCGGAGGGCTTCCTCGCTGCAACGCAGGGCGGCCTGCGCGCGGCGGGACAGGAACCAAAGCGTGTTTTCCCAGGCCAGCGCGTAGCCGCAACTGTGGGCGTGCCCGCGCGCCCGGGCCAGGCGGCGCAACACGGCCACTTGCGCCACGGCCGCCTCGGTCTCGCCCAGAATCCACAACACCCAGACCAGATGGGCCGTGGCGACCACGCCCGGGTCCTGGCCGTAAACGAGGGCATGGGCGCGGTCGCGTTCGACATCGTAGAGCGCGGCGGCGCGCTCGAGATGGCCGCGGGCTTCGGCGAAACGGGCTTCGGCCCAGAACAGGTTGATGCCCGCGTCCGCTTCGGCTTCCAATTCCAGCTCCCCGGCGCCGGTTTCCCGCGCCAAGGCCATCATCTGCGCCGCCAGCGCGGTGGATTCGGCGAACTCGCATCGCACGATGCTGTAGGACCACAGCCCGCTGACGGCCGGCGCCAGTTGGGGCTGCGCGCGCAGTTCCTGGCACAATTCCCGCGCCCGCCCAAACAGGCGCCCCACTTCGGGCGCGGCGTAGCCCTGGGTGGCCATCAGGAGATTGCCCAGCGCCAGGCAGTATTGCAGCTCCAGCGCCGCCAGGTCCGACGCGTCGCTCAACCCCCGCAACTGGCCCAGGCCGGTCCGGAAATGGGCCTCGGCCTCCGGGTGGGCCGCGCGGGCCAGGGCCGCCTCGCCGGCCCGGTACCACCAGGCCAGCGCCGCCCGGGGGTCGCGTCCCTCGGTGTAGTGCCGGGCCGGGTGCTCGGGTTGCGTGGCGGCCAGTTCAGGGAAGCGGCGTTCGAGCGTTTCGCCGATGCGCCGGTGCCAGGCGCGGCGGGTGGCCTTGAGCAGCGAGTGGCAGGCCGCGTCCTGCACCAGCGCGTGCTTGAACAGGTAGCTGGCCGGCGTGCCCGGACCGGTTCGCACCAGCAACCCCGAGCTCGTCAGCCGCTCCAGTTCGGGCGTGGCGGCCTCCGGCTCCAGCCCGGCCACGGCCTCGAGCACGTCCTGCCGGAACTCGCGCCCCAGGAGCGCGCCCCATTGGGCCAGTGGCTTGGCCGACCCCAGCCGGTCTAGCCGCGCCAGGAGGGAGTCCTGGAGGGTGACGGGGATGGTCTCGGCAGTGGGCTGGTGTTGGGCCGGGGCCGACTCGAGGAGCATCTTGGTCAGCTCTTCGACAAACAGCGGCACGCCGTCGGTGCGCCTCACGATTTCGCGCACCACTTCGGTCGGCAGCCGCTGGTCCCGGGTGACCTCGGTCACGAGGCGGACCACCTCCGGTTCGGCCAGGCGGCTCAGCGCCCACACCCGGCCGGAATCGCCCAGCGGCCAGGGCGGTTGAAACTCCGGCCGGGCGGTGAGGAGGGTCAGGAGCCGGTGCGTGCCGTGGGTATGGAGAATCTGGCCCAACAGGTCCAGCGTCGAGGGGTCGGCCCAGTGGAGGTCTTCGACCACCCAGAGCACGGGATGCCTTTGAGCCGTGGTCAACAACCAGCCGGTGAGGACTTCGAGCGTTTTCTGGCGGCGCCGGGCGGGGGAGAGCTCGCGGGTGGGGTCGTTCTCCGGCACCGGGAGGTCCAACAACGGCGCCAGCAGGGGGAGCGCCTCGGCCACGGGCAGGCCGTCCTGGGCGAGCCGGGTTTCCAATCGGCGCAGGCGCACGGAGGGCGCTTCCGGTCCCGTCAGTTCGAGGTGCCGGCCAATCAGGTCCGAGACGGGGGCAAAGGCGCTGTTTTGCCGGTACGGCGAGCATTGGCAGACCAGCAACTGGTGGGTGGTGGATTTCAGTTGCTGGCGCAGGGCCTCGACCAGGCGGGATTTGCCGATGCCCGGCTCGCCGGACAGCAGCACCCAGCGGGGATGCCCGGCGGCGGCGTCCTGCCAGGACTCGCGCAGCCAGGCCAGCTCGTTCTGGCGGCCGACCAGCGGCGTGAACCCGGCCTGGGCGGCGGCCTCCAGCCGGGTGGCGACGTTGGATTCGCCCACCAGCCGGTACAAATGCACGGGCCGGGCCAGTCCCTTGAGCCGGTGCGGGCCGAGGTCCTCGCATTGGAAATAGGGCGCCACCAGCCGGTGGGTATCCGCGGTGAGCACGGCGCCGTTGCGCGGGGCCAGGGCCTGGACCCGGGCGGCGATGTTCGGGGTTTCCCCCGTGGCCATCGGGGTGCGCAAGCCCTCGTCCTTGACGTCTTCGACCACCACCCTGCCGGTGTGCAGGCCCAGACGCACGCCCAGCTCGCGTCCCAGTTCGGGCTGGAAGGTGCGGTTGAGCGCCTCGACCCGGGCCAGAATGCCCAGAGCCGTTTGCACCGCGCGCCGGGCGCTGTCTTCATGAGCCACCGGGTAGCCGAAGAAGATCACCACCCCGTCGCCCAGGTACTGCGCCAGGTGGCCGCCGAAGCGACGCGTCTCGGCCGCGCACGCTTCCTGATAGGCCCGCAACACGCGCCGCAACACCTCGGGGTCCAGCCGCTCGGACAACGCGGTGGATTCCATGAGGTCGGCAAACACCACGGTCAGTTGGCGGCGCTCGGCGGTGTCGGTCCCGCCTTCCATCTCCGTGGCGCCAGGTGCCCGGGACGGGGGCGGGGCGGTGGGACCGGGGGCGGGCCGATCCGGGACCGCCGGGAGTGGGGACAAAGGCAGGCCGCAGCCGCCGCAGAACCGGGCGCGGGGCGGATTGGGGAAATCGCAGGCCGGGCACCGCGGCGCGAGCGCTCCGCCACAGGCGATGCAGAACATCGCTTGGTCGGGGGCCTCCGCGTTGCAATGCGGGCAGCGCATAAAAACCGGCCCGCGCCGGGCGTCGGCGCCACGGTTTTGGCCGAGTACGACTGCATGTCTGCTTGGGCGGACTTCGGGGGTCAAGGAGAAACTGAAGGCAAAAATCAGCAGTGTCAATTAAACGGACACTGGCCACCGCTGGCGGCTCCTCGGCGGGGCACCGGACGTCCGTCGGCCCAACCCTGGGGGACAAGTCCGACCTCCCCCGCGACCCGGGCCGGTGGTGCAAGGCGCCTGGCGGAGTGGCTCCGGTGGGCGAAGGAACGGTGAATTGTGCGCGGGTGGGCCGCTGCGACCCCCGCTTGCCGGGCGCGGGCCGGTGCCGTTACCGTGCCGGCATGAACGCCACTCGATTGACGGCCGCTTTGGCCCTCCTCCCGGCCCTGGTCCTGCACGGCGCCCAGCCGCCGCTGGCCCTGCACCCGGACAACCCGCATTACTTCCTGTGGCGCGGGCAGCCGGCGGTCTTGATCACCTCCGGCGAGCATTACGGCGCGGTGCTCAATCGCGACTTCGATTACCGCAAGTACCTCGACACCCTCGCGCGCGACGGGCTGAACCTGACCCGCACCTTCTCCGGCGTGTACTGCGAGCCGCCGGGCGCCTTCAACATCACCCGCAACACCCTGGCGCCCGCGCCGGGGCGGTTGATCTGCCCCTGGGCGCGCAGCGACCAGCCCGGCTACCACGGCGGCGGCAACAAGTTCGACCTCAGCCGCTGGGACCCCGAGTACTTCGCGCGGCTGAAAGACTTCATGGCCCACGCCGCGACGCGGGGCGTGGTGGTGGAACTAAACCTGTTCTGCCCCTTCTACGAAGAAGCGATGTGGGAACTGAGCCCGATGAACGCGCGCAACAACGTCAACGGCGTCGGCGCCGTCGCCCGCACCAACGTGTACACCCTGGACCGGCACGGGGGGCTGCTGCCCTTCCAGGAAACCCTGGTCCGCCAACTGGTCACCGCGCTCCGGGACTTCGACAACCTCTACTACGAAATCTGCAACGAACCGTACTTCGGCGGGGTGACGATGGCCTGGCAACACCGCATCGCCGACGTGATCGTCGAGGCCGAGCGCGCACTGGGCGTGCGGCACCTGATCTCGATGAACATCGCCAACGACAAGGCCAAGGTCGAGAACCCCCACCCCGCGGTCTCGATCTTCAACTTCCACTACGCCTACCCGCCGGACACCGTGGCCATGAACTACGGCCTGAACAAGGTCATCGGCGACAACGAGACCGGCTTCCGCGGCACCAACGACCTGCCCTACCGGGTCGAGGCGTGGAGCTTCCTCCTGGCCGGGGGCGGGCTGTTCAACCACCTCGATTACTCGTTCACCGTCGGCCACGAGGACGGCACCTTTGTGTACCCGGCCAACCAGCCCGGAGGCGGCAACCCGGCCTTCCGGCGGCAAATGAAAATCCTCGGCGATTTCTTGCGCGGCTTCGATTTCCTCCGGATGAAACCCGAGGCCGCGGTGGTCGCGAGCGGCGTGCCGGCGGGCCATCGCGCTTACGCGCTCGCCGAGCCGGGCCGTGCCTATGCGATTTACGTGGGGCGCGATTCCCGGGACAAGAACGCCCCCACCGGACCGCAACACCCGACCCTGCAACTCCGGCTGCCCGCGGGCGAGTACGCGGCTGAATGGGTCAACCCGCGCACCGGCCAGGTGGACCGGCGCGACACGGTCCGCGCCGCGGGCGAGCTCACGCCCCTGGCCGCGCCGGTGTTCGAGGAGGACATCGCGCTGCGCCTGCGGCGAACCGGCCCTTAACCCGGCTTGGGTTGCAGCGCGGCGGCGGCCGGGGCGGCCCCTTCCCGCTGCCGCTGGTCACGGCTGCCCGCGCGCGACCGGGTCAAACTCCAGCACACTCCACAACCCCAGCTCGGGCACGGTGACCGCGCCATCGCGCACCGGCAGCCAGGCCGGCTCGGCCGATTCGGGCGACCAAAGCCGGCCGCGGCTCGCTCCGGCCACGCCCAACGCGGCCAGATTCACCTGCACGCGCACGCCGCGCTGCGGCGCGACATCGTCGCGCTCGGGGCGGTAATCCCGGTTCAACAAGTGAACCACTGCCGCGCCGGGCCGGCGCCGCGGCAGCACCCGCACCGACCCCGGGGCCGCGACCCGGACGGCCGGTTCCACCCGGGCCAGGGCCTCGCGGACTTCGCTGAAGGTGCGTCGTCCTGCCAGGTGCCTTTCGAGCAGCGCGCGGTCGGTGGGCAGGAGATTCTCCCGGTCCGGCACCAACCACGGCGTCACGCCCGCGAAGTCTTCCGTCCGCAAGGGGCGCGTCACGATTTCATCGCCGGCCAACAGCAGGCGGTACGACACGTTGGCGGCGGCGAGCTGGTCGGCGAGCTGGAACCAGCGTTCCGGCTGGCGCACAAACGCGCGGTGCGGCAGGACCACGGTCAGGTCGGCGTGGGTTTCAAAGCCGTCCAACAGCGCGGCGTGGCGTCGCACGAACCGGTACAGCGGCGCGAACCGGTCCGTCGGCCCTTCGTACCAGTGGGTGCCTTTTTCCGGCGTGTAACACCACTGCCGATGCGGGGCCATGAACAATTGTCCGGCGGCGTAGGCCAGCGCAATCCAGCCGCGCACCAAGCCGTGCCGGCCGTGTTCCTTCACGAA
>Ga0272446_1003876_pt1 | contig 18318 bp, 10 predicted proteins | sample YNPCB0061_FD_194587 | JGI IMG/M metagenome (GOLD analysis project Ga0272446, IMG submission 194587) | Hot spring microbial mat communities from Yellowstone National Park, WY, United States - YNP-CB-006-1 | ecosystem: Environmental > Aquatic > Thermal springs > Hot (42-90C) > Sediment | place... | reverse complement strand
CGACAATCATGACCGACCCGCAGATGGCCGACGCGACCTACATCGAACCACTGATACCCGAAATTGTTGAGAAGATTATTGAGCAGGAAAAACCTGACGCGCTCCTGCCGACCGTCGGCGGCCAGACCGGGTTGAACCTGGCGATGAAACTGGCTGAGAGCGGCATACTCGATCAGCACGGCGTCCGGTTGATCGGCGCTTCGCCGCGCGCGATTGCCCTGGCCGAGGATCGCGAACTCTTCAAGCAGGCCATGCTCGACGCCGGTCTGGGGGTGCCGCTCGGCGAGACCGTGACGACGGTCGAGCAGGCGCTTGAGGTGGCGGCGCGCATCGGGTACCCGGTACTGGTGCGCCCCTCGTTTACCCTCGGCGGTAGCGGCGGCGGCGTGGCCCACAACGAAACACAATTGCGCGATGTCGCCGACCGTGGCCTGCGCGCATCGCCGGTGACGCAGGTGCTGATCGAGCAGTCGGTGATCGGCTGGAAGGAGTACGAACTTGAGGTCATGCGCGATCGCGCCGATAACTTCGTCGTCGTCTGTTCGATCGAGAACCTTGACCCGATGGGCGTCCATACGGGCGACTCGATCACCGTTGCGCCGGCGATGACGCTCACCGACCGCGAGTTGCAGCGGCTGCGCGAAATGGCGAAGATCGTCATTCGCACGATTGGCGTTGAGACCGGCGGATCGAACATTCAGTTCGCCGTCGATCCGCATACCGGCACGCCGCTGGTGATCGAGATGAACCCGCGTGTCAGCCGCTCGTCGGCGCTGGCCTCCAAGGCCACCGGCTTCCCGATCGCCAAAATCGCGGCCCTGCTGGCTGTGGGGTATACACTCGACGAGATCCCCAACGATATTACCAGAGTCACACCGGCTTCGTTCGAACCGAGCCTCGATTATGTGGTGGTGAAGGTTCCGCGCTGGGCATTCGAGAAGTTCCCCGGCGTCGATCCGACCCTCGGCCCGCAGATGAAGAGTGTGGGCGAGGTGATGGCAATCGGTACGACGTTCAATGAGGCTTTGCAGAAGGCGTTGCGCGGCCTCGAAATCGGTGCCATCGGATTTGGCGCCTTCGCCGGCCAGCGCCGTGCGGCGCTCGAAGCGGTCGAACCTGCCGAAGATGACCTGCGCATCCCGACGGCACGACGTATCTTCCATGTCGCTGATGCGTTGCGCGCCGGCTGGGATATCGAACGCATCAGCGCCCTCACCGGCTATGATCCCTGGTTCGTGGCACAGATGCGCCAGATCATTGACGTTGAAGCCGAACTGGCGCAGCATACGCTCGATACGATCCCGCCCGATCTGCTGCGTGAAGCCAAGGAACATGGCTTCTCCGACGCTCACATCGCAAGCGTGCTGCACACGGCAGGAGACGGCGAAAAGGGAACCGGCAGCGGCGACTCCGCCGTTCACCCTCCATCGCCCGCCCCCCGGCCACCATCCGACATGGACGTGCGCGCGCGGCGTAAAGCGCTCGGCATTCTACCGGTGTATCACCGCATTGATACCTGCGCCGCCGAGTTCGAGGCGCATACGCCCTACCTCTACAGTACCTATGCCTCAGCCGACGAGTCCGACGTGACCGATCGGCCGAAAGCGATCATCCTCGGCGGTGGTCCAAACCGCATCGGCCAGGGCATCGAGTTTGACTACTGCTGCGTCCATGCCAGCTTCGCCCTGCGCGACCTCGGCTACGAGACGATCATGATCAACTGCAACCCCGAAACCGTCTCGACCGATTACGATACCAGCGATCGGCTCTATTTTGAACCCCTTACGCTGGAAGATGTACTGAACATCTGGGAGAACGAGTCTGGCCTGGCAGGACAGGGAGACAGGGAGATAAGGAGACACGGAGACACGAATGTCGCTGCCCTCTCCCTTTCTCCCATTCCATTCTTCTCCTCTTCTCCCGTGCCGATGCTGGTGCAATTCGGCGGCCAGACGCCGCTGAACCTGGCAAAAGGGCTGGTGGCAGCCGGTGTGCCGATCTGGGGAACGTCGCAGGACGCCATTGACCTGGCGGAGGATCGCGGCCGCTTCAGCGAGTTGTTGCAGCGTCTCGACATCATGCAACCAGAGAGCGGCATGGCTGCCGACCTGCAGGGCGCGCGGCGGGTGGCGCAGCGGATCGGGTACCCCGTACTGGTGCGGCCAAGTTACGTTCTCGGCGGGCGCGCCATGGCGATTGCCTATGACGATGAAGGCCTGGCGCAATACATTCACGAAGCGGCGCAGATCAGCGCCGGCCAGCCGGTCTTGATCGACCGCTACCTGGAGGATGCGTTCGAGATTGATGTTGATGCCGTCGGGGATGGCGAGCGGCTGGTGATCGGCGGCATCATGGAACATGTCGAAGAAGCCGGTGTCCACTCCGGCGACTCGGCGATGGTGATGCCGCCCTACAAGGTCAGCGCCTACCATCTGTCGATCATCCGCGATGAAGCCGTGCGCATCGGCCTGGCGCTGGGTGTCAAAGGATTGATGAACATCCAGTTTGCGCTGAAGGACGATGAAGTATATGTCCTGGAAGTCAACCCGCGTTCGTCACGCACGGTGCCGTTCGTCGCCAAGGCGACCGGTGTGCCGCTGGCGCGGATTGCCGCCCAGGTGGCCGCCGGCAAGAAACTGGCCGATCTGGGATTCACCCAGGAGCCGCCGCTCGATGGCTTCTTCGTAAAAGAGGCCGTGCTGCCGTTCGACAAGTTTCCCGGCGCGGCGGTGGTGCTCAGCCCGGAGATGCGATCCACCGGCGAGGTCATGGGCCACGCCTCGACCTTCGGCCATGCGTTCGCCAAGGCTGAACTGGGCGCCAACCAGCGTATTCCGACCGGTGGCGGCGCACTCCTGACCGTCAATGACTACGACAAGGGCGCAATCGGGCGGATCGCGCGCGACCTGGCGAAACTTGGCTTCACCCTGTACGCCACACGCGGCACAGCCGCCTGGCTGCACCAGCTCGGCCTGGCCGCCGAGGTGGTCAACAAAGTCTCCGAAGGGTCGCCGCACACGGTTGACCTGCTGGCTTCGGGCAAGGTCGGCCTGGTGATCAGTACGCCACTCGGCTCGCGCGCCTACGCCGATGGCCAGGCACTGCGCTCGGCGGCCATCCGCTATGGCGTGGTGCTGGTGACGACCCTCACCGGCGCTGCGGCAACCGTCAGCGCCATTCGTGCGCTCCGCCAGAAGGCGCTGCGCGTCCGATCGCTCCAGGAGCATCACCGCAACCGTCAGCACTGAGATCGCAACGGCTATCGAGAACCCGTCCGGGCGGTTCATGCGCCGCCCCACCAGTGAGGAACATCATGAGCGCCAAAGTCAGCAAAGTGGTCCTGGCCTACTCCGGAGGGCTCGACACATCCATCATCGTTCCCTGGCTGAAACAGAACTACGGCAACCCGGAAGTCATCTGTTACTGCGCCCATATCGGCCAGGACGATGAGCTCGGCGGGCTCGAGGAGAAAGCGATCGCGACCGGTGCATCGAAGTGCTATGTCGAAGATCTGCGCGAAGAGTTCGTGCGCGACTTCCTCTTCCCTTTGCTGCAATCCGGCGCCGTGTATGAACGGACCTACCTGCTCGGCACGTCGGTCGCGCGCCCGCTGATTGCGCGCCGCCAGGTTGAAATTGCGGCAATGGAAGGCGCCGATGCCGTGGCGCATGGCTGCACCGGCAAAGGGAACGACCAGGTGCGCTTCGAGTTGACCTATATGGCGTTCAATCCGCACCTGAAAGTGATCGCGCCCTGGCGCGAGTGGAACATCCGCAGCCGGGAGGACGCGCTCGACTATGCCGCCGAATACAATGTGCCGGTCAGCGCAACCCTCAAGTCGATTTATAGCCGCGACCGCAACATCTGGCACATGTCGCATGAAGGAGGCCTCCTGGAGGATCCCTGGAACGAGCCTGAGGAGCCGATGTACACGCTGACAACCTCGCCTGAGGCCGCGCCGGACGAACCAGAATATGTGACGATCGGCTTCGAGCAGGGGGTACCGGTGAGCGTGGACGGCGAGCGCCTCGGCCCGGTGGCATTGCTCCTTGCGCTGAACGAGCGCGGCGCAAAACATGGCATTGGCCGTGTTGACCTGGTGGAGAATCGCCTGGTCGGCATGAAGAGCCATGGCGTCTACGAGACCCCCGGGGGGACGATCCTGCGCGTGGCGCACCAGGGGCTGGAGCAGTTGACACTCGACCGAGACACGCTGCATTACAAAGATGTTGTGGCCCACCGGTACGCCGAGCTGGTCTACTATGGGCAATGGTACACTCCGCTACGTGAGGCGCTCGACGCGTTTGTGCGCGTCACCCAGCAGAATGTGACCGGCGAGGCGCGCCTGAAGCTTTACAAAGGAAATGCCACCCTGGTGGGCCGGCGCGCGGCCAGGAGCCTCTATAATCTCGACATTGCCAGCTTCACCATGAGCGCCAGCTACGATCAGAAGGACGCCGAGGGTTTCATCAAGATCTTTGGCCTGCCGATGAAGGTTCACGCGCTGGTTGAGGGGAAGTAGCCTGCGAGGTAAATCCATGGATGCTATCGTGGAGGATTTTACCCTTGCGGAGGGGTTCGTCGCGACGGCCACGGCCTGCGGGCTGAAGCCGGCCGGAGCGCTCGACATGGCACTCATCGTCGCCGAAGAGCCTTGCAGCGCGGCAGGCCTCTTCACTACCAACCGGGTCAGGGCGGCGCCGGTGCTCTACGACCAGCAGGTGCTGGCGCGCAACCCCGCCGCCGTGCGCGCGGTCGTCATCAATGCCGGCAATGCCAACGCCTGTACCGGCCCGCAGGGCGCAGCAAACTGCCACGCCATGGCCGCCATGACCGCGGAACGCCTCGGCTGTCGTCCCGACCAGGTGCTGGTGCTCTCCACCGGCGTCATCGGCCGTCAACTCGACATGGCGAAGGTCGCGCGCGGCATTGGCGCATTGACGACGCCGGGAGCGGCGCATGGTGCGGGGTTCGCCGCACGCGCCATCATGACCACCGATACGCGCGCGAAAGTCGCCAGGCGCACAATCTCCGCCGGCGACACACCGATCTCGATCGCGGGAATGTGCAAAGGCGCGGGGATGATCCATCCCAACATGGCCACCATGCTCGCCGTCGTGACGACCGATGCGCGTGTGGCGCCCGATCTGCTCGACCGCGCGCTGCGCCACGCCGCCGACCGCAGCTTCAACCGGATCAGTGTTGATGGCGATACGAGTACCAACGATACGCTGCTGCTCCTGGCCTCCGGCGCATCCGGCATTGACGTGCAACCGGCAGCAGCGGCGCCGGCCCTCGACGCCGCAACCTTTACGGCGGCACTGACCGATGTGTGTATTGACCTGGCCCGGCAGGTGGCGCGCGACGGCGAAGGGGCCACGCGCCTGGTCGAAATTACCGTCAGTGGCGCGCGCGATGACGCCCAGGCACACCAGGTGGCCAATGCGATCGCCCGCTCACCGCTGGTCAAGACCGCCATCCACGGCGGGGATCCAAACTGGGGACGGGTGCTGTGCGCCGCCGGCTACAGTGGCGCTGAGATCGACCCTGATCGCCTGTCGCTGCACTTTGGCGTGGCAGGATCGGCGATCCAGCTCGTTGCCGGCGGGTTGCCGCTCGAGGCCGACCTGGCTGCCGCGTCGGCGTTGCTGCGTCAGGACCCGGTGTATATCACGCTCGACCTCGGCCTGGGCACTGCCCAGACGACCGTGTGGACGTGTGATTTCAGCAAAGAATATATTGAGATCAACGCGCATTACACGACATAGCGAGGGGTCAGGGAGTAGCATCATCGAAATGACGGCGGCTACCACGGGCCGGGGCCGCGCACCGGCGGCGCTCGCGCTCACCACGATTACCCTCTGCGCCCTGGTGTTCCTCTGGCGCCCGCTCTTTGCGGGCGAAGTCTTTCTGCCGCTGGATGCGCTGCTACATCTTCATCCATGGCGGTATTCATATGAACGAGTACCGGTCAACAATCATATTTCAACCGACTCGATTCGCCAGATCTATCCCCGTCGCCTGCTCACCAATGAGATGCTCCATCAGGGAGCCTGGCCGTTGTGGAACCCGACAATCTTGAGCGGGACGCCACTGTTTGATGACGGCCAGATCGCATTCTTTTACCCACCCAACCTGTTGTTCCTGATCGTGCCACCTGACCGGGCACCCGGCGTGTATGCCTGCGTGCAGCTCGTGATCGCCGGGATCGGCGGCTACGCATTTGGGCGGCGGATCGGCCTCGGTTATGGTCCCGCGACCCTTGGCGGCATCTGCTACATGTTCACCGGCCACATGCTGACGTACCTGCCGTTCCCGGAGTTGTCAGGTGCCACCGCGATGCTCCCCTGGTGCTTCTGGGGAATTGAGAGCGCCGTGCGCCGAGGCACATGGGCACGCTACGCCGTCGCAGGCATGATGCTGGCGCTGGTCGTCCTGGCGCAGATTCAGCTGGCGTTCTATGCCTATGTCGCTGTCGGAGCGTATGCCCTGTTCCGCATGATGACCGGCGAAGCCATTGCAGGACCGCGCCACCGGCTGGTGAGCCGGCTTCTCTTCGCATACATCGTTGGTCTGGCATTGAGCGTGGTGCAGTTGCTACCGGCGATCGCCCTTTCTGCGCAGGGCCAGCGCGCGGATCTCGGCTTTGAACTGGCGCCGCCTGAAGAGTACTTCGGTAGCCTGCTGCGACTCATCTTCCCCGCGCTTGGTGGCTTTCAACGGGTCGGCCCACCGCCGGCCTGGGGGCCACCGACCCTCCAGGTGCCATACCCGTATGTCGGGCTGGCACCGCTGGCACTGGCGTTGATCGGCCTCGCGTGGTCGCACCGCCGCGAGACGGCCTTCTTCGGCGTGCTGGCAGTCGCGGCATTCGCGCTGGCAGTACGCACACCGCTGCTCCAGTTGTTCATCACGCTCATTCCACCCTACCGGCAGTTTGAGGACCATACGCGCTGGTACATGGTCTGGGGTTTTGCGGTTGCGATGCTGGCGGCGCTTGCAGCGCAGGCGCTACGGGATCGGTCCGGCGCGGCTCAGGCGGCGCGCACCGGCTCCTGGCGCGCACGCCTGACCGGTGCGCGGCTCGTGCTCGTGCTCAGCAGTAGTTTCATCGTACTGTGGTCACTGCACCACCTGGCGTTGTTCACGCCGCAATCACGATCTGGCCAGTACGTGACGATGATTCGCGGCCAGCAGTTGCTCCCGCCGCTTATCTTCGCCGCAACCGGCTGTGCCGGCATCGCTCTCCTTCGCTGGCGCCGGTTGCCCGCTGCACTCGCCTTCGCACCGCTGCTGACGATTGTCGCACTCGACATGGCGTGGTATGGCGCCGGCTTCAATACCTCGGTCAACCCGGCGATCGCCCGGCCAACGACGGACCTGACGCGCGAACTGGCAGCGTATCCGCCCGATCTCCAGCTCTACCGCACGCTTTACCCGCCAACGCGCCAGATTGCGTTCCTCCAGACACAGCCGGGACCGTTTCGTATCCTCGGCGCCGACTATGATGTTCTGCCTCCCAACCTCGCTACCACCTACGGTCTCGAAGATGTACGCGGCTACCATTCACTCTATGCCGCGCGTTATAACCGCCTGGCGCGCCTGATCGACGGCAAAGATTACCGTCGCACCAGCGAAGGCAATACCAGTCTGCGCGCATTCTTCACCTCTGCCTATAACCACCCGCGCCTGCTTGCCATGTTGAATGTGCGCTATATCATCTTTGCACCCGGTAGCGCAACAGTTGAACGTTACTCGAATCTCGAACTGGTGCACGAAAGCGATGAAGGTCGCATCTACCGCAACGCGGCGGCGTTACCGCGCGCATGGCTCGTCTATCGTGCCGAGGTTATCGCGAATGATGGCGCGCAACTCGATCGCATGGCGCAACCCGATTTCGACCCGGCGACGCTGGCGGTAGCGCCGGAGCCGTTGCCGCCGCTCGGCCCGCCACCCGCCGTCGCCGATCCCACGCCAACCGTCCACTACGCCGCCAATACCGTTACCATTGAAGCGCAGGCCACAGCGCCGGCGCTCCTGGTGCTGGCCGATACCTATTACAATGGCTGGGAAGCGTATATTGACGGCGAACCCGCGCGAATCCTGCGGGTCAACTACACCCTGCGCGGCGTCGTGGTGCCCCCCGGGCGGCACACCATCGCGTTCGTCTATCGTCCCTGGCCCTTCATTGTCGGCGGCATCATCAGCCTGGCAACCCTGGCTGCACTGCTGGTCGCCGGCGTACGCCACACCGCGCGCCGCTCACCCGCCACCTGGCCGAAATCACCTGGCGCATAATATCCTGACGACGCTTCCTCTCGTGCTTTCCGTCTCCCCGCATCGTACCAGATAGATTCTTGCCACCTTCCCAGAGTGACTTGCATGCTCAATGGCACATTTCACCGGGCCAAAACAAATTATCACCATCCATCCTCTTGACTATACTCAGCAAACATGGTAATATTCACCTGTCAAACGTTATTTATCACCAATTCTCTGAAACCAGTTACCGCAGGTCCCATACATAGAGGAAGAGCGCAATGCATCCTGTTATCACCAGTTGCCCGGTCTGTGGCGAATCGCTCACTGTCACTCGCCTGGAATGTGGTACATGCCACACCGCGATTGAAGGCCATTTCTCACTCGGGCGCCTTGGCCGGCTGTCGCGAGAGCAACTCGACTTCGTCGAATTGCTGGTGAAGAACCGCGGCAACATCAACGGCGTGGCGAGCGATCTCAAGGTTGCCTACAACACGGCCCGCAGCCGCCTCGACGATATCGTCGCCACCCTCGGCTATACGCCGCCTGCGGAAGGGACGCGGTCCGATCGACGTACGGTGCTCGACCGCCTGGCGGCGAAGGAGATTTCGGTTGAGGAAGCAATGCGACTGCTGAGGTCGTAGGGAGGTTCGAATGGCGCTCATGGAAGACCGCCTGCGAATCCTGCGCATGATCGAGAGTGGCCAGATCTCCGCTGAAGAAGGCGCGCGATTACTCGAAGCGTTTGCCGACGAGGCCGTGCGGGAACGCGCCCGCGCCGAAGCTCGTTCGCGGTCGCTGCGTGTCGTCGTCACGGAGCTCGGCTCGCGCAGGCAGAAGATCAATGTCACGATTCCAGCCAGTCTGGTGGAAGTTGGCCTGAAACTTGGCGCACGCTTCTTTCCGCGCAACGCGCAGTTCGGTAGTGACGATGTGCTACGCGCCATCGAGCGCAACGCGCCTGGACGGATCTTCGAGTTCCAGGATCTCGAGGAAGGCGAGCGTATCGAGATTTTTGTAGAATAGGAGCCTACTGTAATGCCAGTCAAGCACATAACCGTCGGTGATGCGCCGCGCATTCGTTTCAAGCGTTGCGCAGGATCGCTGCGTATTGAGCCGGGCGAAGCAGGCCTGGTCGAAGTCCAGGCCGATGCGGATCAGGAGATTGCCCTGGAACAGCATGAGGACGGCATCCTTCTGCAGGGCGAGATCGCGGGTGATCTCAGGCTACGCGTGCCGGCGAGCGCGAGTGTCGCCGGCGCACTGAGTGAAGGCGATGTCGTGGCCGCCGGTATTGCGGCGTTCACACTTGACCGTGCCGAAGGGAGCGTGCACCTCGAGGCGATCGGCGACGTGGTGACGCTCGGCGATGTCGAAGGCGATCTTATGGTCGCGCGCGCAGGGTCGCTGCGCGCCAAAGCTGTCGAAGGGAGCGTACAACTGGCGGCTGTTGACGGCGCGGTTCAACTCGACGAGGTCGAGGGCGATCTCAACATCGCCGGCGCGGGATCAGTTGAGGTGCGGCAGGTCGAAGGCGATCTGCGCATGGTTGATATTCGCGGTGAAGCATTGCTTGAGCACCTTCAGGGCGATGTCCTGGTTGAACGAAGCGAGAGCCTGCGGGTTGTGGGGTTGATTGAGGGTGATGTCCGCCTCAGCCGTATTGGCGCGGTGACGCTCAATGATGTGTCCGGCGACATCAGTGCCACTGACGTCCAGAGCCTGTCGGTTGGCGCGATTGCCGGCGCGTTGCGCGCGGAGGCCATTGGTGAGATCTGCCGGTTTCGCGAGCTCGAGGGCGATCTGCGGTTCCGCCAGAGCGAGCGCGCCACGGTCGAGGGTGGCAGCATCGGTGGTGATGCCCGTATTGAACAGGCGCGCACCGTCACCCTCGGCGCCGTCGGTGGCGACCTGACCGTACACACGATTGCCGGTAGTGTCAGCATCGGCAGCGTCGGCGGCAACGCAAGTTTCATCGATATCGGCGACACGTTCAATGCCGGCAGTATCGGTGGCGATCTGACGGTGCGTACCGCCAGTGTGGCGACTCATATCGGGCACATTGGTGGTGATCTGACACTGGCGGTACATTTTGCGCCTGGCAGCGCCATGAAGTTGAGTATCGGCGGCGATGCCCGCGTCGAATTGCCAGACGACGCCAGCGTTACCCTTCGCGCCACGGTAGGCGGCACGGCGCGCGGCCCTGGGGTTGCTGTGGGCAGCGGTATGTTCACCGCCATCTACGGCGAGGGCGCCGCATCGCTGGAGCTTTTCGTCGGCGGCGACCTGGCGCTTCGCGGCCCGGCGCCGAAAAGTTCGAGCTCGATGGGTGAGGGTTGGGGCCGCTTCGGCGAGCATGGTGACCATCAGTTCGATGACGAGGTGGGGCGCTGGGCAGAACAGTTCGCTGAAGAGATGGGACGCTGGGCAGAACAGTTCGCTGTAGAGATGGGGCGCTGGGGTGAGGAGTTCGGCAAAGACATGGGCCAGCGTGGCGCAGAGTGGGCACGCCGGTCGCAACGCAAGGCCGAAAAGGTGCGGCGACGGGTCGAGCAACGCATGCGTGAGGCCGCTGAACGCGCCCATGAAGCCGCACGGCGAGAAGGCCGGCCACGCGATGTGCGCGTGCGAATCAATGACCGTGAATGGCGCTTCGACGAGGAGCGTCTGGAGCGGCTGAAGCGGGAGGCTGCCGCCGCGGCTCAGTCGGGGATCATCGGTGCGCTCGAAGCGGTGGAACGGGCACTTGCAGGACTCGGTATCTCCAGGCCGCCTGTGCCACCCGTGCCGCCATCGGCGCCACCACCGCCCGAAGCGCCATCGGCGCCACCACCGCCCGAACCGGCGACCGGCGCTACCATTCGTATCAATATCGAGCATCCGGAGACGCCACCACTGCCCGAGCCCGTGACCGGCGCCACGACCCGCATCGCGACCGGTGCAATGAGCGCGGGCGAAGCATCAGGCGGTACCACGCCCGAAGAAGAGCGCATGGCCATCCTGCGTATGGTCGCCGAAGGACGCATCTCGCCCGAAGAAGCCGATCTGCTGCTTGAGGCGCTGAATACGTAGGAGCGGCGCCGGCCGGTGGAACCCGGTACACAGGTGGCGGTGGGCCGCGGCCCACCGCTGCTTCTTTTGCGTCCACATCATCCAGACAGCGACGAACTCGTATATAATGATCCAGGAGTGTGCAGGCCCGCCTGTGCACGCCACTGCCTGAGATGCTGTATGCGGTGGCGCGTTTCTGGGCTTCGCCATAGCCTGTGGCAGTGAGGAGCATGGAGCGCCATGGATCAGCCCACACCGGAAGAGATCAGCGCCGAACTTGAGCAACTGGCCGAGGAGCAGATTACCGACCTCGACGCCGATGCGAACGATCGTGCACGCCGCGGCAGGCAGCGCCGCACGCGCGTGGCGACCATTTATGCGCAGGGACGGCTGGTGACTGCGCGCGACCATTACCATGCGGCGCTCATTATGCTGTATGGCGAAGAACTGGCACACTGGGAGTTATCGCGCTCGCTCGCGCGCCGCGCCGTCGCCCTGGGGGATACGCGCGCCTGGTCAATCATTGCCGCCTCGTGGGACCGCGCACTCCTGGCGCGTGGTGAGCCACAACGCTTCGGTACCCAGTTCGTGCGCGAGAACGGGCGCTGGACGGTCGGGCGCGTTGACCCGCGCGTCACCGACGCTGAACGCGCCTTCTACGGCGTGCCGCCGCTCTGGGTACAACGCCAGAGCGCCGAACAACTGCAACGCCGCGAGGATGCAGGCTGAGTGCCACCAGCGAGCACCTCAACTCAGTAAAGCCTGGCAGTTTCAGCGCCCGGCTATCCGGCAAAGAGTGCCGCTTGCGCGCGGTACCGCTCCGGCGTCATGCGATCCAGTGATGCAAGGGTCGCCAGCAATTCTGCGCGTGTGTACCCCTGTGCCCTCACCTGTGCCACGTATCCAGGCCATTGCTGCGTGAGGTTGACAGACGCCTGATACCGCCACCCGGGGCCTGGAAGAAGGGTCACCGGGTACGCGCCCGCCGTGGCCTGTTCGACATCCGGCCCTCTCAATGGTTCCAGTGGCCGACGACGGGACCCCTGCTCAATGGTGATACTCAACCGGCGACCGGGTCCGTGGTACGTGACGGCATACCCCCCGTTCGATACGGCCGAACTCAGGAGCGCCGCCGTCGTGCCCGGCGGAGGATCCGGCAGCAGAAACGCGGCGCCCGGGGTGTGCTCCAATGGTATGACCTGGTCGGGCGCTATGAGTGGAAACTCCGGCGCAGCGATCCCTTGACGCTCAACAAACGTTCCTTCGCCATTCCACGCAAACGCAATGCTGAAGGTCGCAATCTCATCACGGGCATCCACCTCACGACCACCCTCGTACATCCAGACCATGCGGCTCACCTGCTCGCCATCCACAGGTCCAACCAGTTCGCGTATCTCGCGCAGCGTACCGCTGGTTACATCGATCGCCAGCAAGATCGTTGCGCCGGCATCACCTGCTCCAGGCGCATCGGGAGGCAGGCCAAGAAGACTCGTGCCGCGAAATCCGATGACCTCCAGTTGTGCGCCATCATCGGACTGCCGCCGCCCCCAACTCCGAAGTTCTGCGGATCGCGCCTGCAGAAGATACGCTCGCGGCACTGCCCATGCGCCGCTATTCAGACGCGCCTGAAGCAAGCGCGGCTGTATCTCAGGAGCGGCCATGATCCATATGCGCAACGGCGCATCACGATCCACTGTTCCGCCAGACGGCGCGCCATAGGCGGGAGTCAGCGCATACCACGCCTGACCGTTCCGGTCAAACAACTGGAACTCATATGGTCCGCCACCCTGCTGATGCACCAGTTGCACCCGGTGCTGGCCGCGGTCACGATCGATCCACAGGTCACCGCGGAGATTGGCATAGGTCTGGTCGGCAAATGTCCAGCGTATCAGGTAGCTACCGCGCCAGATCCCCTCACCTGGCGCTGGAATATAGAGACTCTGCTCCGCGCGCGTGACAAGCTCACTCAATGGAAGCGATGGCACCGGCGCAACCACTCCTCCCGCTTCCGGGTTCCCGCGAGGCCAGACGAGCAACGCGACCAGCACCAGCACTGCCAGCGGCAGCAATGCGCGCCTTGCCCATGGCCCCGCCAGGAACCGGCGCACTGGCGAACGCGTATCGGGAGTCGCGGCTGCCAGCACGCGCGCCGCCAGTTCATCCGAGAGACGAACCGTGCGCAGCGCGTCGCGTACTGTGTACTCCGCGCGCGTTGCGATGTTGCGCCAGTCGCGCGCCGCCGCACGGCACGACTCGCACAGCGCCAGGTGGCCACGCACCGCCGGGTCGGCACGGGCGACTGCTTCCCCAAGCACGATTGCCGCGCGTGTCGCGCGGCATGTCTCAGGCGCCTGTTCTGCGTCAAAGGCATCCAGGTCAGCCTCAGGCGCAAGATCCGGGGCCAGTGCAAGCAACGCATCACGTACAGCGCCGCGCCGCGCCAGGCTGGCAGGATCGCGGCCCGGGTCGTGTTCCGCCGGCTCAAATGAACGCAACGCCGCCATGCCCAGCGCAAGGCGCTGCGCACGCGGCAGGCGAGCCACGGCTGCGAGTACGGGCGCAACGTCGGGCCGGTCCACCGGCGAACGCGCCCAGGCCGGGATGGCTTGCCGGCGGAATGGAGTATGCTCCACCGGCAGATGTTCCATGATCACAGCCGCCACCACGCGCGCATCCACTGATGCTACGTGCTGGAACCGGCGCGCTGTACGGACCAGCGCCTCACCGGCTGTGCCTGGATCTGGTGCAAGCAAGATTGCCAGCCGGTAGAGATCGTCACCATCACGGCGCAGCACCTGCTCGAAGGACATGGCGGGCGTATCGGCCAAACGATCGTTCTCCTCCTGACCCTCTGCGTTACTGCACAACGACGCGATGTTCAACGCTTACCCGGTTGCCGGAACGATCGCGCGCCGTGAGCGTGAACCGGTATGTGCCGGGGGCAGGTCCATCCATTATCAGCGCCTGATCCGTGCCAACCGTCACGCCATCCAGGGTCCAGGTCATATCGGCAACCGCGCCATCTTCGCGGTCCGACGCCCGGCCAGTAAGCAGCAGAGGCGCCCCGGCAGGCAGCGTATCCGGCCCGTCAATCCACACCTGTGGTGGCACATCGTCAGGCGCGGCGGCGATCGAAGCCCCGGCGATCATCATTGCCGTACCGCCGCCGGCGGGAACGATCTCGAACCGGCCGCTGCCGCCGCCGGGTAAGGCCTGCGCATCAATCTCCAGCCGCCCGCCTGTGACATCAACCCCCAGCGTCGTCCAGCGCGTTCCATCGTGCGTATACCGCACCAGCGCCGGTACCATGGGATTCGGCCAGGAAAGGGTGAATCCTCCTTGATCACGTCCCTGGAGCGCCGGCGCAGGAACCGCCGCAACCGGCGCTCCGGCAAGCGTCTGTTCGGCCAGTGCAATGCCATTATGGATCAGGCGCAGGCGGGCAACCACGCCGCGCGGCGCCGGAACTACCGCCGCAATCCGGCGATATGCATGCTCACCTGTATGGTCGTGCAGCGCAGCCTCTGCGCCGTAGTGGTATGGCCCTTCAGCCTCCAGAACGGCAACCGGGTAGGCTGCGAGCCTCACACCCGAGGCATCGAGCACCTCAATCATGTACTCGCTCGTCAGGGGCGGATCAAGCGCCGTGTCGGCAAGGGCGTACACCGGCTCCAACAACGCAGATCCATTATCCGCCAGAACGGCGCGAACCAGCAATCCCGACCCACTCTGCACCTCAGCGCCGCCGTTCGTACGCTGATTATCCAGTAATCCCTGGTACGTGAAATCCGACAGCCATTGTGGCCGGCAGTAACTCATCACATCCTTCGTAGTATCGGGCGCGACCGGGCTCCAGACACGGGCACGGCTGATATCCAGGCCGTAAACATCCATTCCTATCGAGGCGGAAGCGTACGGAAATGGCTGGCGCGGGTCACCGCTCACGCCACACGGCGCATGGTAGCGGCCGAGGTTATGGCCGATCTCATGCGCCGCCAGTTGACCGGCTTCGTCCGTGCCGGCCAGGTCAAGCCCGACCGACGCGCGCTGGCCGACCCAGCCAATACCGGCAATACCACTACTGAACCAGCGATCCGTGCCGTTGGCAATCGGGACCAGGCCGTAATAGACACGTGATCGAACGGCACCGTCGCTTTGCTTGACCGTCGTCACCAGGTCGAGCAGGCGCTCCCACTCGGCGCTACTACGTAGATCGCCTGTAAACGCGACAGGCGCGCGGAGTGTGACATTGACCTGGCTGACCGGGTAGCTGCGCAGGATCCAGTCGCTGATCGTATCGCGGGCCGGCGCCGGGTAAACGCGCCCGTTCGGCAGGTGCGTATACTGAATGGGAACAACGGTTATGGCAAGCTGCGGAACGCTCAGGAAGGTAAGGGTTCTCGACGCACGGTTATTGGTTTCGTTCGCCTCGGCAATCACATTATCGGGATCCACGACGATACTGAGTTGAACATCGCCGGAGAGCCAGTCGGCGGGCAGGGCGACATTGAAACTGCTGGCATAGTCGCCACGCGAGGAGCTGGTTGTGACCGCGCGTGGCCCGGAACGGCGCGGCGAGCCGGGCAGAGCCACGCCATTGCGTGTCGCCGATACTTCAACCACGACACCATCGATCTGCGCCACCCCCGTACCGGTTACATACACCCGCGCCACCGTGGCGCGCCCGGCGACCATCGGCACACTTCCGGCGCCATTCTGCACCGATTGCGTGACCTCGACGAGATCGAGCCGCAGATCAGCCGCAGCGCGCGTGATCAGTGGAAGGTAAGCGACCGTGCCTGCGGTGGGCACATTGTCGCTTGCGCGCATCGCCCCGCCGTTCGGAATGAGCGCCAGCGCCAGCAGGAGTATGACGATGACGAACGGCGTCTGCCAGTATATCTTCATAGAGCAACCATCCTGTTGGTACGTCCGGCCTTATGAACTCCCCCGAAAAGGAGCAGCGCGCCAGCCCCACCCGCAGCAAGCGCCGGCCCGACAATCAGTAATGCGACAAGCAGACGGCGGACCCGGCCAACCTCGCTGCGCAGCAGATAGCCGGGCCAGAGGTCGGTCGTATGGCGCACCGTCGGAACGAAATACCATCCCCAGCGATACCGCGGGCTGGCCGGCGGAGGCTCGATAGCTGCATCTGAAAGCGGCAGCCGTACACCACGTGCATCAACCGCGTGAAGCTCCCTGACTTGCACACCAATGAACCGCCGGCGTTCGGTCCCGGATATTGTCTGGGCGAACGTGTTGGCGCGCAGGGTCAGCGTCGCTCCGGACGGCACCAGAACGCGCACCCGGCTTCCAGTGCCCTGCCGTAGCACGAATTGTTGTCCCTCCAGTTCGAGTACCGGCTGGCCCGGCGGGGCATCCGCCGGCCGATCGTCACGTATGTCGAGACGAATACGCACCAGCCCGGTACCCGCACAGGTCATCGCGCCATAGTGGCCTGTCATACGTGGCAGGAGTGAGTCGCGCGCTTCGGGGTAATAAAAACCGTCGCCCAGGACACATTGATCCGTGCCATAGCGCGCGCGAAGGCGGTCGGCAAGGATCCGCCAGTGCGCCAGCAGCGGCGAGTCTGCCGGGTTGAAGTAGATCTGTCGCAGCGGGATCTCAGTATTGAGATAGACGCCAGGGTTGACAAGCACCCCCGCGAGCGCATTGACGACGCCGATCACCAGGAGGGCGCCAGTAGCCACGCTGATCAGCGCCGCGTTGGCGTGCAACGCGACGCGATCGAACAACGGCGCGGCCAGAGCCAGGAGCAGCGGCACAATCGGCAGCAACAGGCGTGGCCCCCAGACACCGCCGCCATCCCAGGCATGCCAGCGAGCATACAGAACAACAGGCACGGCAGCCAGCAACGCCAGCATAGCGGCTTCGGCGCGCTGGCGCCGCCAGAGCAGCAGCACACCTGGCAGCGCCAGCACGGTCGCCGGAGCATACAGAAACAGGCTCTTCCCAGGGCTCAACAGCAGGCCGGACAACCCGTTCATCAGCGGTGTCGTGAATGCCTGCGCCTCAGAGCCGTACCCACTTGCAAAGAGGTTGCCGAAGCGAATCCAGTTATAACCGGCCACCAGCACGCCACCCGGGGCCAGCGCCAGCAACCAGAGGCCGACACTCAGCAACGGCTCACCAGAACGCGCGGTGCTGGAGGATCCCGGGTATTGACCGGTAAATGCGGGCGATCCGGCGCGGTGCCTCAGGTATGCCGTGACCGCTACATACAGCCCGAGGATCGGAATGGCGACACCTGCAGCAATGTGCGTTGCGAGCAATGCGCCGGCTGCGAGACCGGATGCCAGCAGCGCCTGGCGGCCCACCTGGCTCCGCGCGGCATACGCACGTTCGACAGCGATCAACAGCAACAGGCCGGCCAGCGGTTCCGAAAAGAACGTGCGCGCATACGGCCATGCCAGGGTCGCCAGACCAAAGGAGAGTGCCGCAAGCCATCCCGCCCGCCGGCGATAGCCAAGCGACCGGACAAACCCGCCGAGCAGCGCGCCGGTCGCCGCCGTGACAGGGGCATTCATCAGGCTTACGCCGAAGCGAGTCAGGTACTCGTAGACCTCAACCGGCGCGCCGGCTGCCAGGAGCGCACCAGCACCGAAGAACGGCAGCGCCGCCAGCGATGGGAGCATGCCGTACGGCGAGAACATCTGCCCATTGCGGCCCTCGCGCAGCGGCATAGGCACCAGGTCATCCCCCACGACGGCAACATCGGCCCGGGTAACGATGCCACGGGTCACATAGTACATTGCCTCTTCGTCCGGCGAATAGAGATGGCCACTCGCAGTTAGCACGTACACTGCAAGCAAGCAACAAAAAGCAGCGAGCGCGTCACGCCGGCGTGACGCCTCCCTGCCAGCCGTCAATGCCTGCGGTGCAGGTGTTGACCGATTCGCTCTACGCACAGCGGGCATTATACCGCGTGTTCAGCGCCCTGCCGCGTGTAGTGACGCAATATATTGCTGCACTGCCCAGTACGCCGGG
>Ga0272446_1003875_pt1 | contig 18320 bp, 16 predicted proteins | sample YNPCB0061_FD_194587 | JGI IMG/M metagenome (GOLD analysis project Ga0272446, IMG submission 194587) | Hot spring microbial mat communities from Yellowstone National Park, WY, United States - YNP-CB-006-1 | ecosystem: Environmental > Aquatic > Thermal springs > Hot (42-90C) > Sediment | place... | reverse complement strand
TCCCATTCTTCGCGATTTCTACGATTGACTCTTCTGATGCTTGAACTAATTCGGCCAGGAGATATTTGCCACGCCGATACCAGTGAGCGATCGCCCATCCCTGAAGGTTCGCTAAAAAGTCAACAACAGAAACAGGGTGAGAAACGGTGCGCTCAAGTCGCACTTCCCCACCCTGAATGATTTGATGCAAGGTGACTCGATTGAGCCCCCGCCTTACAGTTTCAACTTCTGGTAACTCAGGCACAGGTAGACAGCTATAAAAACACCAGGATCACTCAGAGGATTGTAGTGCCTCTATCAAAGCAAAAACAAACACCAGCCCTGGAGTCAACCGGTGATCTTAAAATTCTTCTGAAGCAAACGCTAGACCTGCATCTGTGCCCTCATCGCTCAGAATGCAACCTGAGAGTGACCTCCCTGGGTTGCATTGCGTTTAACTCGATTTTTTCTTTGGTGCTTCGACTTCCAACAACTCTGAAGGTGCAAAGTTATTGGTGTTAATACCCGAATAATTAACGCGATCAAACCGAACGATAACGGAGTATTTGATACCGCTCTGATCAACCGAAGCAACCGTTCCTACATCTTGATACCAGTAGGACTCTTTGCGAAGAACACGCACTTTAGAACCACGCTGAACCATGGGTGTGTTTTCCTTTCTGTGTTTTTCTTTTGATTGTTATGCTTCAACGCACGCAGCATTATTGCTCTACAGCTTACTACGGGGAAGAAACACCGTTGTTATCCGTACCAAGACTCGCAACAATCCTATACAAAAAGTTATGCTCAGCAACCTTAATCGCACTAAAGGTTGGACTGTTTCTTCCATATCAGGAACCGTATTTAGTTACAGTAAGCCAAGTTACTATCACTACTACCAACGCGGCTGTTATAGAGCCAACCCGTTGCCCCACCTGGAGGAATCGTTGGGCTAAAGCTGATTTCGACCCAGTTATAGCCATCGGCAACGGCGGTGCTGATTGAACCGTTAGGCTTTAAGACGGCAAACACGCGATCGCCCCGTTGGGCCTGAGCAATCACATTGGAGTTGCTATCGCCTGCCGGAATCTTCGGTTGATTGCGCACATTAATGACCGCCGGGTTAAGGATAATGCGGCAAGAAGTGCGGGCTGGTGCCTCGCAGGTTTTCAGCACCCCTGTTTGCACATATCCCTGAATCGGTGAACGAATTGCAATCATGCCCCCTTGAGCCGCGCCAGCGAGGGTGACCTGTTCATTATTTGCCAGAATGCGGAGGGCTGAGGTCAGGGTAGAAGCCCCAGAAAAGACAGGGGTAGGGCGATTAGCGGCCCGACACTGACCACTCAGATCCTGAGTATTGAGGGGTTCAACGGTTTCTGCTTGGGCAAAGACAGGTGCGGTCATTGTAACCAGAGGCATCATTGCCAGTAAACACATTGATTTTTTGAAAAAACGTTTGGATTGCATGATCAACGCCTCAAAACTGTGACAACCCAAATCTGGGTAGCCGAGCGTGATTATGCCATGGGTGATGGCATGGCTACGACAAATCTAAAAATTATTAAGACCGGCGAATATTCAGGCAGCACCAATCTCTACGTTTCCACAGAGCGGCAACGACCCAATGGTTTTCTTCAAGGGTATCGGCTACGGGCTTTGCCTGATCGACTAGCAGACCACTCAAAATGCCCCAGGTTGTGGGGTGAGTAATCGCTGTCATCGCCGGAATCAGATCGATAATCACTTCTGCCAAAATATTGCAGACAATGCCGTCCACCGGCTGGCGGATCATTTCCGTCAATCGATCCACACTGCCCCGATCAACAATCAATTGCTCAGCCGCCAAGCCATTTAGCGCCCGATTCTCCAGCGTGGCCTTGACCGCCAATGGATCGACATCGACAGCATAGACCTGCTTTGCGCCCAGCAATAGGGCACCGATCGCCAAAATCCCAGAGCCACAGCCAATGTCCGCAATCACTTGGGTCTGGGGGGCTTCTCCCAGCCGCATTTCCAGGGCTTCCAGGCAAAGTTGGGTGGTCGGATGATCCCCTGTACCAAAGGCGCTACCTGGCTCTAGCCGCAAAAGCAAGCGATCGCACTGCGCTGGTAAATCAAGCCAGGCAGGATAAATCAAAAAGCGATCGCCAATTTCTTGGGGCTGCCAGTGCTGCTTCCAATTGCTGGCCCAATCTTCTTCATCAATCAGATGCCACTGCACGGTCGAGGGAGCGAACCCCATGCAGAGGGCATCCTGCCGTAGGAACAAGGAAAGTGCGGCCAAATCCAGGAGCTCAGCCTGTTCCTTAGGTAAATAAGCCGTTACCCAGCTCACTCCTCCCCTGCGATAGTTGGCCGTGCCACTACAGCCAAAGCTATCCAATCGCCAGAAAACCGTATCCTCCAGAGCCGGATCGCAAAACACTTGAATTTCCCACCAGGTATTTGCCATAGAAAGTACGGGGAAATAGAAATAGAGGTGAAGGCTGTCGCCTAACTCCTCGCAGGATACTATAACGACTGGCACAAAAAGTGTGAAGCCGGACTTAAACCTTGCCTAAGTCCCGATCCATGGTTGATCGATATACTTGGTCAGAAATCTGAAGACAAAACCAAGTGCTCAAACGTCGATGCTGACTAGGCTTTTTGACTCACGGTCGCCATGTTTCTCAGGGCAACCGCTTTAGATCACTATAGGTCACTGGTACAGGACAGCAAAAATCAGCCGACGGTTTAGACAGCCTAAACCACGGATGCACTCAGCCTTTTCACTTTGAATTTTGCATTCTGCGTAGTGGCACTAGCGACTTTCACGAATGCGGAGGGTATAAGCGGGGGTTCGATCCTTCGCATAGGTAGTGACCCAAATCTTATAGGTGCCAGGCAGCCACTGCCCAGCAATACCAGGATTTTTGTTGTCTTCATCGTCGTTGCACCAAACTCCTCCTGGCCCTTCGATCACCAGGGCGGTATCTTCTTCACTCTGTACTCGAATACTCAGAGCATTGAAAAAGGCCCGCAGGGTGAGGGTAAGGTGAGGCTCGCGTTTAGTAAAGCCAGTACATTCCCCTGTGGGGGTGCTTTGCCGATTGACCAGGCTAACAGCGTCGATCGCACCGCCCGCCACCCCTTTAATCGTAATGGGATTTGGCAAAAAACCGGGGGCAATTGTGGCTGTCTCTGCGAACGCAGGCATCACCAGCAACGAAGGTATTAGGGCGATCGCCCCTGCCGCAATAAACCGATGAGACCGCATGGTACTTAGCATCACATAACGTCACTGACATCAATACCTTCTAAGAGACGCAGGCAGCCAAGTTAAGGTTCCAGCCCTAAACTTCGACCAAAGTAAGTGCCTGTTGCAAGCGCAACTTGTCTTGGCCTAACTGGTTCAGTAAAAGCCACGACTGCACTAAATCTGGCCCCTGCAAAGAGCCAGTCAGGGCTGCACGTAGGGTTTTCATAATCAACCCTTTTTTCAACCCATGGGCTTTTACCACCTGTTGCACAATCGCCTGAGCATCCGCCTCCGTCAATGGGGTTGAAGGGATCGCTGCTGCAACTGCCGCAATCGCCGTGGCAGCTCCTGGCTGACCGAGTTGGGCTGTGGCCTCTGGGGTGTAAGTCAACATCTGGGCAAACAGGTACTCGGTCATCGGCACCGCTTCTTCTAGGCGTGTGAGGCTCTGAGATACCAGATGCGTGACTTGTTCTAACCAGGGCCGCTGACCCTGCCAATCAAACGTGTACCCAGCTTTTTGCCAATAGGGAATGAGTAGATCAGTTAATTGGGCGATCGGCATCTGGTGCAGGTATTGGCTATTAATCCAATTCAATTTATCCCAGTCAAATTTAGCGCCTGCCTTGTTGACTCGGGTAAAACTAAACTGCTGAGCGGCCTCTTCTAGGGTAAAGATCTCAGCCATTCCTTCCGGGGGTGACCACCCCAGCAGACTCATGTAATTGGCGATCGCTGGGGCAACGTAACCCATCTGTTGAAAATCCGAAATTGAGGTAACACCATCCCGCTTAGAGAGCTTTGCCCCCTGCTGATTCAAAATCAGCGGAGTATGGCCAAATTGTGGCGCTGTTGCCCCCAATGCTTCATAGAGCAAAATTTGTTTCGGCGTGTTCCCAATATGGTCTTCCCCCCGAATCACATGACTAATCGCCATATCAATGTCATCCACGACCACCACAAAGTTGTACAGGGGTTGCCCAATTTCGTCGCCCCCCGCTTGCCGGGCAATCACCATGTCGCCCCCCAAGTCGCGCCCTTTCCAGGTCACTGTGCCACGAACCAGATCCTGCCATTGAATTTCGCGCTCATCGTCAATCATGAAACGAATTACCGCTGGTCGGCCCTCGGCAGCATAGGCAGCCTGTTGTTCAGGGGTGAGGTGACGATGGCGATTGTCGTAGCGAGGCGCTTCGTTGCGAGCTTTTTGGGCCGCTCGCATTTCCTCTAGTTCTTCAGGGGTGTCGTAGGCCCGGTAAGCCAAACCCCGATCTAACAGGGCTTGAATCTGCTGACGATAGAGATCCATGCGTTTGGATTGAAAGAATGGCCCCTCATCCCAATGGATTCCTAGCCATTGCAGCCCATCCAAAATATTTTGGGTAAACTCAGGCCGCGATCGCTCCAGATCCGTATCTTCGACACGTAAAATAAATTGGCCTCCCTGATTTCTGGCAAAGAGCCAGTTAAACACAGCGGTACGAGCTGTCCCAATGTGTAAGTTACCGGTGGGGCTGGGTGCAATCCGAACGCGAACGGTCACAGTCTTTCTCTCTATTAGTAATTAGCAGTTTCCTCCTATGCTATCTGACTTTGAGTCATCCGACCGAGGGGCGACCCTTTCCAAACCGTGAGTAGGTTGCTCGCTAGGGGGTGACGGCTGCTCACCAGCCTTCGACCCCGATGGACGAAACAGGCGAGCATGGTCTGGATGGTAGAGGTGCGATCGCGCCTTCTGGGGGGGCTGGGGTTGTCCTAGCAGGGCAATTTCGGGAGGAATCGTAGCTGCCGCCAAGGCTGGGCTCACGATATACAAGGTCGTACGGCTGAGCTGTTCACGTTCGGTCAGGTGGGCCATCTCAGCCAGAGGCACCAGCCAGAGGCGTTCATCCGGCCAACCCAAACGAAAGCAAACAGCAACAGGAGTGTCTGGCCCGTAGTGTTGCAACAACTGAGTCTGAGCCTCAACAACATGCCGTGCGCTCAAATAGAGACAGAGACTAGCCTGGTGCGCCGCGAGGGTTGCTAACTCTTCGGCAGCGGGCACCTGGGTGCGGCCACTCATACGGGTCAGAATAATGGTTTGCACTTGTTCTGGCACGGTTAGCTCTACTCGGAACCGGGCCGCAGCGGCCTGAAACACACTGATCCCTGGGATGACCTCAAAGGGAACCCCCGCATCTAGCAATGCTTGCATTTGTTCTTGAGTGGCACTGTAAAGACAGGGATCGCCTGAATGCAGTCTGACAACTGATTTTCCGGCTCTTACCCAGGCAATCATGAGGGCAAGCAGTTCTTCCAGGGTTTTATCAGCACTCCCAATTTTCTCGGCATCTCTCCGGGCCAACTGCAATAGCTGATGGGGTATAAGCGAATCGGCAAATAAAATCACATCGGCCTGACGAATCAATCGCTGGGCCTTAACCGTGAGTAGCTCTGGATCGCCAGGGCCAGCCCCAACGATATAAACAGCAGCGGGTAGTGGAGCAACGGTGGAATTAGGGGCAGAAACCATGGGATGCAAATGCTTGGGAACAGGCACAGAGGAATCCTTGAAAATGGGCGATCGCAATTTTTTTGCCCGACAAAACTTAAAATGAGGGAGATAGCTAGAGCGAGAGAGGCTTATGGCAACTTCCTGCCACATTATCGTAGAAGGTAACCCAGCAATTGTTTACATTAGCCGTGGGGGTAGCCCTGAGAAAATGTTGCCAGTGCTAACCAAGTTTTTGGCAAAGTTCTGGCAAGAGCGCGATATTTCGGGAGAGGATATGGATACTCCAGAATGCCTGGTAGCCCAGGTGACGGCTCGATTCGCCTATGAAACGGCTGAGGATGATTTTTCGAATCTAAAGGTCGGTGTCAACTACTATCCCAACGTAGGTTATCTCTACCGTATTTCTCGCGATCGCCAAGTGAGCGTTTGGCAGCCCACCGACCCCTATCGGCAAAATCCTCAACGGGGGTTAGAGGTCTGTCAGCCTTGGTCACCGGCGAAGGCCTCCCGATAGGAGCGGGATTAGAAGGGGCCAGTACCACGATGCGAAATTCAAAATTCAACTCAAAGTGAAAAATCTTAGTGCCTCAGTGCTAGTTGATGGAGCAAGGTCTTAGGGCTGGCGGCTAGAAGCCATGACCACATCAACTAAACCCACCTAAGCGGGCGATCGGCCTAGTTAGGCCCGATGGAGAAAACTTTGGACATCCATAAATTATTTGACGACAAATCGGAACTTTATGCTCAGGCAAGACCTCGGTATCCTGCTAGTTTGTACCAATGGCTGAAGAGCGTTTGTCTCAATCATGATGCAGTTTGGGACGTTGGTTGTGGCAACGGCCAGGCGGCTATCGACTTGAGCCGCTACTTTAGAAGAGTCGAGGCAACGGATATTAGCGCTGCGCAGATCGCAAATTCACCGAATTGTGAGCGCGTGAGGTTTTCCATACAGCCCGCAGAATATACAAATTTTGCAGAATCGTCGTTTGATGCTGTTTGCGTCGCTCAGGCACTGCATTGGTTCGATTACGAGCGGTTTTGGCCAGAGGTTCTACGAGTTTTGAAGAAAAACGGCGTCTTTGCCGCTTGGGGGTACAGGTGGCCCCAGATCGATTCATCAATAGATGAGGCACTTGAGCAAAGTTTTCTGTCCGTCATTCGGCCTTACTGGGCCAGCCAAAACAAACTACTTTGGGATGGCTACAAGGATGTCCCATTTCCATTAGCACCTCTTGAGGTACCCAGCATCGAATTAACCATGAACTGGTCAGTGAGCCAATTCTTTGCTTACTTGCACACTTGGTCAGCGACGCGCAGGTGTATGGAGGCTCGCGGTTGGGGGTTCTTTAACGAGAGTTTCCAGAAGGTTAGCGCTTTATGGGGTGCCGAAGGAGAGCGTACTGTCGCAATGGATTTTGTTGTGATTGCGGGGAGAAAGATGGCCTAACAAGTTGTTGCGATCAACTGTCTGTTCGGCTGATCACAATACCGAATTCCGAGAATTAATTTCTGAGTTCTAAAAAATAGTTTGTGCAATAAAGTCTCTTAGCAATCTCAAATATTTGTGATTTGCTGTTGCAAAAAACGCTGTGGATGAGATTTCTCAAATATACCTTGATAGGCTGTTGAAGCTGATTTTCTGGCCGAAAAAATTAGCAAAAAATTTATTCTTGTGGAACGCTTAATCAACTCTTAATTAAACGAGCCTTCACCACGAGGAGTTTGACCAACTGCATCACGAATATTTTTATCATCCCCATCCGCATAGGTAACGAAAGATGGCAGCGTTGTACTGAAAAGTTAGGGATGCCCGCCCTTGGTTTTGTCCTAAGCTTTCTGACCAAAGCTATACCAAAGCTATATTTGCAAGAGTTTATGATTTTGAGAATCATCCTCAATCTTCTCAGCGTATCCTAGAAAAGTCGCGTTTAGATTGTTGCAGAATGAATTGGTTAACGGAACCTCTGGGGTACGAGTTTATGCGGAATGCGATCGCGGTAGGTGCCCTAGTTGGCATTCTCTGCCCGGTGGTTGGCAGCTACCTAATCGTTCAGCGGATGGCGCTTTTGGGCGATGTAATTGCCCACTGTGTATTGCCAGGGCTATCCATTTCCTTTTTTCTGGGAATTGATATTTTAATCGGGGCCTTCACTTCTGGAATTTTTGGCTCTGTCTTGATTGCCTGGATCCGGTCACAATCGCGCATCAAGCCCGATGCTGCTATGGCGCTGATTTTTTCCAGTTTCTTTTCTGTTGGCGTCACTCTCATCACCCTACTCAAAAATAAGTTGGATCTGGATAGCTTTCTATTTGGCGATATCCTTGGGGTTTCGTTCCAGGATATTCAGCGTACGCTGGTAATTGCGGTACTGATTTTAGGGCTGGTGCGCCTGTTGTATAAAGAGCTGTTGTTCTACACCTTTGATAAAGTAGGGGCACAAGCAATCGGATTGCCGATCCAAACCATCTACTATGGCTTTATGGCCGCGATTACTCTCACGATCATTGCCAGCATGCAAGCAGTCGGTGTGATTCTAGTGATTTCTCTACTGGTGGGGCCAGCCCTGACTGCCTATTTGTTGACCAAAGAATTACATCAGATGATGCTGATGGGGATGGTAATCGGGGTATTTTCTAGTGTTTCAGGGATCTATCTCAGTTACTACTACAATCTGCCATCTGGCCCGGCGATTGTCCTGGTTTCTTCAGCTCTATTTTTACTGGTATTGCTGTTTAGCCCAAGTCAGGGGATTATCTCCAGACGCTATCGTCACCAGAGGCTCTGAGGGCTGCCCACAGCAATTTTTGGAAAGCCAGCGGCTATCCCTGGTAGTGTGCCAGGGAATGTTGAGGGTTGCAGAATTGCGAACTAAAGTTAGGACATCGCTCAGAGTATGTTTTAAAAGCCGCCTTGGCGACGAAAGTCGCGGCTATACGGACACAACCTGCCGATGCAGGTGATAGAAATCCCTCATTGGCTTGAGTCCGCGTCGGCGGACTTGGTTTGCGTCGTTGCGGTTTTAACCGCCGAACCCTTTTCAAACGCCCTCTCAGGAATAGAACCCTCTCGCATCCCCTTTTCATGCAAACTTCCTAACACATTTGCGTAGTTTTACATGTATGTTTGTGCGGTGGCACTTGGCCTAAGCGCCTTGCTTACAACGCAGACAAGACGCTTTCACGGTTGGTTCTTCCGCATTGACGGTGAAGAAAGTCGCACAAGCCACTTTCCTTATGCCCAAAACAACCCAGAAGGCTAGATTTTCTTGAGCATCAGTTTGACTGATCACCAAGAATGCGGAAGCCCCCCACGGCTCCACGATTTTAGTTGGGTACCCTCAGCTTAGGCTCTGAATCAGCTTACTGGTACTTCACAGAGCACCCATAGGGCTGAGTCGTTGCCTGACGAATGGGTTGACCACTCTTCAAATCCTGGATGGCCATTGTCACGTAGTTATCCGCCTTGGGGATATCTGCTGGATCGGATGAGGGGATGCTGTCGATCGCGCCGTCATAGACCAGTTTCCCTTCTGGGTCAATGATGTACATATGGGGAGTAGTGCGTGCCCCATACAGTCGCCCAATGGTGCCATCTGGGTCAAGCAGTACTGCCGTTGGGCTAGCGTTGCGGCTTTCTGTCAGCTCGTTGGCCTTGGTCTTATCCACACTTCCTTGTTGACCAGGGGCGGAAGAAACTACAGACAGCCAGACAATCCCCTGACCCGTTTTCTCTTGCTGAAGTCTTTGCATATTGCCGGATTCATAGTGTTTTCGCACAAAGGGGCATTCATGGTTTGTCCACTCTAGCACCACGGTTTTGCCTCTAAAATCACTCAGGTTATGGGTTTTACCATTGCTATCAACCCCGGTAAATTCAGGAGCTGTTTCACCAACCCGGGCGACTGTCGCGACGGTTTTAGCTGCGGGATCGGCAGTCTGGGTAGGGGCTTCGGTGGTTGCTCCTTGCGGGCTGGCACTGGTATCAGCAGGCGTCTGAATTGGGCGGTTACAGGCAACGGTAAAGGTCAGGAGGCTGACGATCGCTCCAGTAAAAAGTTGCTTTTTTAGCATCTGTGTTGTCATCAGAGAAACCTTCCTATCTTATGAATGAACATCAACATCAAGGGGCCATTCAGCCGCTGGAGACACCTGAGTCAGGGCATCTCGAATGGTGGCAGGGGATAACACATGGGGCAAAATCATTGGCTCACCCCGATCTAACCCCTGCGGATAGAGGACATAGAGCGGTACGCCACTACGTCCAAACTTACTCAGCGCTTCTGTGATGGTTGCATCGCGGTTGGTCCAATCGGCCTTCACCAGAGCCACTCTTTTCTGCTTGAAGGTGGCCAACACCTCGGGTTGACTTAAAGCAACCCGCTCATTAACCAGACAACTAACGCACCAAGCCGCTGAAAAATTAACAAACACGGGCTGGCCCGATTCACGCAGAGCGGCCAACTGTTCCGGCTGGTAGGGTTTCCAGGTAATAGTCGCTGCGTCTGACTGAGTGGTTTGGGGCGCGATCGCTGCCATCCGCTCCACTACGGGGGCCAGGGTCAGTGCCAGAATGAATGCACCCAAAGCCCCGATCAGACTGACCCGCCGCCAAGGTTGACGGCTGTTCTGGGTTTTCTGGTAAAACCAGGCAGCCAAAGCTATGAGCAATAGGCCGGTCAGGGCGATCGCTAAACCATCGGTGCCCGTCTGCAGTGCCAACACCCACACCAACCATGCAGTCGCCCCATAAATTGGGAAGGCAAGAAACTGCTGGAAGGTTTCCATCCAGGCACCGGGCTTGGGCAGGTAGCGACGCAACCCTGGCAGACAGCTAATCAGCAGATAGGGCAGCCCTAAACCCAGACCCAAAGATAGAAAGATCGCGATCGCCACAATTGGCGGCTGGGTCAACGCGACCGTAATCGCGGTGGCCATAAACGGAGCGGCACAGGGGGTCGCCATCACTGTAGCTAACATCCCCGTAAAAAACTCCCCTGCATAACCCGCACGGTTCGCCAACCCTTGCCCTAAACCCATAACGGAGGCACCAACCACATAGACCCCCGACAAATTAAGGCCAACGGCAAACAACACGTAAATTAAAATCAGCACAAACAGAGGCGATTGCAATTGAAACCCCCAGCCGATCTGCTGCCCTAGGCCACGCAACACCAACAACACCGAGACCAGCACTAGAAAACTGGCCAGCACTCCGAGCATAAACGTCAGCCCATGGAGACGGGCCTGCTTTGGACTTTGTTGTGCCTTTTGGGCTACACCCAACGCCTTAAGGCAGAGAATTGGAAAAACGCAGGGCATCAGATTGAGGATCAGGCCGCCTAACAGAGCCAGCCCCAGTGCCCGCCCCACAGGCACGCTAGAACGCGGCTGTATGGCTTGAGAACCAGTGGTTTCAGGGGTGGCCGCGATCGCCACTGCCTGAGAATCAACAGCACCCCCCAAACCCGAGCGAATGACCAGCACCCCTGAAAGGGTCTCCAGTTGGGTCTGCGAACCCTTGACTAACTGTAATAACAAGCCCTGATCATCGACTGTAACCGCTTGCTCAGCGGCATTTCTAATCACTCCATCCTGATCGGGGAAGAAGCTAACCTGCTGCACCTCTCCCTGCTGAAGTTCGGGCGCATTCACCCGTAATAGCCAAATCTCCGGTTCTGACCGAAAGCTGGCTTGCCACGGAGAAGGCTGAGGCAAGGCTCGCCGCGTTTGCTCAAAGCGAGTCTTCCAGGTCGAATCGGGAGTCGGTGGCGCTGCTGTAACCGGTAGTTCCAGGCGAAAGGTGGCATCTTCAGGCACACACTCCACTTCGCACACCAGCCAGGAAACCTTAGCCGTTAATAAAACCGACTGGCCAGGGGTTAAATCTGACGGGGGAGTTATCTCCGTTAGCAGGAGACTTTCACCCTTGTAGCCAAAGTTAACCAGTGGCCCGATGGGCAGCCGCTCTGGATAAGGATAAATCAGCTCTGTCGCTATAAACCCTGCGGGCAAAGTCCAATTTACCCGGGTGGGGGCACCCGAATCACCGGGATTGCGCCAATAGGTATGCCAGCCTGGACTGGGCTTAAAATGCAAGCCCACCGAGAAGGGTTGGCCCGGCTGAATGTGGGACATCTCGCTGACCAACTGCACTTCTGTGCGATCGCTTTTGAAGGGTATAGCTACAGCCGGTGCTACCCCAATCGTGCTGTAGAAAAACGCGATCGCTACAACTAAGCCTGCGATGCATTTCAAGCATTGTCCAAGGAATTTGAGTCTCTGCATAGTCCCATCTTCTTGATAATGCACAGCGACAAAATCTATCTCTAGAAAGATTAGAGTCAAAAACCCAACAAAAGGTTCAATCGTATCAATCTTTTTTCCTTAGGCTTTTTTTAAGCAAATGGCCGCTGGAAGGCCAGATACAGAATTACAGCGATTTGCATGGATTGTTTTTTAGCCAGAAAGCGAATTGATCACTTCTGGATGACACGAATAATTGATCACTTCTGAATGACACGAATAAGAGTTTAAAATTCTATACTAAAGGAGAGATTCTTAAAGTGGATTGGTGAAAACAAATGACTCCAAATCCAGCGATTATGCAGGCAGTTGAGCACCTTGGCTATCGCGTCACGCCAGGAGATATCGCTGCCCAGGCAGGTATGGATATCAAATTGGCAGAGCAGGGGCTTTTAGCGCTGGCCTCCGATGCGGGCGGCCATTTGCAAGTGTCTGAAACGGGAGAAATTGCTTATCTTTTTCCCACAAATTTTCGTGGGGTTTTGCGTAGTAAGTTTCTCCGTCTTCGTTTACAGGATTGGGGTCGCAAGATTTGGAATGCCCTTTTTTACCTCATCCGGATTTCCTTTGCAATTCTCTTAATTGCCTCAATTGTTTTGATTGTGGTGACGATCGCCTTGATTTTGATTGCCATGAATTCTAGCAGCAGTGACGGCGATCGACGCAGCGATTCACGGGGGAGTGCCATCGTGATTCCCAGACTTTGGTTACCCTACAACTGGTATGGGGTCTTTTCGCCAGGTTATCGCCAACAGCGCCATCAGTACAAAAGTCAGCATGATCGCTCTGCCTCAAATGCAGAGAAGAATCAAATGAACTTTTTTGAGGCAGTTTTTTCCTTTCTGTTTGGGGATGGTAACCCCAATGCGGATTTAGAGGAACGCCGCTGGCAGGCGATCGCTACAATTATTCGAAATCACCGCGGCGCGATCGTGGCAGAACAAGTCGCCCCCTACCTAGACAATGTTGACCAGGGAGACTGTGAGGAATTTGAAGCCTACATGCTACCTGTACTCACTCGGTTTAATGGCAGACCCGAAGTCAGTCCCGAGGGGCACCTAGTTTACCATTTTCCAGAATTACAGGTAATGGCTGCGGAAAATCAACCCCGACCGGTAGCTGCTTATCTCAAAGAGTCCCTATGGCAATTTAGTCAGGCGACTTCTGGGCAGATGATGTTGGCGGCTGGGCTGGGCGTAGTCAACTTGGTGGGGGCGATCTGGCTGGGAATTTTATTGGCCGATGGGGCGATCGCGGCTCAAATGGGTGGTCTGGTTGCCTTTGTGAGTAGTATCTACGGTGTACTATTAGCCTATGGAATCGGCTTCTTGGCGGTTCCCTTGGTCCGCTACTTTTGGCTAAAGTTACGAAATGTCAGGGTATCTGCTCGCAATCTTGCCCGTCAGCAAAGGGCCGAAGCCCTTAACCAAGGCAGGGAAGCATTGCAGCAAAAGCTTGCCTATGCCCGCCAATTTGCCCTAGAAGTTGTCGTTGATCAGGAAAGTCTTGCTTACACAACAGAAACCGATCTAGCTGAACAGGAATATCTGAAAGCTAATCAGATTGACGCAGAATGGCAACAACGATTAGAACGTCAAGGAAAATAACTTCAATTCAGAAAGAAACGATAGGCGATCGCCTTGACCATCTGGCTGAAGCAAAACCAGCACCTTACAAGTCGATGTAAGAGCAATGATTACTGATTTGATCACTCACTTTATTATCGTTGCCCATCGATGATTTCGGTCGTTGGTTTGCATACTGTGGTTTGCATACTGTAAACCTGCCGTGGTTAGGTGAAAAGTCATCTCACCTAACCCTGATCGAACCTCACTCTAGATGATCTTGAGGCACTTCAGGCCCACTTCTTCTTTAACTCAAAATCATCTAGCTCAAAAACGGATCGCCGTTTGGCGTGTATGCTTTTCATGTGCTTTTTAACTGTATTAAGGGTGATATAAAGCTTATCAGCAATTTGCCGATACGTATGGTTGGCCCGGTAAAGCAGCCATACCTCAACCTCGCGGGCCGTTAATTTACATTGCTGCGCCTCAGATAGGGCTTGCTCCCAGGGCGATCGCTCAAACTCTAAAAATAGCAGCAACCGATAGGGGTGATCACAGTCTGAAAGCTGTAGCCAGCGTCCCTGCAAGCGCAGAATCGTTGACCGATCTACTATCAAGCGTGACTCAATTCGCCAATCACTTTCAGGAAATAGCAATTGGTTCTCAATCAAAGCCTGAGCGACACACCAAATCTCTGCTGGCAAAGGATTTGCTTGATCACTATGGTGATGAAGCCGACCTAAGATTTTTTGGGCACCCTCATCGACATAGGCAATCGTTTGTTTTTCAGTCAAAACGAGCACGCCGGAAACATTTGTTTCAAGCATGAGTAAAGTTTGCAACTCATGGATGTTTTTGTCTGATAGGGAAATGTGGGGTTGTAAAGAGTTGAATTGTTGTTGCGGCCTACGGCTGCAATAGTCCATTCCGGGGGCCTGGATGAACATAATCATTTCTCCAAAAACTGCTTTCACGCAGGGTTGCGACCAGTCCAGAGTGCGGCTTAGTAGAGTCCTAATTACTTCAGGAAGTCAGCTTTGGATCAGGCTATTCTGTCAGGTACCTGGCCGGATCCATCTGACTGGTGCCGTTGGCTGACCGGATTTTGCAACGGTACGATTCTGAGTGATTCTCTAGACCACTCGCAGGCTCAAATGCCAAACCCATCTACATCACCGGGTCACAAACCCTAGATTAAATTTGCCAAAGGTGGAATTGGCCGAAAATCAACAGCTTGTCTTCAAAAGTAGGTTCAGATTACACATTTAACGCATGGTTTCATTGAGTCTTGATCGTTAGCCACCTCTGATAAGGGAACCTTCATAGGAGTAAAAACTTGTTCCGGAAGATCTCACCCAAAAGTCTGATTTTGACATTGAAACGGACAAAACTTGCCCCCGCAGGTTACGGAAGGCTGCTGTTGGTTTAAGTTCGCATAGGCGAGCTTGACTCATGGAGTCGCGGTTTCAACCATCGGATACTTTGCAACCACACGCTAAGGCGATGCTCGTCCCCTGGCTGACTGACAAAACTCAGCAGACCCTCACCCCAACCTCTCTCCCAGAGAGGGAGAGGGGCTTTGAACCCAGCGTTACCTTTCTTGTTTCCCTTCTCCCCTTGTGGGAGAAGGGATTGAGGGATGAGGGGGCAAGATTTTGTGAGTCAACTAGGCTCGTCCCATCGCCCCACTTAAATTGCCCTAAGTCTCCCACTGATTTTATTTCTCTGTTTTTATTTCTCTGTGTCAACAATGCTACCCATCCCAAGGGTAGACTAAGGGGCAAAGCATTCTCACTGCCCTGAGCTAAGCACCCATGCCGCCGATTATTCGTCGCCTTAAGCCCCTCTTCCGCTGGCTGATTTTGGGGGGAACCTTATTCTTTTTAGCCAAGGTGTTGAAAGACAATTGGCAGGAAGTAGTTGCAATTAGAGTAACGGCAGCAGGTTGGGCCTATCTTGCGATCGCCCTGGGGCTGACCCTATTTGCCCACATTTCCGGTGGGTGGGTCTGGAGCCGCACCCTATACGAGTTGAGGCAACCGGTAAACCCCATCTGGGTGATGCAAGCCTACCTCAAAACCAATATCGCCAAATATTTGCCAGGAAATGTCTGGCACTACTACGGGCGGGTGAATGCGGCTAAGAATGCAGGAGCCTCCCTTAAGGTAGCAGCTCTGAGTGTGCTATTGGAACCCCTGCTGATGCTGGCTGCAGCCTTATTGGTGACGTTGCTATGCAGCCAACAAATTCTGGCTCAATATGGTGCGATCGCGCTGGTATTGCAGACCAGTGCCCTACTTTTCATTCTGGCGGCAGTGCATCCCTACTGTTTGAACCCTCTCTTGCAATTAGCCAGCAAACTCAAACAAAAAGGGGAAGAGGCTTCAACCTCTGCCCAGATCATTGATCACTATCCGCTGGTGCCGCTGCTAGGGGAGTTAGGTTTTGTTTTACTGCGAGCCAGTGGCTTTTTAGCCACCTTTTTAGCGATTAGCGCGATCGCCCCGGCAGATGTACCCCTGTTGATCAGTGCCTTTAGCCTAGCCTGGTTACTGGGTCTGGTGGTACCTGGTGCGCCCGGCGGGGTTGGAGTGTTTGAGGCAACAGCGATCGCCCTGCTAGGTAGCCAATACTCCCCAGCAATTTTGCTGAGCGTTGTGGCCCTTTATCGCTTGGTGAGCGTGCTGGCCGAAACCGCAGGGGCAGGACTAGCTTGGTTAGATGAGCAAGTATAAGCAACTAAATCCCTTCTTTTAGTCGCTCGAAACTGGTTTGACAGCAGCCTAGAATGAGATAAAGTACGACAGAGTAAGATGACTTTTTCAGGCAAACAGGGAAGCGTTACTAGCACGACCAAATTTACCCCCCATCAGATTGTTTACCTTGAGGTATCTGGCGATCGCCTCTATGCAGAGGTTGTTCAAATGGCGGAAGGGCGGCAAACGTGTTGGATTCGACCTCTATTTTTAGTTTTAGCCCCTCAAGAAAGTGCGTTAACTGAAACAGCATCCCAATGGCAAGACTTACGCCACTGCTCGGATCTGCTGTGCCCCAATCAGCTTTTGCAATTGGCCATTGATACAGAGACCATTCCATTTTTAGGGCTTTTAGGGCAATTGCAGTCAGAGAATGGCCATCTCCGGCAGAATCCGTCAGGTCAGCAAAAGCTGTATCAGTTTATGAAAATGCTATGGCAAGTGCATTCATCTGCCTTCTAGGCAACGGCATTGACTACTACAGAAAAGACTACACAGGAATCCTATAAAGTCGTTCAAACCTAGCACTACAAACGGTGCAGCATTTACTTTCTAGGCCACTAGGCGCGACTTCAGTCGCTCGCTGAAAGGAGCAAGCTTAAAAAAACAAGGATCGGGGGCTTTAGTTGTTGTGTCAGCAGATCAGGTCAAATATAAGCATCTTTTACTGTCAGTTATGGCAATTATCACCTTGAAACATTTGTACTGAATCGAGAGCCTGCAAACGCTTTTTTTGCTCAATTTCCTGAATGCCAGAATAGCGGTTCCAGCCATTGAAGGCGATCGCAATCAAACACCTAGGCAAGAATAATTCTCATTCTGAGAATTGCTATGTCAATTACCATTGCTATGTCAATTACCAATTGATTAAATTTTGCAATTGATTTGGAGTTGATTACGTTAACAGTATCGCCATAGTCATTTTAGTTAAGACGGGGGGAAACTCTCTGGCTGGAAGCACAGCCCCACACCCCGCTCTATTTTCAATGTCCTCATTGTTTTGGCGGCAGCATACAACAAAGCAGTTGTTTCTTGCTCTCAGAGCTAACTTCTAAAGCAAACCTTAAGTTGCTTTCCGCTACAGCATGAATCAGAAGTGCACCGTCAATCATAGCTTTGCTCGTTTCGGCGTAGACCTCGCAATCCTTGCTCAATCGCCCGCACTCATTGAATGCAGATAACCTTTAGTCTCAACCAACTGTGCTGGTTCGTTCCGGTGAAGTGCAACTGCCATGCTATGCAGGATCAGGAATCATCAAGGCAGTTTTAGCCTTTAGGAGGGCATCTCGATAACGATAACTAGCTTTGACAATTGCTCTGCGCTGTTCAGCGGTTACCAAACTATACGGTGTGGCAGCTACTTGTCCTGTGCGGAAGAAAGATTCTACTGTTTTCAAACAAGCGGCGTAAGCAGACTCTACTTCATCGCTAATGGTTTTATCGAGAATAGCTTTGTATGGTTCAAACTGGCTATGGATGCCAATCCAGTTATGTTTGAAGATAAGTAAACTTTGATCTGACCAAGTTTCTTCTTCGCTAGAAATTTTCTTAGCAGGAACTTCTGTTGCTAAATTGAGCATTCCTGTGAAATTTAAAGGTGCGTTGAAGTTTTCAGGCTTATTTAGTTCGGCAATCAAAGATTTGATGCTCTCAACTAATTGCTCACCATAAGGTACGGCTTCATTAAGGTCACCATCTCGATAAATGAGGGCTTCAATTCGATGAAAGCCCTTGAATTCAGTCGAAGTTTCACCCCCATCAATAGCATAGGGACGCGCATCTATATCTGTATCTTCCTTTTCAAAACTAGCCGCTAATACTTCGATTTCTTCATAGGGAGGACGAGCGTTAACGTAAGCAGACTTTGCCCTACTCACATCCCCACTCTTTAAGGCTGACAGTAGATTTTCGGCTAAGATAAGCTGCTCATTAGCACGATTGCGAAAATAGGCTACCCCAGCATTTACTTGGGCGTCATA